>WNGM01005413.1_pt2 | contig 13481 bp, 12 predicted proteins | sample 5400571 | NCBI WGS metagenome assembly WNGM01 (sample SAMN13153378, study PRJNA577476) | soil metagenome | isolation source: 100 cm soil or saprolite under Garry oak tree replicate 2 | place: USA:California | collected 2016-06-15
ATCAGGCCCACCAGGACAACGCTGGCTCCTCGCATCGTCTTCTCCTCAAGCAATGACGTCGATCTCGGGCGTGACGGTGACCGCGCGGGCCAGCGAGTTGCCCACCGGCGAGGTCTTCACGGTGTGCTCCCACAGCTCGCGCAGGACGGACGGGTCGGCGTCGGCCTGCACGTAGAGCTTCACGGTCACCTGGTCGAATCCCGGGTGGCGCTCCGTGTCGAGGCCCAGGAAGACGAGGTAGTTCTCCTGGGTGGACTCGAGCGCGACCTCGAGATTGCCGATGGCGATCCCGCGCTGGGTCGCGTTGAACACGAAGCCGGTGGCCAGGCACGTGCCGAGCGCGCCCAGCACGTACTCCATCGAGGTCGGGTTGGCGTTGTCGCCGGCCAGGTGCGTGGGCTCGTCGACCTCGAACTGATGGTTGCGGACGTAGGCGCGGAACTTGAGGCGATCGAGCCAGCGCACCCGCGCCCGCTTGCGGGCCAGCGCGGCCTCGGGCTGAGCCCCCACCGCGGCGAGGGCGGATTGGAGTCCGTCGACGTCGATCCCGTTGAGCATCGCGCGCTACCCTACGGTCCGGCGCAGTTCGCGCGCGGCCTCGACGATCGAGCGAAGCTTGCGGCTCGCCACGTCCGCGGTGTTCATGGGCCGCTCGGCGAACGTGCCCCAGCCGCAGTCCGGGTTCAGGTAGATCTGGCCGGGCTCGAAGTACGCGAGCGCGTCCTTGGCCCGCTCGACGATGAAGGCCGGCGATTCCACTTCGTCGGAACGAGGGTTGACGACACCGAGGCCGAGCTGTTTGCGCTTCGGGTAACGTTCGAACACGCCGAGATCGCCGGCACGCGGCGTGGCGAACTCCAGCACCAGTCGATCGATCTTCATGCCCATCATGGTCGGCACCAGCGGCTCGTAGCTGCCGCGCAGCAGCACCTCGTCCTTGCGACTCCAGTTGCCGCGACAGACGTGCACGCCCGTCCGGATGCCGTCGATCCCCTCGGTCACGCTGTTGAGGAGGCGCGTGGCGAAGAGCAGCTCGCGGGAGGGATCGCCGGTCGACTCCGCCATGGAGCCGCACATGAACGTGCGCTCCTTGACGTCACGGTTGAAGACCACGTCGGTCAGCACGGGCTCGTCGAACTGGACGAAGGCGCACCCGGCGTCGCGAAGCGCGATCAGCTCGTCGCGCAGGATCTTCACCACGTCGACCGCGAGCTGCTCGCGCGTGGGATAGGCCTTGTCGGAGACGCCCTTGACCCACATCGACCGCGCCAGGATGTAGGGCCCGGGCAGGGGCACCATGATCGGCTTCCTGGTGTGCTGGCGCAGGAAGGTGAACTCGTCGAGCGCCAGCGGTTGGCGGGGGCGGATCTTGCCGACCACCGTCTCGTTCTTGATCGAGAACGCGGGCGCGTCGGCCGCCTTCAAGATCCGCTCGTAGGCGGCGCGGTCCTCGACGAGGTCCATGATCTCGGCCAGCGTGAGCAGCTTCACCCCTTCGAGCTTGTCGGCCACGAACGAGTGGAAGTTGTCGCGACGCTGTTCCCCGTCGCTCACGACGTCGACGCCCGCGTCTTCCTGATACTTGAGCGCCTCCAGCACGGCGCGGTCGGCAACAGCCGTGAACTCCTCGGAGCTCATCCGGCCGCCCTGCCGCTTCCGCAAGGCGTCCAGCAGCCAGCTCGGCCGCGACCAGCTCCCGACCACCGTGACTGGAAAGAGAGGAAGCTCCTGGACCGCCATCATCGATCCTCCACGAAACGTGTCATGCGCCGGTCGCCTTGGGCAGGTCCCCACGGTCGCCCCATTCGACCCACGAGCCATCGTAGTTGCGGACATTCGGATATCCGAGCAGGCGCAGGGTCAGGTACGTGTGGGCCGAACGCTGCCCGGTGTTGCAGTAGGTGACGATCTCCCGATTCTCGGTGATCCCGAGCGCGCGGAGCTCGGTGCGGAGGTCGTCCGCGTCACGGAACCGTTGATAGCCGTCGAGGCGTAGCGTACGGTCCCACGAACGGTTCTGCGCCCCGGGGATGTGACCCTCGGAGAACTCCTGTCGCGTGCGGCAATCCACCACGCAGACATTGCCATCCGTCAGCCGCGGCGCGATCCACTCCGCCGTGGCCAGACGATCGTCACGCGTTCCACCCTTGACCGCGATGGGAGCGATGGCGGGAACCTGCGCGGTCTGGGCCCGCTCCTCCGCCATCCAGCGCTCGGCTCCGCCCTCGAGCACGCTCACGCGCTCGAAGCCGAGATACTCGAGCAGCCAGAACACCTGGGCGGCCTCGGAGCCCCCGTTGGCGTCGTAGACCACCACGTGCTTGTCCGGCGAGATTCCGAGGCGTCCGAGCGTGTCGAGCACCTCGTGGAGCGGGCCGAGCGTGCGACGGATTCCCGACAGACGGGCCGTGAAGACGTCGTCGAGGCTCATGTACACCGCCCCGGGAATGTGGGCGAAGATGTACCCGCTCCCGGGAGGCGTGACCTCGACGATCCTGAGATCGGGATCGCCGAGCCGATCGGCGAGCCATTCGGTCCCGATCAGCAGCGCGTCGTTGCGGAAGCGGCCTTCGTTCACTCGTGGGGTCCTGGAGCCGGCATCCTACCGAGAGAGCGCCATGCGAGCAAGCGGCCGGGCAGGCGTTCGGGCCGCCAGCGACGCGGGCGGGCCATCGACGCGTTCCGGCGGTCAGACGACTCCGGAGCCGCGGAGGGGGAGGACGTCCAGGTCGTCGAGGTGGGCGATGCAGTTGAGCAGGCGCACGCGCCAGGGCGCCCGGCCGTCGACGATCGTCAGCGACGTGTTCTCCCAGCGGAGCGGCACCGCCTCGCCGTCGGGGAGGACGAGATGGCGCTCGGCGAGCGATCGGCACACCAGGCCGTGCGTCACGACGGCGAGGTGACCGCGGGCCGCCGCCGCCAGCTCCTGAATGCGTGCCCACGCGCGATCGACGCGCGCGTGAAACGCCGGCCACGTCTCGCCGTTCGGCGGCGCGTAGTCCGGCGCGAAGAGGTCGAACCCGAGGTCGGCGTAGGATGTGCCGCGGACGTCGCCGAAGTTCCGCTCCTGGAGGAGCGGGTCGAAGGCGAGGGGAACGCGGGTGACGTCGTGAAGGCGTGTGGCGGTGGTCACGGCGCGCGCGAGATCGCTCGACACGATCTGCGCGATGCCCTCGCGCGCGAGGCGACGGGCCAGCCGCTCGGCCTGGACGGCGCCGCGCTCCGAGAGCGGGCTCTCGGGGCGCTGGACGATGCGCGCGGCATTGCCCTCGGTCTCGCCGTGACGGATCAGGAAGATCGACATCCCGGGTCAGTGCGTGTCGAAGACGTCCTGATAGTCGCGGATCTTCTTCTGCACGGCCTCGACCTCGCCGGCCGTCGGCCGATCGGGATCGGTCGCAGCGGGCAGGCTTCCGAGCTTCATCAGGCAGGCCATGAGGAGCAGCCGTGCCTTCGTCGATGTCAGATTCCGTCCGCCGATGAACGGCGCCGCCGGCGGAGGCACGAAGCCCTCGGCGTTGCCGCGGCCCGTGAGCACCACCGGCATTCCGGAAAACGCCGCGCGACGCATGAGGCGGGTGCGCACCGCCGAGGTCAGTCGGCCGTAGGGCGACAGGCCTTCGACCACGAACCCGGCGAGCGGGTGGGCGGTGAGATTGCGCTCGATCTGGGCGAGCAGATCGACCTCGCGTGACGGATCGTCGTCGTCATCGTCCGTCGTGTAGTTGCCGTCCTTCACGATGGTGACCTTGGGAATCGCCGACTCGAGCAGGTCGCCGCGCCGGTCCTTGATGGGCACCCGTGGCTCGCCCGTCTTCAGATGACCGCCGACGTCGGCGGGAAGCCGTGTGATGTTGACGGCGGAGAGATACGTGTGCCGCGTCGCGGGCACGTAGGTGAGGGCGGCCGGGCCTTCCCAGCCCGCCGCGCCGAGGATCCCGCCGTGACCGCCGGTGGTGACGTAGCCACCCGGACGCGCGTCGGCCTTCTGGACGTCCCGCGCCGCGAACACCTGCTGATCCTGCACGAGCACGACGCCCGCGCGGTTGCGCCCGGCCTCGTCGGCCCACACGCGCGAGACGATGTACTCGACCGAGTCGACGATGTTCTTGTCGCCGTCGTTGCTCACCTGTCCGTGCGGACGTTGGGCGGCGTTGCCGCAGATCGGCAGCGTGGTGTCGACGAGGAGGTTGAGCCAGTACATCGCCTCCTCGATGCGCGGACTGCCCTGGGTCCAGACCGCGCCGGCGTACTTCCCCGTGGCGAGGATGCGCTGCACGGCATTGGCGATCCGCGCCAGCGCCGTCCGCGCCGGCGAGGGCCCGAGGTGATAGGGGCGGTACGGAAAGAAATCGCGCCCGCGCACCTCGGCCGCGATGTCACCCTCGCCGACGTCGGTGCGAAGCTTCGCGGCGAGGCCCTTCGTGTAGCCGGACGACGGGACCACGCGGTAGAAGTCGATCTCGGCGCGCGCCGAGATGAGGTTGCCGATCCCCTTGTCGCCGACGCCGAGGCGATCGATCTCCTCGAAGAGCCGCGAGCCGTCGGGATAGAAGGGCTGCCGCGCCTGCTGCTCCGGCGCCATCGGCCGAGCGCAGTCCTCCTCCCACGCGCGCCCGTCGGCCTGCCGCGCCATGTACGGCAGCGGGTACACGCCGTCGTCCGGCTGCAGCGTGATCTCGTACACCGGACGATCGTCGGCGCCGCGACGTTCTTTGTGGAACGTGCCCCTCGAATCCAGATAGCCGTCGGGTGGGCCATAGAGCTCGGCGGCGTCGCGCTCGAGGGGATGCGCGCTGAATTGCTCGACGTAGACGGTCACCGGCGCGGCCAGGCGCTGCGGGCGGAGCGCGTCGAAGCGCAGCGCGCTGCCGTCCGGGCTCGTCAGGAGCGGCAAGCCGTACTTCTCGCGGGCCTTGTTGCTGGTCACGAGCGGCGGGCTGTTCTGGATGGTGGCGTTGGACGAAGCCAGATGGGCGATTCGAGGCCTGGGCGGCATCGTCATCCTCCTCGGCGGACTAACCCTTCGGCAAGCCGAGCACGCGCTCGCCGAGGATGTTGCGCTGGATCTCGCTCGTCCCGGCCGAGATCGTGTACTGGCGCGCGGCGACCAGCCGGTTCAGCCAGCGCGGCGCGTCGGGAACGAGCTCCGATCCCCGATTGACCAGCGCGTGCATGCCGAGCACCTCGCCGGCGGCGTCGGCGATGCGGACGCCGAGCTCGGAGCCCGAGAGCTTGAGGATCGAGCCCTCCGGCCCCGGCGGCTCCCCGCGGTTCTGGCGCGTGAGCGCGCGGAAGCGCGTGTACTTCATCGCCTCGCAGTCGATGTAGAGCTGCGCGAGCCGCTGGCGGATACGCGGATCGTCCCACGCCGTGCCGCCATCGACCGGCAACCGGCGCGCGGCCGCGACGAGATCGCGAACCTGGCCGATCGGGTTGCGCGCGCCGGAAGAGTGGCGCTCGTACATCAGCGTGGTCGTCGAGACCTTCCAGCCGCCGTTGAGCGGGCCGAGGAGCTGCCGCTTCGGCACCACGACGTCGGTGAAGAACACCTCGTTGAAATGATGGTGGCCGGTGGCGAGGACGAGCGGCCGCACGGCGATGCCCGGCGTGCTCATGTCGACGAGCAGGCACGAGATGCCGTCGTGCTTCGGCGCGCTCGGGTCGGTGCGCACGAGCAGGATGATGGCGTGCGCGTACTGCGCGCCCGACGTCCACACCTTCTGGCCGTTGACCAGGAAGTGATCGCCACGGTCCTCGGCCCGCGTGGCCAGGCTCGCGAGGTCGGAGCCGGCGCCGGGCTCGGAGAATCCCTGCGCCCAGATCTCGTCGGCGTCGAGGATGCGCGGCAGGTACCGGTGCTTCTGCTCGTCGGTGCCCCAGTGGATGATCGTCGGCCCCACGAGGTTGAGGCCCATGCCCGGCAGCACGGGTGCCCGCGCCGCCGCGTACTCCTCGTCCCAGATGACGCGCTCGATGATCGACGCCGCGCGCCCGCCGTGCTCCGTCGGCCACGCGATGCCGATCCAACCCGCCTTGCGCATGGCCTTTTGCCAGGCGCAGCGGCGCTCGAAGACCTCGCGGGTGGACGCGACGCGGTCGTCGGCCGGATCGTCGACGCGAAGGTCGTGCGGCAGGTTGGCGGCCAGCCAGCCTCGGAACTCTTTGCGAAACGCTTCCTGCTCGGCCGTGTACGTGAAGTCCATGGTGGCGATCTCCGGCGCAAGTGTACCGCCGCGCTCCTCGGGTTGTGTTCTGGACCGACTCGCCGTATGACATGGCTCTGGGCCGGCCCGTCTGCTGAGCCTGTGACGAGAGGAGACACGATGAAGGTCGTCGACGCGATCGCGGAGATCTTGAAGCGGGAGCGGATCGAGTTCCTGAGCGCCTATCCCACGACCCCCATCATCGATTCGGCCGCGGCCGTCGGCATCCGGCCCGTCCTGTGCCGGCAAGAGCGGGTGGGCGTGGGTATCGCGGACGGGTTCACGCGGACCACGAACGGCCGGCGCATCGGCGTGTTCGCGATGCAGTACGGCCCCGGCGCGGAGAACGCCTTCGCGGGCGTGGCGACGGCGTTCTCGGACTCGGTGCCGATGCTGGTGCTGCCGCTCGGGCACCAGCGCGATCGCGCCGAGGTCTTTCCGCTCTTCAGCTCGGCGCGGGCCTACGCCTCCGTGACGAAGCACGTGGAAACCCTGAGCCTGCCCGACCAGGTTGGTGAGGTCATGCGCCGCGCGTTCAATCTGCTAAAGATGGGCCGTCCGGGGCCGGTGATGGTCGAGGTCCCCGCGGACGTCGCGGTGGCGGACATCGGTGACGGCGCGCTCTCGTACAAGCCGGTGAAGGCCACGGCGCCGGCGGGCAACGCCCGCGACGTGGAGGCGGCGGCGCGCGCGCTCCTGGCCGCCGAGCGACCGGTGATCCACGCGGGCCAGGGTGTGCTGTACGCCGAGGCGTGCGCCGAGCTCCAGGAGCTGGCCGAGCTGGTCCAGGCGCCGGTGATGACGACGCTCGAGGGCAAGGGCGCGTTTCCCGAAGACCATCCGCTCTCGCTGGGGACCGGTGGCGGCGGCGTGATGTCGGGGCCGGTGTATCACTTCCTGCCCAAGGCCGACCTCGTGTTCGGCGTCGGCTGTAGCTTCACCCGCCACGGCATGGCCACCAACATCCCGGCCGGGAAGACGATCATCCACGCCACCAACGACGAGCGCGACCTCAACAAGAACTACCCGGCCGATCATCCGATCCTCGGCGATGCGAAGCTCGTGCTGCGCCAGTTCATCGACGCCGTCAAGGATCTCCCGGGCAAGCGCGCTGCGGGGAAGGGGACGGTCGCGAGCGAGGTGCACACGGTACGCGAGGCGTGGCTGAAGGAGTGGATGGGGAAGCTGACGTCGGAGGAAGTGCCCATCACACCCTACCGGGTGATCTGGGACTTCACGCGGGCGATCGATCCGCGCGACGCCATCGTGACCCACGACTCGGGCAGCCCGCGCAATCAGATGGTGCCGTTCTATCGCGCGACCACGCCCCGCGGCTACATGGGCTGGGGCAAGTCCCACGCGCTGGGAACCGGACTCGGCCTGATCATGGGCGCCAAGCTCGCCGCACCCGACAAGTTCTGCGTGAACTTCATGGGCGACGCCGCCTTCGGCATGACGGGCCTGGACTTCGAGACGGCCGTGCGCTGTGGCATCCCGATCACCACGATCGTGCTCAACAACTCCGCCATGGCCATCGAGCGTCACGCCCTCGTCGTCTCGCACGACCGCTACCGCACGCGGGATATCGGGGGCAACTACGCCGACATGGGCCGGGCCATGGGTGGTTATACCGAAAGGGTCGAGAAGCCGGCGGAGATCATCCCGGCCCTCGAGCGCGCCCGGAAGATGAACGAGGGCGGGCGAGCCGTCCTGCTGGAGTTCATCACGAGCGAGGAGATCGAGTTTTCGCACCGGCGGGCCTTCTAGCCCACAAGGTCCGCGTCGCATGGTAGGCTGCCCCGGCGCGCCGAACTCGGTGTCGGCCGCCGGGAGGCCTGGATGAACATCGCCGTTCTCGACGACTATCAGGACACGATCCGCTCGCTGGCGTGCTTCTCGAAGGTCGCCGGCCACAACGTCACGATCTGGAAGGATCACACCAAGGACGTCGACGCCCTGGCCGGGCGATTGAAGGACGCGGAAGTGCTGGCTCTCATCCGCGAGCGGACGCCGATCACGGCGCCGCTCCTCGACCGCCTCCCCGCGCTCCGTCTCATCTGCCAGGCCGGCGTCGTGCCCCACATCGATCTCGAGGCGTGCACGCGGCACGGCGTGATCGTGTCGTCGAACACCGCCGGCGGCCGGCCGTCCTACGCGACCGCCGAGCTGACCTGGGGGCTCATCATTGCGGCGTTCCGGCGCATCCCTCAGGAGATGGCCGCGCTCAAGGCCGGCCGCTGGCAAGCCTATCCCATCGGCATCGGCCTTCGCGGCAAGACCCTCGGCATCTTCGGCTACGGCAAGATCGGCGCGGTGGTCGCCGGCTACGGCAAAGCGTTCGGCATGAACGTGATCGCCTGGGGGCGTCAGACGACGCTCGACAAGGCGCGCGCCGACGGTTATCAGGTCGCTCCGAGCAAGGACGAGTTCTTCGCGCAGTCCGACGTCGTCTCATTGCACCTGAGGCTGATCCCGGAGACTCGCGGAATCGTCACCGCCGCCGACCTCGCCCGCATGAAGCCCACGGCCCTCATCGTGAACACCAGCCGCGCCGGGCTGATCGCGCCGGCCGCGCTGGAGGCGGCGCTCCGGGCCGGCCGCCCCGGGATGGCCGCGGTCGACGTGTACGAGGACGAGCCCGTGATGGGAGGGCGGCACCCGCTACTGGCCATGGACAACGTCGTCAGCGCGCCGCATCTCGGCTACGTGGAGCGCGACGGGCTCGAGCACATGTTCAGCAACATCTTCGACGAGGTGCTGGCCTATGCCGCGGGCAAGCCGATCAACGTGTTGAACCCTGACGTGCTCGAGAAGGGAGCGGCCCGTCGATGACGATCAGGGGCAAGGCCTACATCGCGGGCGCCTTCGAGCACCCGACGCGCAAGGCCGACGACAAGTCGGTGCCACAGCTCCACGCCGAAGTCGCCAGGGGCGCGCTCGAGGACGCGGGGCTCAGCAAGAACGACGTCGACGGCTACTTCTGCGCGGGCGACGCCCCGGGGCTCGGGCCGCTGTCGATGGCCGACTACCTGGGCCTGAAGCTCCGCCACGTGGACACGACGGACACCGGTGGGTCGTCCTACGTCGTGCACGTCGCCCACGCCGCCGAGGCCATCGCGCTCGGCAAGTGCAAGATCGCGCTGATCACGCTGGCGGGGCGGCCACGCTCCGAGGGCCAGGCGACGGGGACGGCGCCGCGCGTGCCGGCCGCGGCCATGCCCGACGCACCGTTCGAGTTCCCGTTCGCGCCGGCCACCGCCAACATGTACGCGATGGCGGCCATGCGCCACATGCACGAGTTCGGGACGACGAGCGCTCAGCTCGCCTGGGTGAAGGTCGCCGCGTCGCAGCACGCCCAGCACAACCCGCACGCGATGCTGCGCGAGGTCGTCACCGTCGAGGACGTGGTCAACTCGCCGATCATCACCGACCCGCTCCATCGTCTCGACTGCTGCGTGATCAGCGACGGCGGCGGCGCCGTCGTCGTGGTCGCGCCGGAGATCGCGCGCAGCCTGAAGCGGCCGCGCGTGCGGCTGGTCGGCGCCGGCGAGGCACTCAAGCTCCAGATGGGTGGCAAGGTCGACCTCACGTACACCGGCGCCGTGTGGTCCGGCCCCAGGGCCTTCGCCGAGGCCGGGGTCAAGCCCGCCGACATCAAGTACGCCTCGATCTACGACAGCTTCACGATCACTGTGCTGATGACGCTGGAGGACCTTGGCTTCTGCGAGAAGGGCCAGGGCGGCAAGTTCGTCGCTGACGGCAATCTCATCTCCGGCGTCGGGTGCGCCAGCTCCGCGGCGAGGCCCATCCCAAGGTGCAGGTGAAGAACTGCGACGTCGCGCTCGCCCACGGCACCGGCGGATCACTGGGCACGCGGCACGCCAGCGCGACCATCATCATGGACAGGGAGTGACGGCCATGGCTCAGGCGCAGCGCAAGATCCCCGCGCCGGCGGTCACGCCGGAGACGAAGCCGTTCTGGGACGCGGCGGCCGACGGCCGCCTCGTGATCAAGCAGTGCACGGCGTGCGGTCAATCGCACCACTATCCACGCACGATCTGTCCGTTCTGCGGCAGCGACGCGACCGAGTGGCGGCCGGCGTCGGGCCGCGGCAAGGTCTACACGTACAGCGTCATGCGGCGGGTGCCCGAGCCCTACGTCATCGCCTACGTCACGCTCGAGGAAGGCCCGACGATGATGACGAACATCGTCGACTGCGATCTCGACTCGGTGCGGATCGGTCAGGCCGTGCGCGTGGTCTTCAAGCCGAGCGAGGGTGGGCCACCGGTTCCCATGTTCGCGCCGGCGCCCTGACCAGGGCGGCATGGGCCAGTTCGGGATCGGGCAAGGCATCAAGCGCTTCGAGGACGTCCGCCTCGTTCGCGGCGAAGGCCGCTTCCACGCCGACGTCGATCTGCCGGGCCAGGCCCACACGGTGATCGTCCGCTCGATGCACGCGCACGCGCGCATCCGCGGGATCGACGCCGCGGCGGCGCTGAGCGCGCCCGGCGTGCTCGCCGTCTTCACCGGGGCGGACGTGGCCCGCGACGGCCTCGGCACGATGACGATGACGTTGAAGCGGAAGCGCCCGGACGGCTCGCCCATGTTCGCCTCGCCGCAGCGAGGGCTGACGCCAGACCGCGCACGCTACGTCGGTGACCCGATCGCGATGGTGATCGCCGAGACGCGCGCTCAGGCGGAGGACGCCGCCGACCTGGTGCGCGTCGACTACGAGCCGTTGCCGTCCGTGACGTCGACCGCCGCGGCGGCCGAGGCGGACAGCGCCGCGGTGTGGGACGAGTGCCCGGACAACATCTCGAATCTCTTCGAGGCGGGCGACAAGGCGGCGACCGACGCCGCGTTCGCGAAGGCGGCTCGGATCGTCCGCCGCCGCTACGTCATCACGCGCGTCCACGCCCAGTACATGGAGGCGCGGGGCGCGCTCGGCGTCTACGATCGCGGCGAGGATCGCTACACGCTCTACGCCGACGTCCAGTACCCGCACCGCGTCCGCACCGCGCTCGCGACCAACATCCTGAAGGTCGCCGAGCATCGGATCCGCGTCATCGCCGGCGACATCGGCGGCGCGTTCGGGACCAAGGGCTGGCAGTACGCCGAGCACCGCCTGGTGCTGTGGGCCGCGCGCAAGCTCGGCCGCCCGGTCAAGTGGATGTGCGAGCGGCGCGAGGCGATTCCCGCCGACGAGCACGCGCGCGACAACGTTACCGACGCCGAGCTGGCGCTCGACGCCGACGGCCGGTTCATCGGGCTCCGCGTACGCACGCTCGCCAACGTCGGCGCGTACGTGTCGTCCGATCGCAATCTCCTGGCGACGTTCAGCAACGTGACGACGCTCGTCGGCGTCTACACGTTTCCGGCCGCCTACGTCCAAGTCCTCAGCGTGATGACCAACACCAACTCCACCGCGCCGTACCGGGGCGCCGGGCGGCCGGAGTCGACGTACGTCATCGAGCGCCTCATCGACGACGCCGCGCGCGAGCTCGGCGTGGACCGCATCGAGCTGCGCCGCCGGAACATCATCCCGTCGGGCGCGATGCCGTATCGCACGCCGCTCGGGGGCAACTACGACTGCGGCGCGTTCGACAAGAACATGGAAGAGGCGCTGAAGCTCGCCGACGTCGCCGGTTTTCCGGCCCGCCGCGAGGCGGCACGGAAACGGGGCGTGCTCCGCGGGCTGGCCGTCGTGAACGCGATCGAGAAGGCGGCCGGCCCGCAGCCGGAGTTCGCCGAGATCCGCTTCGCGCCGAGCGGCAGCGCCACGCTCCTGATGGGATCGAAGAACCAGGGCCAGGGGCACGAGACGACGTTCAAGCAGATCCTGCACGAGCGCCTCGGGCTCGACCCGGCCGACGTGCGCTACATCGACGGCGACACCGAGCGCGTCGCCTTCGGCATGGGCACCATGGGCTCGCGCTCGACCGTCATCGGCGGCACCGCGCTGTGGACCGCGGCGGACAAGGTCATCGCCAAGGGCAAGAAGATCGCCGCGCGCCTGCTGGAGGCGTCGGAGGCCGACATCACGTTCGCGGATGGGAAGTTCTCGGTCGTGGGCACCGATCGCGCGGTCGTCCTGAAGGACGTCGCGCGCGCGGCGTTTCAGCCCGCCCAGCTCCCGCCCGGCCTCGAGCCCGGGCTCTACGAGACCGGCACGTTCGTGCCGAAGCAGGACACGTGGCCGAACGGCTGCCACGTCTGCGAGGCCGAGATCGATCCGGACACGGGCGCGGTCACGCTCGCCTCCTACGTCATCGTCGACGACGTCGGCACGGTGATCAACCCGGTCACGCTCAAGGGACAGATCCACGGCGGCGTGGCGCAAGGGGCAGATCCACGGCGGCGTGGCGCAAGGCGTCGGGCAGGCGCTGATGGAGCAGGTCGTGTACGACGCGGAGTCGGGCCAGCTGCTCACGGCGTCGTTCATGGACTACGCGATCCCGCGCGCCGATACGCTGCCCGACATGCACATCGAGAGCAACCCGGTCCCGACGAAGCTGAACCCGCTCGGCGCCAAGGGCGCCGGCGAGGCGGGCACGGTCGGCGCGCTACCCGCGGTGATGAACGCGGTGATGGACGCGCTCGCGGCCGTGGGCGTGCGCGAGCTCGACATGCCGGCGAGCGCCGAGCGCGTGTGGAACGCGATCCACGCCGCCGCCACACGCTGATCTCGACCTCATCGTGACGAGGCGATCGCACGCGCTCCACGTGCCGGGTTCCGCTAGCGGTAGACGAGGACCGCCACGATGACCGCCAGCTCCACCACGATCGAGAGCACAGCGGAGATCATCACGGGCCAGGCCCGATGGACGACGCTGTAGACCAGCCAGAGCGCTGCCGACGCCACGAACAGCCACCACGTGAGCAACGAGACGCCCGCCGTCTGGTGCGTCGTGATGATCATGTGGAGCTGCGGCAGGGACGTCAGCGGCCCCACGAATCCATTGACGAAGGCGACCCCGTCGAGGAACCGCAGGCCGGGCCCGTGCGCGAGCGGAGGCTCGGCCGTGCGCCCCTGTCTGAGCTGTCGATGCCAATGAAGATGGACGTGTCCCAGGCCGATGTTCATGGAACGCGATTATAGTCAGTGGGACGCCGGCCGCTTCTCTGAAGGAGGACGGCCATGAACAACGCTGAGCTCATCGTCGCGACGCTCCGCGCAGCGGGCGTGAGTCACGGGTTCGGCATCCCGAGCGGTAACGTGCTGCCGCTGATCGAAGCCATGCGCGTCGGCCGGCTGCCGTACGTGCTCACGGCCCA
>WNGM01008135.1_pt1 | contig 13480 bp, 16 predicted proteins | sample 5400571 | NCBI WGS metagenome assembly WNGM01 (sample SAMN13153378, study PRJNA577476) | soil metagenome | isolation source: 100 cm soil or saprolite under Garry oak tree replicate 2 | place: USA:California | collected 2016-06-15
GCTCTCGCCATGTGCGTCGCCAGACCGCCACTGGGATCGAGAAGGACACAGCGCTTGCCGAGCATCGTCAGGATGTATCGCAAGAGATCGGCCACCGGGGACGAGCGGAGCTGACCAAGCAAGTAAATGACCTCCGCCTTTTCCAGTAGTGTCACGGCCTTCTTGAGATCTGCTTCAGAGACCTCGGCGAGCAGATTCTGAAGCGAGGCGATATCGCGGACGATCAGATCTCGAAGAAACCCGCCTTCGCTGCGGTCTTTGCGCGCGCCGAGCTCGCTTTCCAGCGCCTTGACTCGCGCTTCGAAACCGGGCGCCGCTGTGGAGAGGCGCTTCTGGAACAAACCTTGAAGCGTCTTGAAGCCGTCGTAGCCGAGAGCCTGGGCGAACCGGACGACGTTGGATGCGTGAACCTCGCAGCGCTCCGCGGTCGCGTTGATCGAGTGCACGGCCACATCGTTGGGATTCTGGGTCAGATAATCGCTAGATTCTTTGACTTGGGCGACATGGCGACTTGGCGAACAATGGAACACGGGAAATCATTTGCCGATCATCGACGATCGATCTTTGCCACGCTAGCATCCTAGTGCTCCTCAAAAGGCTTTGAGCGCCCGCTCATGGGTCGCAACCTTGTTCCTTGACCTGGCTCCCGACAACAGGTGACGAAGAACATGCCGGCCCAATGGGTCATGCTATGCCTCGCGTGGCGGCGTTTCGTTCTCGGCATCCTTAACCGCATTTCGGGGCATCCATGTTCGGCCTGCTTTGCAATACTTATTGCGTCACGAGCGTTGTAGCAAGAGATGCTGATACACGTGAGCACCATCGAAAGCGGTTTAATCGTGGTGGTACAGACTGCGCGCCTAAAGGCAGCGAACGATGAAGGGGCGCGGCCGATTGCGATTCTGGCGAATATGTATGCCGCATATGCAAAGACCGTTCGGGGCAATCGAAGACATGCAAAGGCTGGCGGCCCCGCCGTCGAACCGCGGCGGTTTAGCTGTACCGAAAACCTAGATTCGGAAGTACTGGTGATGAAGTCCACCAAGGATCGGGTGTGAACGAACGCTTCCGGTCTGATGAATCGGACGAGAAATCGGCGCATCCTTGTGCAAAGACCGATGCGTTCTGACGGAGTTGTAGTAATCGGTGTATGATTTTAGAATCCGGCGCAGATGTGCCTCGCCCGAAACAATAACGTGGTCCAAGCACTCGCGCCGGATCGATCCGATCAACCGTTCGGCAAAGCCATTCTGCCAAGGTGAGGATGGTGCAATTGGCTTATCTCGGATGCCCATGGCTCGAAGTCGGCGTGTGACAACGGTGCCGTAAATCCGATCGCGGTCCCGGATCACATAGCGCGGAGACTCATTCCAGGGGAATGCTTCTGTTATCTGGCGTGCAACCCACTCCGCTGTCGGGTTGGTTGTGACGCTGATCCAGACCAGATCTCTGCGGTCGAGCCGCACAATCATGAAGCCGTAAAGTAGTTTGAAGCCAATGGTCGGGACCACGAACAAATCCATGGCGGCAATGTCGGGTGCGTGATTGCGCAGAAAGGTCCGCCACCCCTGACTGGGCGGCCCGCGTCGCTTGACCATGTACGTGGCGACCGTTGATTGCGCGACGCTAAACCCAAGCTTGAGCAGTTCGCCGTGGATACGCGGCGCACCCCAGAGCTGGTTATCCGCACTCATCTGCCGGATCAGCGCGCGCAGTTCTATCTCGATTTGTGGGCGCCCTCCCCGCGAGCTCGATTTCCAACGCCAATAACAGCGAAAGCCGGCCGATGCCAACGCACGAGCGTTTCAGGCTCAATAATCGTCACGACCTTCAGGATCGAGGGAAACCAGCGATACATCCGAATGAAGAACCGGCGATCGTTGTTCGTAAGATGGGCTCTGCCTCTCACCTTCCGCTGCAAAACGATCAGCTGATGTCGAAGTACCGCATTCTCAGCCTCAAGCCGGCTCTTCGACTTGAATGGCGAGGCCAGCACGGCCAGAACAAAGCGGATCAGCGCTACCATAGCGCCAACCTAGCCGATTCTGTTACCTGACAAACTCGGATATCGTTTTCGGTACACACAGCGCTATTTTGGCCGGCTCTCGCCCGGCAACACACCCGCTTGCGCCGATCAGCAAGACTGGCCCGTGATCGCACCACAAATCCTGTCGAGCAACGTGCGATCCGCTCGTTCGCGCCAGCACGCGCGCCCAAGATTCCCGACAAACAGACCCTTGTCGAGGAAATCGCTGCTTGGCAACACGACCGCAATGCCAACCACACCAAGGCCAATTGGCACTTCTCAACATCCAACGCACGTATCAAACTCAAGCACCTCTACCCCTCAATCTGAATGAATCGGGCGACTAGACCTCCGCTCAGCTTGCAATCGAAAAGGACGAGGCGGTCCGTCGGAACCTGCAGTCCCGAGATGGCAACCTGTTTACCGCTCGGATTCCTCACCCTACGCACGCTTTCGACCTGCTTCGTCGTCGATGCAACGACACGCCATCTTACGCGTCCGTGGTCGCCAAGCAGGGCTATGTCCTAAAACTTACGACGACCCTCTGCCGGTGTACGCACTACTCGACGAACGTCTTGTCGCTGCGGATGACAATAGCGCAGGCTTACAAGATGGCTGTCACCTTCCGTCCTGCAAGAAGCCGGCGCGATCCAAGAGTGCGAGGAGCACGGCTGCATGCAGGACCACGCCGATGCCGCGATCGCGCTCTTCACGTCGCGCGCTGGCCAACCTGGCATTCCATAACCGCCCATTCTGCGAATTGCGCCGTCGGCTTCGTGGCAGGATTCGAACCTGCGACTCCTGTGTCCCGAACGCAGTGCATATCTTCCAAGTTGTTGATTTTTCTTGTTGTGACGCGCGTTTCCGGCACGCTTTGTTCACGGTCGTTTCGCCCAATTCTTTGCGATTTCGTTGCGGCGTTCTCAAGCAGAACGGACCCGCATTCTTTTGTGACCAAGCAGATTAACCGCCATCGTCAGGCAAAGGCGATGTTGGAGTCCGTGGGGCCGCGCTGCGTGCGCGGCGACGCGATCGCTTGCCGAAGCGCGTCGACAACTTGGAATAGGTGGCTGGCCATGGCGGACCGTGCGCGCTCAGGATCATGCGCGCAAATCGCATCAACGATCGTCTCGTGCTCGGCAAGGGATTTTGCTGCGCGGCCCGGGATCAGGATGGCCCGAAATTGAAAGCGGACAACCTGCGAGTTCAAGAGTCCCAGGATCCGGTTCGCGGTTGCGTGGCACGCGATGTGACGGATCTCGGTGTGCAACTCGCCATTGAGGTCGGAATAGCCGAGAAGATCGCCGCCGGCGATTGCGTCGCGCATGCGCTCAAGTATGTTCCGTAGCCGCGCGATGTCGTTCTCGGTCGCGCGTTCGGCGGCTTTCGTGGCCACAAGCGTTTCCATTGCGGCTCGCGCCTCAGTGATCTCGAGCGCTTCGTCGGCCGTGACTGCGCGCACGCGGGCGCCGCGGTTTGGCTCGGAGACGACCAGGCCTTCACTTTCGAGTTTGCTCAGCGCAGTTCGAATTTGGACACGGTTCGATCCGAAGCGGGTCGCAAGCTCAACTTCGATCAGGCGCTCATTCGGCATAAGCTGGCCGCAAATGATCGCCTCGCGCAAGGCTGCCGTCACGTCCGGCTTCTTCTCTGGTTTGATGACTTTCATGACATCCTCTGGAGCGAGAGCGTTTCGACCCAGCTTGGATTTGCTGGGACAGCCGTTCGATGCTTGTGTGTCAACGCACCGCCGTCCGGATCGATCGCGTAGACACCGACGACATTGTCGGTCTGCCCCGCACAGATCAAGTGACGCCCGACCGGATCGAGCGCGAAGGCACGCGGCGATCCTTCTACGTCGAACCGTGCGATGCGCGCGAGCAGCCCCGTCCGCGGCTCGGTGCGAAACGCCGCAATTGTGTTCGTGTTGCGCACGCTGGCGTAGACGAAGCGGCCATCGGCGGTGATGTGCAGATCGGCTGCCCGGGCGTTGCCGGTGAATCCTGTTGGCGTTAGCGCTTCATACTGCATCTCGAGCAGCGCGCCCGATTTGCTTTCGATCGCGAATGCCGCGAGCGTGCCGGCGAGCTCATTGACACAGTAGAGCACATCAAGCTGCGGATGCAGCGTCAGATGGCGCGGTCCCGAGCCGGAGCGGCGGCGTTCACGCCGAGCGTGCGCTCGTAGATTTCGGTGACCACCTCGAAGAAAACGGCGCGGTGCCTGCCGGTAAACGGCCGGAAAATATCGAGACGGGCTTTGGACAGGAAATGATCTTGCATTGAAGGTTCTCACGCGCGCAAGCAGGCATCAAATCAGCCGATTGCCCGTCCGGCGTCGCTCGTCCAAGGTCACGAGATCTGCTTCGTCCCGCTGCGGGCCAGTTCCAAGACCCGTTTGAAGTGAAGCTCAACTGCGGTCGGGCTGCGGGACCATATAGGAAGCGGTCCCACCTATTTGATCCTTTATTTGGAACATTTCAAGAACATAACCTTTCGACCCTGTGGAATGCCAGTGAAACGCCGTGGATCTGGGAAATGTGGCCGCTGCTGCCAACGCAGAGACCGGCGTTCGACATCAGCGCCCGTCACCCCGGTCGCCGAATGTGGGCCTAGTCGAAGGATTGGAGAAGGGACAAGGGACAAGGGAAGTGGTTCAACACCTATTCGAGATAGAGGCGATGATCGACGTTATGAAAGACCTTAGGGAGCGCTTCGACTTTAGTGCGTACATGATCGTGAGCGCGTGGGAATACGAACCGGACGGGATGATTGACGAACGAACTATCCGCGACTTCACCGACTCGGAGCGCGCTTATCTTGCGATCTTCGAAAAGCTCCGCGACACCGTTGACGCGATCCCGACATTCCTGATTGAGGCGCCGAACAGCGCAACGTCGCCCTTGGGGCCGGTGGGATACGAAGAGGCGATGATCGCAAACGTTCAAGCGATTGAATGTCAGACGCCACCGAAAGACGCTGCGGAGTTTTTGACGACGTTTGACGCTGGCTTGCGGCCGGCAGGGTTGGTGTTCGCCGCCGAACACGCGGCCCATCAACCACAGCGCTAGAACGGATGGCGACTCAGCGGGCTGCCTAAAGCGTCGGACTTATTCGACCGGGCAAAAGATTCAGCGTGAGCGTTTGGCGTACGTCTTCAAAATCTCAAGCAATGATGATGGGAGCGCTCTTTTCATGTGTGGACGAACGTGTGGGCGCGCTCTCCACCAATTCTAAAAACGTAATTAAATCAAATACTTGATGGTGGGCGCGACAGGGATCGAACCTGTGACCCCCTCGATGTCAACGAGGTGCTCTCCCGCTGAGCTACGCGCCCTAAGACTTTGAACGACGGGTGGGGTCCGTATATCGGCTCCAAAGCGGGCAGGCAAGGAGGCTTGCCCCCGATCAGGGCCGCCGAATCAGGCGGCCAGCATCTTGTTCACTTCGCTGACCAATTCGCGAAGATGGACCGGTTTCGACAGCACCTTGGCATTCTTCGGCGCCTCGGAATCCGAGTTGAGGGCGACCGCGGCAAAGCCGGTGATGAACATGATCTTGATGTCGGGATCGAGCTCCGAGGCGCGGCGCGCCAGCTCGATGCCGTCCATCTCGGGCATCACGATATCGGTGAGCAGCATCTCAAACGGCTCCTCGCGCAGCCGCTGATAGGCGGACAGCCCGTTGTCATGCGATGAGACCTGAAAACCGGCGTTTTCCAGTGCTTTGACCAGAAACCGGCGCATATCGTTGTCGTCTTCGGCGAGGAGGATTTTGTGCATGGCGGTTGATGGTCGCGTCCTATTTAGAGGATCGGTACGCTCACTAAACCCGATAGAAAGTAAATATCGGGTGAAAGGGAACGCAGCGGGCCGCCGTCCGCAGCGCTATTTGTGCACCGGAATGCGCCCCGAATCAATGAAGGTGTGGGTTTTGTGCTGGCTGGACACGTTCCAGCCAGTTTCAAATTTTTTCGCTTGGCAGAACGGTTGTGATTACCGACAATGCGTGCTCATAAAAGCCTCCGTTTTTCTGAAAGGACGTATCAGAACGGCGGATTCCAGGGACGGCGCCCGACGATGACCCAGTTTGATGGCGAACTGTCGCCTCCGTTCGAGATCGTGGAACCGGCCGTTTGGCGGGCACCGATCATTTTCAATTCCCCGCATTCCGGCTCGGTTTACCCGGACAAATTCCTTAACGCGTCGCGGATCGATCTTCCTGCGCTGCGCCGCTCCGAGGATTCGTTCATGGACGAGTTGATCGGCGGTCTGAGCGAGCGCGGTTTTCCGACCGTAAGGGTCAACTTCCCCCGCTCCTATGTCGACGTTAACCGGGAGCCCTACGAGCTCGATCCTCGCATGTTCACAGGGCGATTGCCGAGCTTCGCCAATACCCGATCGATGCGCGTCGCCGGTGGTCTTGGAACCATCCCGCGCGTGGTCGGCGACGGGCAGGAAATCTATCGCGAGCGGCTTTCGGTCGACGACGCGCTGGGGCGGATCGAGGCGCTCTACAAGCCCTATCACCGCGCGCTGCGGCGGCTGATCAACAAGGCGCATCAGGCATTCGGAACCGTTGTCGTGGTGGATTGCCATTCGATGCCATCGATCGGGGTGTCGCGGGACGAGCCGCGGCGGCCGGATATGGTGATCGGCGACCGCTACGGCACCAGTTGCGCGGCCCTGCTTCCCGACATGGTCGAGGAAACCATGAGGCAGCTTGGTTATTCGGTCGGACGCAACAAGCCTTATGCCGGTGGTTTCATCACCGAGCATTACGGCAACCCGGCGAGCGGACTGCACACCATTCAGCTCGAACTTAACCGGGCGATCTACATGGACGAGCGGCGGCGCGAACGCAGCGCGAGGTTCGCCCAGGTGGCTAAGGATTTCGCAGGCCTGGCCGACGCGCTGGCCGCCGTTCCGCTTGGCGACCTCGGACCGTTCCAGGCCGCCGCGGAATAGAGAGTCGCTCCAGACTGGAAGCTGCGGATTCACCACGATGTGCAATTGCACGTCGACGGTCCACGCGAAAACGCGTGTCTCGGAATCGCCGTGCATAAAATGCCCGCGCTTAAAAAATAGCGCTTCTCAAAAAAAAGGGCCGCTTGAGTAAACAAGCGGCCCAAGTCTAGGGAGGAAACGCCCAAGGAGGGCAGCGATAGCGCAAAAGCGCTACCGCACCGCAACAATATGCGACCGCGCTGCACAAAGTGCAAGGGCTTTTGAGACTTTTCCCATGCAAAATCCACAGGGCTGGTTCCCAGGTAACATAGGACAGGCTGTAAGTTTTCTCTCATAATTTCAAAGTATTGAAGCCTGCGGCCACGCCAATCGGGTCCACTGGCGAAACATCGTCGTTAAGCTCTCTAATTCGTGATCGACGGCGTTATCAGAAAATACACCCCGAGCGGTCTTGCTTCGAACGCCGATTCGCGCGCCGAAAAGTGCCGAACGCAGGCGGGACAAACCTCCGTAATCCGTGCGCGGCTTGCAGGATTGGGCTAGGCAAGAGCCGACACATTCTCTCCGCTCCACACCTCAAGGAACAGCCGTGATGGTCATTGATTTCACAGCCTTCATCGGCCGCCTTGCGACTTCCTCCGGGGAAACCATCCTGCCGTTCTTTCGCACCTCGCTCTCCATCGACAACAAAAGCGCCAGCCACGATTTCGATCCGGTGACCGAGGCCGACCGCGCGGCGGAAGCGGTGATGCGGCGGCTGATCAAGGCCAATTTCCCCCAGCACGGCATTGTCGGCGAGGAATTCGGCAGCGAACGCCAAGACGCCGAATATGTCTGGGTGCTGGATCCGATCGACGGCACCAAATCCTTTATCGCGGGCTTCCCGATCTGGGGCACGCTGATCGCGCTATTGCACCAGGGCACGCCGGTGTTCGGCATGATGCACCAGCCCTTTATCGGCGAGCGCTTTTCCGGCGACAGCGGCTCGGCCCATTACCAGGGGCCATCGGGCGAGCGCAAACTGGCGGTGCGGCGGTGCGCATCCCTGAAAGAGGCGACCACGTTCACGACCAGCCCGCTGTTGATGAACGCCGCCGACCGCGCGGCCTTCGGACGCGTCGAGGAAGCGGTGCGGCTGACGCGCTATGGCGGCGACTGCTATTCCTACTGCATGCTCGCCGCCGGCCATCTCGATCTCGTGGTCGAAACCGAACTGAAACCTTACGATATCGCCGCATTGATTCCGATCATCACCGGCGCCGGCGGCATCGTCACCACATGGGACGGCAAGCCCGCCCAAAGCGGCGGGGCCGGAGCCGAACGCAACTTTTGGACACGCGTTCAGCAGGTGACGAGATCGGTATGTCCGAAGCCCTTCGTGTAGTCGAGCACGGAAATGACCGTCGGCGCTACGCGGAACAGGCGGACCTCCTCCGCGGTCGGCATCTTCATCGGAAAAGGTGGCGCCTCGGGATACTTTAGCGGGAGCATTCGCAAGACCTTGTCCGCTTCGGCCCGATCATCCACCGCATGCGCGTGCGCTGCCATCGACAGGCCGGTAATCGTCATCACATTCGCGGTGTCGTGATCGATCGTCAGCGAAATCCGATTGTCTCGCGCCAGATTTTTTGCCTTCTGGCTGTCGAGGCCGCAGAGAAAATAGAGGGTAAGACCTTCGTTCACGTAGCCGACGGTCGTTGCCTGCGGCCAGCCGTCCGGCCGCAGCGTCGCGACGGTCATGATGCGGTGCTCGTCCAGCAGTGTCAGAATCTTTTTTCTGATCGCTTCGTCCATCTGTCGTCTCCAGGATCGCGGGCCATCCAACGCTGAATGGGAACCATATTTCCGCCAGATCATCTGGTGTTGACCCACGTCAACGAAGTCGCGCCGAGCCCGAAAACGCCATGCGCCGATCGCCGAAGGTGGTTTTGACTTTTTTGATGCGAGATAGACCGAAGCCTGGAGCTCACCGCACGGCGCGATCTTTGTTCGCCCCGATGGATGCAATGTTTGTCGTCGATATGCAAATCGGGTCGAGGTCCGTCTCCGTCATCACACCGTCAGCAGATTCCAGTGGTCGGCCGTTTGCAACAAATGGCTCAGCGGGTCGCTTACCGGGCCGCCACGGCCGTCGGCCAGAGCGATATCATGCGTGATGAGATAGGGCGTATTCGGATTGGTCGAGACCGAGTCGATTTGCAGTTCGATGCGTTCAATACCGCTGACGTGCAGCCCGTCGATCTCAAAGCTGCCGGCATGGCCGTGCCTGGCTGCCAGATCGAACGCGGATTCAATCCTGGCAAACTCGGCGATCAGCGCACTCTCGGCATCGGCATTCTGATCGTTGACGATGAACTTCAGCGTGTCGTGGCCGCTGCCGCCGCTGATCACCTGTTGGCCGAAATTGAAACTGCCATCGGATTTGACGATACTTGCGCTTTCCTTGAACACGAAGAGGTCATTGCCTGACCCGCCGAGCAGGGCATTTGTGCCGGCGCGATTGACAATGAGCGCGTCGCCTCCTTCTCCGCCGGCCAGTGTGTTGGTACCGGTCGAATTGGTTTCGAGGACATCGGCGCCGCTGTCACCATCGAGCGTGGCGTTGCCCGATCCGGCCGCGATGAGGTCGGACCCCGATCCGCCGTGCACCGTCACGTTGCCCGCCCCGGCGAAGATCACGTCGTCGCCGGGGCCGCCGAAGATCGTGTAGTCGTCGTTGAGCGCGGGATTGGCGGGATCAATCGGCGTAGCGAAAATGAAATTGTCGCCGTGTCCGGCGTGAATGACGCTTTGCGTACCGTCAAGGAATTGAGTGCTGTCCGATGTCAACACGGCGTCCGCAAAGGCGGCTACGATTCCATGAGCTGCGGTGGTGGGGTGGATGCCATCGAAAAATGCCACCTCGTTGGGCGCGAATTGATGAGAGCCGGCCGCGAGCTGGCCAACCCAGGTCTGGTTTAAATCTGCCGAAAAGCCAAAGCTGTGCGGATCGGCAAAAAACGCTTCGCTGAGCTGAAAGACATCGACCACCTGCACGTTAGGGTGACTGGCGGCCATCTGCGTGAGCGCCGTGTTGTTGGCCACGTCCAGCGCATGGGCAAACGCAACCGCCTCGGGGCCCTGTGCCTGCGCCGCTGGCGTGATACCGAAATCCGGTAGTGTGAACAGGACAATTTTCTCGACTCCCGCATGCGTGAGCGTGTCGATGGCCTGCGCGATGCTTCCCACGACATTCTGCACCTCCGCCTGAATGGTCTGGGGATTCTTGGGCAGATTGCTTTGCAGGAAGCCTTGGTAGTCATTGCTGCCGATATTGATCAGCACGGTCGTGTGGTGCGGAGCCTGATGGCCGTGCAGGTCCGCGATATATCCGGCGAGCTGGTTCGAGAGATTGATCGGCAGGGCATGCCCGGTCGCGGGGTCGATCAGAACCGGCGGCGATGCGTCGCTGGCTTCCGCAGCCGCGAACGCGCGATCGTCAAGCCGCATGTGCAGCATTCTGGCCAGCTGTTCGGCGTAGGTGGGACCGTTGGAAGCTCGGCCCTCCCAGGCCGGCGGCGCCGGCTGGCCGATCAGGTCGAACAAATTGCCGTTGTCCGACAGACTGTCTCCGAAAACGACCAGAGTGGAGTTACGTGACTCATGCGACATGGCATGCCCCTCCCACTAAAAATAAATATGCATTCCCAAAATGTTGCCAGCGCTCGCGGATCGCGAAGGCTGTTTTCGTCCAATCTGCAGATCGGCCCGCAACCGCAATATGCACAGCCAACTACGACCAATCTTGGGCTGCCGCGAACCGGCGAACGACATTGTCTGTCCGCACGTGCGGAAATTCCTTCGCGGTTTGTTAGCCTGATGGACGCAGGCATGCGCGTGATTCCGCGCGGCGGGTGACACGCATAACGCCCATCGCGACCACAATCATTGCCATGTCGTGTTCGGAAGCGCCTTGCTGTGATTGACCTGCACCAACCCTTTGCTTCGGCCGATACGGACGTGCCCGGCCGAAGCGACTACAATGCAATTCCTGCTCATGCGGCCCCCGGAACAAACACGCGCAGGCGATGACCATCGGGATCGGCCGCTACGAAGGTATAGCCAAAATCCATTTGCACGGGTTCCTGGATGATATCCAATCCACGCCTTTTCCAATCGGTAAACGTTGCTTTGACTGCCGCGGCATTGTCGGCCGTGAACGCGACTTCGCTGCCTCCGGCTGGCGCGATGGCTGGGGGCTCGACTGTTTTGCGCGACCACAGCCCCAGCATCACGCCATCCGACAGCGGCAGCATGGCAAACGTGGGTGAAGTGTCGATGGCTGGACGGCCTAACAGATCCGCATAGAAGGCGGCGCTGGCCGGCGGGTTCTCGACATAGAGCAAGACAAAACTGAAGCTTGGCATCTGGCAGGTTCCTTCTTGAACATCGCCACCGGACCACCGCGTGGCATGAATTCAATCTAGGGGATAACGCTGCCAAAAACTGTCAGTAGTGAAATCTGACGTTATTGCTCCGGGATTCCTTCGGTTGCGCGCCAATCCTTCAGCAGGACCTGACGACGACGGGGATAACGCTTGTCGACGAATTGGACCTTGCTGATACGGTCGGTCCGGAAATGCCGAAAGCCCTCGCGTATCTCGCACCACGCCACGACAACGCGCACCCGGTCGAAAAAGGCCAGAGCGAATGGCCAGATGGTGCGCTTTGAATCGCGCCCGCGGCCGTCCACATAGAAGATGCGCAATTTGCGTTCCGTGCGGATAGCCAGGCGGATGGTCGGCAACTCGGCATCACCGGCGGCAACGGCATTGCCAGGCCCGACCAGAAGGTTTGACGTATCGAGACTGACTTTCAGGTCTTGCGGCAACACGGCGGCGATCTTGGCAAGCGCGTTGCGCGCGGCCGCGCCCAATGCCGCATCGGCTCGGTCCGCTACCCATCGTGAGCCGAGAACGATCGCTTCAATCTCCTCTTCTGAAAACATCAGCGGCGGCAGCATGAATCCGGGGCGCAGGACGTAGCCGACGCCGGGTTCGCCATCGATATGCGCACCCTGTGCCTTGAGTGTCTCAATGTCCCGGTAGACAGTCCGAAGTGAAATCCCAAGCGCCTCGGCCAACGTCGCGCCGCTGACGGGGCGACGATAGCCACGGAGCGCCTGAATGAGATCGAGTAGACGTTGCGCGCGAGACATCGGAGCCACCCTGCCATGAAGCGCGACCAGGTTATCACCATATGCTGCCACTTTATGTCAGCATGAACGTGATGTTGGCGCCGAGGGTGGTTTTGATTTTCGATGCGAGATAGACTGAGGCTTGGAACCTCACCGCAGCGCGCTTTTTTCGGGCCCCGCATGGACGCAATGCTTGTCGTCGATATGCAAGTCGGACTCCTCAATGGGGAGCCCAAGCACGATTTGCCCGGCGTCATCGAACGCATCAACAAGCTCGCGGCCAAAGTCCGCGAACAGCCCGGCACAGTGATCTTTGTTCAGCATTGTGGCCGCAAGGGCGACGATTTCGAACCGCAAACGCCCGGCTGGGCGTTTCTTCCCGAACTGCTGCGAGATCCCGATGATGTTGTTGTCCGGAAGGACCTGAACGATCCGTTCGCCGGGACGGACCTGCAGGCGCGCCTGAAGGAGATCGCGCCGGATCGGGTCTTGATCACCGGATGGGCAACCGATCTCTGCGTTGATGCGACCGTCCGATCCGCGGTCACACACCATCACCACGTCGTTGTCGTTACCGACTGCCACACGGTGAGCGACCGCCCACACCTCGATGCCGTCAGCGTCATTCGTCATCATCACTGGATCTGGAGCGATCTCATCACGCAGCGGTCCGTCAGGCTCGCTGGTGCGAACCAACTGCTGCCTTGATTTGCGCAATTGAACAGCTCCGCGTATGCATCCTGCCCTCATCCCTGCGTAACGGCTTAAGGAGCGGCGGCCACTTGGCCGCGTCTAGGACGCCGGGATAGAGACGGCGAAGTGAGTGCGCTTTCTTTGAGTCCACGCAGGCCGCTCATGCCGCGCCGTGCAGAACTTTCGATGCCAGCCACACGGCGGTGATCGGGGTCGTAGCGCTGACCAGCACAAACCCGACGATTGAGAGCACAAGATAGGCGCTCCAGGCGATCCGGCGGAAAGCCACCGCGCCATAAATGGCGATGGCCATGTTGGCGCCAAATTCAGTCAGGCCTATCACCCGCTGGGTCTCAAGCGAGAGCCTGCTGAAAAGGCCGAGGTCGCCGGCAATGATACCGAACAGGCTTAACGCCAGGACCGCAATGATGAGGTGGATGCTTTTCACGCGCGCGCCTGCCATTCGTTATCTTCCGGCAGCATTACGTTCTCCTTTCAATTTTCAATTTTCAATACGATGCCGCTGGTGCGGCTTCGTCATTGATCGAGCAGGCGCCCGCGCAATTCCTCGAACGGGATCATGACGTGATCGCGAAACGCGGCGCGTTGCGCAAGCGTG
>WNGM01007163.1_pt1 | contig 13465 bp, 10 predicted proteins | sample 5400571 | NCBI WGS metagenome assembly WNGM01 (sample SAMN13153378, study PRJNA577476) | soil metagenome | isolation source: 100 cm soil or saprolite under Garry oak tree replicate 2 | place: USA:California | collected 2016-06-15
GATGAGATGCAGGCCGCTATACTGCGCGTCAAATTGGCTCATCTTGATCGCTGGAACGAAGCTCGTCGAGCCCATGCGCACATGTACACCGGGCAACTCCAGGGAGTGGTAGAGGCACTGCCAATCGTTCACCCGGAGAGTACACACGTCTATTATGTCTACGTCGTACAGGTGCAGGAACGTGATCGCTTCCGTCAAATGTTGGAACAAGAGGGGATAGCTACCGGCATACACTATCCGCTGCCTCTTCACCTGCAGCCTGCATGTGCCCAATACGGCTACACGCGCGGAATGTTGCCTGTAACGGAAGCCGCAGCAGAGCGTATCGTCTCATTACCTATGTATCCAGAGCTTACAGCCGAGCAGATCGAAACGGTGGCTGCTGCCATCAGGAAAGATAGCTTATCAGCAGTTTCGTCTTCACAAGCGTGAGGAGAGGTGGGTATTTTGTGAGACCTTATGTGGAATGTGATCGGAGGGAGGAAGAAAAAAATGAATATGGCAGACCTGCGTTTTGGCGTTATTGGCTGGGGATATTGGGGACCAAAGGTTGCTCGTAACCTCGCTTCTTTGCCCCATGCCGTGGTATCAATGATAGCCGACACGGATGTCACCCGACTGGCGTCTTCAACAGCAAACTTTTCATCTGTACGAACCACAACACAATCAGAGGATGTGTTTCGTTCCGATGTCGATGGAGTTGTGATTGCCACTCCGGTACGCACACACTACCGGCTGGCAAAAGAGGCATTGCTGCATGGCAAACATGTACTCGTTGAAAAGCCTCTCACAGCCAATGTGGCGGAGGCCGAAGATCTGGTGACCCTTGCCATAAAGCAACAGCGCATCCTCATGGTAGGGCATACCTTTGAATATAGCCCTGCTGTTAACGAGCTACGCAAGCTTATACAAGGTGGGGAACTCGGAAAAATCTATTGTATCGAAACGGAACGCGTAAACCTCGGCCTTTTTCGCACGGATATCAACGTAATCTGGGACCTTGCCCCTCATGATGTGTCGATTTTACTCTATCTGCTTGGCAAAAAGCCTCAACAGGTCAAAGTTCAGGCCCACGCTCATCTACAACCTCATATTCATGACACGGCTCATCTCGATCTTGTATTTGCCGATGGCATGTCAGCGCATATCCACGTAAGCTGGCTGCATCCTTGTAAAATTCGCCGCGTCACCATTATTGGTGATGCCAGAATGGCCGTTTACGACGATACCAATCCCTCGGAAATGCTGAAAATCTACAACAAAGGAGCTGACATTCACGCTGACCCCGTGGTCTCCTATCGCTTCGGTGCCATTACCATTCCCCATATCGACTGGATTGAACCGCTGCGACTGGAGTGCGAGGATTTTGCCCACGCTATACGCACCGGCGACCAGCCACGTGCTCATGGGCATGTTGGCCTGGAGGTTGTGCGCGTGTTAGCAGATGTACAAGAAGTATTAGAAGTACAGGAAAGGCAATATGCCAGGGCTGTGGTGTAGCCACCTGAAGAGTTACCCCTGTTGATTGTATGAGCCATGACAATATTAACACATAAGTATACGCTGATGTATTTGGCCCAATCTTGTAGTAAACTTTACTTCAGCTAGTGCAAAAACACCGGAGTTGATAGGAAAAGGGGGTGCAGGGGATCTCCCCTGCCGGGGTGCAAGGGGTGTCCCCTTGACTTTCCCTCTTTCCCAAAGAGGTGGGGTGGTTAGGCACTAGGAAAACATCCTTATGTTTAGAAGCAATATGGGGAAAATAATGATTTCTTCACATGTATCGAAAAAGCAACTTCTACCTCTCTGTTTTGGGGTACTAGCTTTTCTCTTTTTATTGAGTAGCACCGGATCAAGTGCCTATAGGGCTAATCAACCGGCGCATCGAGCGTCCTCTAATATTGATAGCTGGAACAATATTCACCCCTTTCTGATGTTTGACTACAACATATCTAATCCGGCAGCGGTTGCCCCTCGTTATGATTATGTGTCGGGAGCGTCCTGGTATAATGTCGCCGCGTTTCGCTCGACCAACCCGAACATATCCCTTATCTACTATGTTCCTTTCCACCGTGATAACGGAACATTCACCGACTACAACGCGCTTCGAAGTTTAGCTACCTGGAAATCTACTCATCCACACTGGATACTCTACAAATGTGATCGCATGACCCCTGCCTATGAGTACGGCAATCCGAATGTGCCCCTCGATTTTAGCAATCCTGCTCTGGTAACATGGCAGGTGCAGAACTATGCGCTGCCAGCCAGCAAAAGGGGGTACGATGGTATTATTGCCGATAATCTCAACCTGCAGAACCTGTTTGGGGCGTGTGGCATCTACGATAAAACCGGTAAGTGGGTGCAGCGTTACACGGGCAAAGCCAATGATCCACAATGGCTTCAGGATGTACTAACGTGGGTAACTGGGATGCAGGCCGCTCTGCATAACCTACCCCATCCATTAGCTCTGATACCCAATCTGGACACAGGCAAGGCACTTGCCCCAACGGATCCTCGATTGCAGCTGGTTCTGGATCACATCGATGGGGTGCTTGACGAAGCCGGTTTTACTTATTACGGTACAGGCGATCTGACAGGTAATACCTGGTTGCTAAAATACCAGCTCGGTGAGTATGTGCAGAGTCAAGGTAAGCCGTTCTATTCCGTCAACAATTTCTCTTCGCTCAATCACGTCAATATCCAGTGGGCCCTGGCTTCTTACCTGATGATCAAAGAACACACATGTGCAGTGTTTATCTCCACAACTCAAGATTATGGGAACGATGCCTGGTACCAGGAGTACCAGGCACAGATTGGCACTCCTCTTAATAGCATGTATCAAGGTCAAGGTGTCTATTGGCGTGACTATAGCAATGGAGTGAGCATTGTCAATTCTGCTTCAAGAGGGACGTTCACGGTTAACCTCAATGCGGCCTTTCAATACGTTGACTTGTATGGAAACCCTGTTGGTCCAACAGTCACAATGCCGCCACACTTTGGACTGGTGCTGTTGATACAGTCGTAGCTTCCTTTTTCTTCTTCAGCACAATCATAAACTCAGTTGGCTCTGCATCGATCTTACCAAAGCTCAATACCTTGAAAGTTTGTATAAGCAGCCGCCACCCCATATTGACAATCTTATGCTTTCCTCTAAACTCTCTAACTGCCTGGGACTCGTACAGGCTGGAATATTCTATTGACAAACCATTTTTGGCAGCATAGCGTCTTATAGACACCGGAGAAATAGAAAACTTCAAGTACGTCCGAAAAGGTGTAAAGCCCTCAACGCTAAAGAACTTCCAGAACGATCTATGGACCCAGATATGGAACCAGTGCGGAGTATACTTTGTTATCAGACCTTTTATGGAAAGGACATTAGGAACTGCCAGAATAAGTATTCCATCCTCCTTCATGGAGTGGAGGAAATTATCGAGAGCCTTTTCTGGATGCGAAACGTGTTCTAAAACCCACCAGCAAACAATTACATCAAAATCAGAAGGTGGCAGAACATAACTCTGTATATCCCCCACTATCTTTTCATTTACAACTGAGTTCATTTGAAGTTGTTCTTCAGATATATCAATGCCGACTAAGTAAGATGATGTGTTCTCAGGCATCTTGATGTTACTGTGAGAACCACAGCCTGCTTCGAGAACTTTTATAGCCCCTCGATCGCTCAATGACGTATCAACAAATGTCTGAAGTTTAATTATCTCTCTATCCATGAAAACTTCTCTTTCATCTCATAAACAGTGCTGACCAGTTCGGCTGGATGGGAGGAGATACCTGTTGCCTGCTTTTTGAAAAATATGACTCTTGTGAAGAAGGTGCTAAACAGCTGTGGTATGAAAGGAAATTTCCTTGAAATAAAGGAAAGATATCGAGTAACACGGCCAAAGTGATGTTTGATATAAACTCCTTCAACAAAAGACACGTTCCCAAACTGGGTAACAACCTCTTTTCTGATTTCTGACCCGGGCAAATACGTAGTGCGAGTCCTGAGATACTCAAAGTTGAGCCTGGCAACTTCTTTCCAGCTCAATTTCTTCTGATATGAATTTCTTATGCCTAAAATGGCCCAGAAAGCCAGGTAAGCATATGCTTGAATTACTCCTGCGAACGGTGCAAAGATATGAGGTTCAATAGGACAATATCTAGATGGGAAAATATGTAAACTGGTGCCACCGGGCTTAAGAACCCTTTTAATCTCTGCAAGTGATTGTGACCAGTTTTGCACATGTTCAAAAACATAGAAGCTAACGATAAAATCAAAAGTATCGTCAGCAAAGGGGATTTTAAAGTTATCCACTTCCATAGTGCGGAATATATCTTCATTTGCTTTTGAGATTCCCTCTTCTATGCATATTTGATGGACGTGACCATAGCGGTTTTCAATATCAACTCCAAATGCGTTTAGCCCTTTTTTTCTAAATTGATGGACGAGTTTCCCCTCGCCACAGCCAAAATCAAGGATCATAGAAGTAGAGTTGATGGGTGTGCCTAATGTATTCAACATGTCTTGAATAAGTTGAATTTGAAGAGCTTCTTGTTCCTGGTTGCTCTGCGTCATTTAGTCGATCTCCCTATTAGTGCGCTTTTGTTAGCTTCTTTCTGCGGTCGCCTGCGGTGGGAAGAGGGAAAGCGAGAGGACACCCCCATTGGCGTCAACTTAAGCGGGATTGTTAAGGGCGGCAGCCCTTAACCTGGGGTTTGGGGCTGTGCCCCAACTTTCTCATCTCCTGCGCGCCGCCGCAGGCGGCGCGCAGGAGATGAGAAAGAGTTTTTCGGGGACACCCCGAACTCCGGCAGAGGGTCGCCAACCCTCTGCACTCCTGCTGCTTTCCTCAGCGTACTTCAGTGCGTGCGAGAATCTGTTTGTAGAAGGTACGCAGTCTCGTAGACACTGTGTAGCGGAGGTCGGGGGTGTAGGTCAGGTGTAGCGGAGGTCGGGGGTGTAGGTCAGGCGAATTGTCCGGTTGTCAGAATGCACTTTTCGCGCCCAGGCCCATGTATTCCCGTCTACCCGAAAATCTCCATAGTTGGGATGTTGAGCGACAAGGAGACGGAAAATCGCCTCGATATGTGGCTGCGTCCTTTCATCCTCCGCGAGATCACCGACGCGCATGCCGTTCGTCACCTGTTCTGAGTCGCATATGTCGTAGACCCAATCATAGTCGTCAAAAATAAGCCATCCGCCCTCCTTCATGAGCTTGTCAACCATGAAGAAAGCAGCTCCGTCGATCGTCCAGTTTTTTGGCCCGTCAATGTAACATAGATCAAATTCAGGTTTGCAAACGCCGCCAGGCGGGGTGTGCTGCTCAATCAGTTTCTTTAGAAACCAGGTATAGGAAGTTTTTTCTCTGTGGATGGTGATATACGGTACCAGTTTCGTCCGACTGAAAAGTTCTTCAGCAGACGGGTTGAATGTAGCCTTAATTAGATCGACGCAAGTCAGGTGTCCTATCCCATTCTCTTGCAGTGCTGCAGCAATATAACATCCACTTACACCATGGCCTATACCCAATTCTAGAACTTGTACTGGTTTATACTTTCTAATGTGTTCATAGATGATCTTTCCGCGTTCTGGAGGCATATATGGGATATCTCCTACGAACTCGCGGATTTCTTCAAACCGCATCGCTCATACCCTTTCTACTTAGTGAAAAATATTCTGATAACATTATACATGGCTATACTAAACTAACAAATTGGCGTTACCTGGCTGTGCCGTCATGTTTCTCATCTTAAAACAGAGACCCGGATTTATTTTTCAACCTATTGGGCTCAGGATATCTGACGATGATAGCTCATAGAGTTGTTTCGATGTGAATAATTCCGTCTCGCAGTTAAAACGAACTGGAGAGTAGTTCAGAAGTCTATTTAGAGGAGAACACTTAATGCCCTGGCATCTCTTGAGTAAGCGCTTCCTGGCTTTGTGGTTTGGTATTCTGGCCTTACTCCTGATAGCCTTACTCCTGCTGTATGGTCAGACCTCACAGCGTCGTCCATCCAGCATTCAGTTAGGAAGTAGGATATCTGTGGTGGGTCATGCTGATACCTGGACCAACATTCACCCCTTTTTGATGTTTGACGGCTATATCACCAGGCCGGCCAGGGTTGCGCCGCGCTACGATTTCGTCGCGGCTGCGAAATCGTATAATGTTGCCGCCTATCGCTCAACCAACCCCAACATCTTCTTGACCTACTACATCACTTTCCATCGTGATAACGGTGCGTTCACGGATAGCACTGCGTTGAAAAGCCTGGCAGGTTGGCGAGCCATCCATCCCGATTGGGTCCTCTATCGCTGTGATCGCGTGACCCCTGCCTACGAGTTCGGTAACCCGAATATGCCCTTCGATTTTAGCAATCCTGCTCTGGTAAACTGGCAAGTGCAGAACTTCGCATTGCCGGCAAGTCAACGCGGCTACAATGGTATCATGGCGGATAACCTGAACCTGGAGAACCTCTACGGTGCCTGTGGCACCTATCAGAATGGTGTATGGGTGCAGCGTTATACCGGAGAATACAATGATCCAGTGTGGCAGGCCGATGAAGTAAACTGGGTAACCCACATGCAGGCTGCTCTACATAACCTGCCCCATCCCATGGCCCTGATACCGAATTTCGCCTTTGGCGGAGGAATTGCTCTCACAGATCCATCGATTCAGGGAGTGCTGAATCATACTGATGGCATAATCGACGAAGCTGGCTTTACTGACTTCGGTAATGGTGATATCACGGACCAGTATTGGACGCGAGCTATCCAATTCAGCGAGATGGTGCAGGCCCAGGGGAAGCCGTTCTATATCGTCAACCAATTTAGTGTACTTAACCGGGCCGCTATACAATGGGCCCTGGCCTCGTACCTGATGACTAAAGAACACAACTGTGAGTTGTTCATTGCTGGTTTTCAGAACTATGGTATCGATGCGTGGCGCAAAGAGTACAATGCACAAATTGGTTCGCCTACCGACGCCATGTATCTATCCCAAAATGTCTACTTGCGTGACTATACCAACGGCCTGAGCATCGTCAATCCGAGTGCAACAATAACCTATACGGTCAGTTTGAGTTCCACAGTTCATTACGTTGACCTCTATGGAAACAGTGCCGGTTCGACTATTATCCTGGCCCCTCACTCTGGTAGGGTGTTGCTAGGTCATTAGACTAGCAGAAGGAGAAAAGTAATGCCTTTGCATCTCTTGAGTAAGCGCTTCCTGCGTTTGTGGATGGCCATTCTAGCCCTGCTCGTGCTAGCCTTTCTGGTACTGTACAGCCAGAGCTGGCAGCGTGGTCCATCCAAAATTCAGTTGGGTAGTAGCATAACCGTAACGGGTCATGCTGATACCTGGACCAACATTCACCCCTTTTTGATGTTTGACGGCTATATATCTAACCCTGCCGCGGTTGCGCCGCGCTACGATTTCGTGACAGGCGCGAAATCGTATAATGTTGCCGCCTATCGCTCAACCAACCCCAACATCTTCTTGACCTACTACATCACTTTCCATCGTGATAACGGTGCGTTCACGGATAGCACTGCGCTGAAAAGCCTGGCAGGTTGGCGAGCCATCCATCCCGATTGGGTCCTCTATCGCTGTGATCGCGTGACCCCTGCTTACGAGTTCGGTAACCCGAATATGCCCTTCGATTTTAGCAATCCTGCTCTGGTAAACTGGCAAGTGCAGAACTTCGCGCTACCAGCCAGCCAGAACGGCTATAATGGTATCACCGCAGATAATGTGAACCTTGAGAACCTCTTTGGGGCTTGTGGCACCTACCAGAATGGTAAATGGGTACGCCGCTACACCGGTAAATTTGATGATCCAGTGTGGCAAGCCGATGCAGTAAACTGGATAACCCGCATGCAGTCTGCTCTGCATAACCTGCCCCATCCCATGGCCTTGCTCCTCAATCTCGGCTTTGGTCAATCACTTACCCCGACATCTTCAATCATAAGAAACGTGATAAGTCACTCCGATGGTGTTGTTGATGAAGCTGGTTTCACCCAGTATGGAACGGGCTACCTGGCGGATGGAAACTGGGTACGAGCTATCCAGCTGGGCGAGATGATCCAGGCCCAGGGGAAGCCGTTCTATATCGTCGACAATTTGCCAAGGGTCAATCGTGACGGTATCCAGTGGGCCCTGGCCTCTTACCTGATGGTCAAGGAACACTCCTCTGAGTTGTTCATTGCTGGCTACCAGGACTATGGCATCGATGCCTGGTACAATGAATACAAGACGCAGATTGGTTCACCTCTTAATGCCATGCATCCATCCAGCGGTGTCTTCTTCCGGGACTATAGCAATGGCCTGAGCATTGTCAATCCTAATTCACGTGCGACATTCAGGTTGCGCCTGAATTCCGCAGTTCACTACGTTGATCTCTACGGAAACAGCGTTGGCGGAGTCGTTACCATGCGTCCTCACTCTGGCCTGGTACTGAAGATAGCAAGCCAATCTCAGATAAAACCTGTTCGCATTGGCCAGCCCTGAATCACGTCTGACGATCAAAAAATCGTGAGAGCAACTGGCAAAGCCGGTTGCTCTCACGATTTTTTGATCGTCAACTACTCATTGGTTCGTAGAAAATTGAGCATAGTTGATACAAATTTCCCCGGTGGTGTACGAATAGTAGGGAATATGCCGTATTTTCTGAACAATCTCCGCGCTATCTGGAAAAGCGGGTCGCACATAATAGTAAAAAGTATCATACGGTGAAACACCAAAGTCAGCTGCAAGAATGTAGCCATGGGCCTCGGCATAGTGTTTGAGCGTCATAACCATAGGAAACCACGTCTGAAACCACTCCTCACTATTGCCTCTATATTCAACTGAAACAAGAGGAGAAAAAGAGGCATGGAACATAATCAGTTCGGGTTTGTAAGCATCTAGATAGTCAGCGGTTATTTGACCATGATGCGCAATCCATGCATCGTTTAAGCCCCAGGTATCGATATCCCGCCATTTTGAATACAGTGGTAAGAGTCCTGCCTCCGTAGTTGCCATGGTATAGTTCTTCGAACTGTAACTACTGAGCATCTTAGCAACATCGTACCTGCCATCATGGAAGTAGGTATCCTGGCTATCTACGGAACCCTGGTACAACAAAGTCCCCAAACAAATACAGCTTATCGTCGCCAATAATACTACCTGATTGCGCTTATCCAGGGCTTTCAGCCGGGGAAGTTTGAGGTCTGTAGAGAGACCTCGAACTAATGTCGGCCATGACATTAACACGATGGGCAGTATCGCATACTGGAATCTCCCCTCAAAATTCATCTCGCCTGAGAGCAGTATCCACACGCCGCTGAAGCCAAGTGTAGGGATCAACAGGAAAATTGTTGGCCGCAGCGTTTTCTTTGAACGCAAGCCCAAAATGAAAGCCAGTAGAAAAGGACCGCACAGGAGCAGGACCGTATGCAAGGATTCTTGTAGACTGGAAAAATAGATGTGTCCTCCACCTTTCTTATAAAAGGGATTGGGTAGAGGATAGCCAAAGTAATTCCATCTCCACAGAAAGTACAGTCCACCTATAAGCATAAACGTCGCAAAAAACGTCACTATAACCCCACGCGATTGTTTGAAGCCCTTCATATATGTGACAGCGAACAACATGAACGTGGCTAAAAGCACTCCCTCTGGCCGGATCAGCCCCATTAGTAGCCCCGACAAGGCGAAAAACAGTGAATTGATAGCTGAATTTTTTTCTTCTACCAGCTTGTTAGCAAAATACCAGGTGAGACTTGCGAACAAAGCAAAAAACGGAGTACCGAAATAGGCGGAAATAAGGGGTAACGCCGGACCAATGGCTAAATAGGTGGCTGACAACAGCGCCAGCCAGCGGCTTCCCTTGTGCAGGCGGGTAATAGTAACGTATACCAGTATGACCGTGAGCACATGCGAGACGATACCTGTTAGACGAGCAGCAATTTCAACTGACAATCCCACCTTGACCACAGCCGCCAGAACAAGCATAAACAGGAAATCGGTGCCCCCATCTACAGGTCTGGCTCCGCTATTCCATACGATGGTCCCCGTTTGCGCCAGGTGCTGTGCATAGCGCATCAGCATGGCGGCATCTTCATAAGGATTTTTTGAAAAATCTAGATATTTCCGGGCAAATTGTGCCATGAGCAACAACGAGCCAATCACAGCCAGGAAGAACAGGCGCCTCTCTGCTAAAATCCCTCGAGGCTCCTCGTTCTCCATTGCCTCTAAGGTAATTGGGTGCAGTTTTGTGTGTGTGGACATATAATTACCTCCTCCATTTCCCCCGAAAACCTCCCTGTTGTATACATTAGCGATGAATCGATATCTTCTCTTCGACACTCGTCACGGTTTGAACACCTGTATCTTCTATCTCGAACCACTCGGGGAAGAGCCGTTTATACACAAGCAAAAGGTGCTCCTTACTGACTTCCCAGTGTAACTTTTCCTTGATCCGTTTGCTCCCATAGGCCCCTAGCTTGAGACGTAGTTCTTCATTGTCAAGCAGTGTCTCAATCTTGTCGGCAAAGTCTTGCACAAGGTTGGGCGTCGCATAGAGAGCAGCAGCTTGTGCCGAAAGGCGAGTCTCAGCCAGGTCAAAAGCCACGACGGGCTTGCCCATGGCCATATATTCCATGGTTTTGATCATCGTACTTAACTCATTCAACCCGTTTTGCGGATCGGGCGAGAGTCCCACATCGGCTACAGTGAGATAGCGCACGATATCCCTGCTTTCCGCCCATCCCGTGAAGTTGACATAACTATCGAGCTCTAGTTCATGGGCAAGTCTCCTGAGGATTGCTGCGTGGTCACCGTCTCCCATCAGCACCAGAGCCACATCCTGGCGACCGCGTTTATGCACAAGCTCATGGAGGGCGTGAAGTGCGTACTCAACGCCATCTTGCTGTCCCATCACACCTATATAGGCCAGCAGGTAGCGGCGTCCCCTCTTCAAATCTGTTTCGGGTGCAACCGGCTTCAAGCGCTTTAGGTCAGGCCCATTGCGTACAACAAAGACCTTACCCGGGGAGCAACGACCTCGCTGTGTCGCGTTCGATTTCTGCGATAGGTTGGTCACAATAACATAGTGGGCCACCTGGTAAGAACACAATTCAAAAAAGAGTAGCAATTTGTGAACGAGCAGCCGTGTTGACGTTAAACGACCATGAAATTTAACCAGGAACATCTCCGGGGCTAGGTCATGCTGATCGAAGACATATTTTTTACCCAGTAGCCGGTAAAACAGCCCGATCAGAAAAAAGAGATCGGGAGGATTAGCCGCATGAATCACGTCAAAGCCATGACGCAGCAACACTTTCCAACTCAGCCAGAAGGTTTTGAACAGGGCGGTGCCAAATTCTGCGAAGTAGGAAGTGAATTTGTTCGAGCTTGCAGGAAGTTGGTACCGGTAAATGGAAATACGATCAATGCAGATATATGCCTCTTGATCTTTTATAGGCCCTTTGGGGCAAATAATGCTGACCTGGAAGCCAGCATCACGCAGGGTTGTCGCCTCAGCCCAAACGCGAGGATCTGCGGGTACCGGCAAATTCTCCACCAGCATGAGTACCTTGGACGCTTTTCGCATAAACATCTTCCTCTCTTCTTCCACCTCGCCCAACACCTTGTAATACCTGCTCATAGACACCTATAACCTGTTGCGCTACGGCTCTGCGATCCAGGTGCCGGATATCGCTTCTGCCCTTGGTCGGCTCCGTATGCCGGATGGCCTCTTCCAGCGCCGTCGCCAGTGCCTCGGGTTCGAAAGGACAGACGTTACAGCCTTTAGTATGGCCGATGACCTCGGACACATCACCAACATCGGTAGCGACAACCGGCACATTGCAGGCCATTGTTTCTTTGACAATATTCGGTGATCCTTCAATTAGCGATGGTAGAATGAGCACATTGCAGGCATTGATGTACTGCACGACCTGCGTTTGTGGTAAGCCGTTGGCAACTACCAGTTCGGCGGATATACCCCTGGTGCGCAAGCACTCAATGGCGGCCTGCGCCAGGGCAAAATTCTTGCGCGGTATCTGGGGATCATTGCCAAAAAGGACATAAAAAGCGTCCTGCTTCCAACCCAAGGCGGCCCGGGCCTCTGAACGGGGTGCAGGACGAAACAATGCAAAGTCCACCCCATTAGGAATGACAAAGATATTCTTCTCCATGAAGGTCGCTTGCCTCATCTCCTCAGACTTGACAATCACGGCTTTCGCACGACGGCAAAGCCAGCGACTGATGTGAACCACCAACTTGCTTTTTTTACTGAAGCCCCCATTGCCAGTTGGCGTCCCCAGCAGGTCGTCTCCCAGGAAAGAAGCAACGATGGGGGTAGTCCACTGCATACATCCAGCCAGTACCCACAAGCCGTAGTGTCCATGCACGATATCAAAATCCCCCTGCCTGGTTTTGAGAAAAACCTGTATTGCTGCAGCAGCATAGCGCAGAAGTACCGGCCCAGGCTTCGGATGAATAATCTCCACTTCCAGCCCTGCCTCAACCAGTGAGTCCGCCTGGCTTGCGATAAACGTGCCTGCGTGCGGGCGCTCTTCTGTTGGATAGATGCCTGTCACCATCAGGACCCGGTATGCTTTCTTTGTGCTCTTTTTCGCATTCATAATTGTGCCTCACCATTCATTGCCTATATGCAACCTGTAGCGGCTCCTCTCGCAGGTACTCTTCCAGAGAGCCTTGAGGACATTCCAAACCTGGATTATCGATAAAGACGCGGAACCAGAGTTCCAGGCTGGCAAGCGTGAACAACTGTGCCTGGTAATTTGTTCTGCCTTCCAGGTGTTCGCGCAGCAAATACGCAACAAACTTTTCGTTGAAGAAACCCCGGCTGCGTGCTCGCTCGGAGAGGAGCAGCTGCGTGATAAGCTGTCGCTGTCCCTCGCGAAACCACACGCCAGTCGGTACATTGAAGCCCATCTTCTTGCGTGTCAGAATGGCTTGCGGCAGGAAATCGGCGTAGGCTTGTTTCAGCAAATACTTGGCCTGAAATGATTTGATCTTGACATTCGAGGGGATAGCGGCCGCGTACTCGATCAGTTTGTAGTCAAGGAGTGGTATGCGTGCTTCCAGGGAAGCCGCCATGGACATCTTATCCCCCTTCATCAGCAGGTTATCAGGCAGCCAGATTTTGGTATCCAGGTAGAGCATCGACGAGAGGTCATCGCGCTGCGGATGCTCTTCCAACCAGCGCCGGAAAATACGGCTCGAGTCGTTATCGATACCTGCTTTGCTCCCTGGCGAGAGGAGCGCATCTTTCAATGGTCCATTGAAGATGCCAAACCAGCTCAACCAGCGCTGGGGGGCAGGCTGTGACAAAGTATGTGCCGCCATCTTGAGTTTCCGCATGCTATAGGGGAGCTGGTCAAGCAGCGGGCTAATAATCTGGTTGCGCAGCGGTGCAGGCAGCAGGTGATAATAGCGCGCCAACCAATCGACAACGTATTTGGGAT
>WNGM01003025.1_pt1 | contig 13454 bp, 15 predicted proteins | sample 5400571 | NCBI WGS metagenome assembly WNGM01 (sample SAMN13153378, study PRJNA577476) | soil metagenome | isolation source: 100 cm soil or saprolite under Garry oak tree replicate 2 | place: USA:California | collected 2016-06-15
ATCATGCGCGACGCCTCGCTGGCGGTGCTGCGCGAGATCGGGGTGGAGACCGGCGGCTCCAACGTGCAGTTCGGCGTCAATCCGGCCGACGGCCGCATGGTCGTTATCGAGATGAATCCGCGCGTGTCGCGCTCTTCCGCACTCGCCTCAAAGGCTACCGGCTTTCCAATTGCAAAAGTCGCCGCCAAGCTTGCGGTCGGCTACACGCTCGACGAGATCGCCAATGACATCACCGGCGGTGCGACACCGGCGTCATTCGAGCCGACCATCGATTATGTCGTCACCAAGATCCCGCGCTTTGCGTTCGAGAAATTTCCCGGCGCCTCGGCCACGCTGACCACCTCGATGAAGTCGGTCGGCGAAGTGATGGCGATCGGCCGCACCTTCCAGGAGAGCCTGCAGAAGGCATTGCGCGGTCTCGAAACCGGGCTGACCGGCCTCGACGAAATCGAGATCGAAGGCCTCGGCCGCAGCGACGACAAGAATGCCATCCGCGCAGCACTGGGCACGCCGACGCCGGATCGCCTGTTGCAGGTCGCGCAGGCGATGCGGCTCGGCTGGAGCAATGACGAGATCTTCACCTCCTGCAAGATCGACCCGTGGTTTCTGGCGGAATTGCGCGGCATCGTCGAGATGGAGGGCAAGATCAAGAAAAGCGGCCTGCCCGCGAACGCGTTCGGCATGCGGTCGCTGAAGGCCATGGGCTTTTCCGATGCGCGGCTTGCGGTGCTGGCAAAGACCACCGAGGCCGCAGTGACGGCCCAGCGCCACGCGCTCGGGGTGCGCCCGGTATTCAAGCGCATCGATACCTGCGCGGCCGAGTTCGCCTCGCCCACCGCCTACATGTATTCGACCTATGAATCGCCATTCGCAGGCAGCCTCGCGGACGAGAGCGCCCCCTCCGACAAGAACAAGGTGATTATTCTCGGCGGCGGCCCCAACCGGATCGGGCAAGGCATCGAGTTCGACTATTGCTGCTGCCATGCCTGCTTCGCGTTGCATGACGCCGGTTATGAAACCATCATGATCAACTGCAATCCGGAGACGGTGTCGACCGACTACGACACCGCGGATCGGCTTTATTTCGAGCCGCTGACATCGGAGGACGTTCTCGAGATCATCGCGACCGAGCGGCAGAACGGCACCTTGCACGGCGTGATCGTGCAGTTCGGCGGTCAGACGCCGCTCAAGCTCGCCCGCGCGCTGGAGGCGGCCGATGTGCCGATCCTCGGCACCTCGCCTGACGCCATCGATCTGGCTGAAGACCGCGACCGCTTCAAGCGCGTGCTCGACAAGCTGCGCCTCAAGCAGCCGAAAAACGGCATTGCCTATTCGGTCGAGCAGGCGCGGCTGGTGGCCGCCGATCTCGGGCTGCCGCTGGTGGTGCGTCCATCCTATGTGCTCGGCGGCCGCGCGATGCAGATCATCCGCGAGGAAACCCAGCTCGGCGATTATCTGCTCGGCACCTTGCCGGAGCTGGTGCCGGGTGACGTCAAGGCGCGCTATCCGAACGACAAGACCGGCCAGATCAACACGGTGCTGGGCACCAATCCGCTGCTGTTCGACCGCTATCTGTCCGACGCCATCGAGATCGACGTCGACTGCCTGTGCGACGGCAAGGACACCTTCATCGTCGGCATCATGGAGCACATCGAGGAAGCCGGCATTCACTCCGGCGATTCCGCCTGCTCGCTGCCGCCGCATTCGCTCGACGCCCAGATGATTTCCGAACTGGAGCGGCAAACGCGCGAACTGGCGCTCGGCCTCGACGTGGTCGGACTGATGAACGTGCAGTACGCCATCAAGGACGGCGACATCTACGTGCTCGAAGTCAATCCGCGGGCGTCGCGCACGGTGCCGTTCGTCGCCAAGGTGATGGGCATGCCGGTGGCGAAGATCGCAGCCAGGATCATGGCCGGAGAAAAGCTTGCGGACTTCAGCTTGAAAAAGCGCAAGCTCGGCCATGTCGGGGTCAAGGAGTCGGTATTCCCGTTCGCCCGCTTCCCCGGCGTCGATACCGTGCTCGGTCCGGAGATGCGATCGACCGGCGAGGTGATGGGTATCGACCGCTCCTTCGAGGTCGCTTTCGCCAAGAGCCAGCTCGGCGGCGGCACCCGCGTGCCGCGCAAGGGCACGGTATTCGTGTCCGTCCGCGAGATCGACAAGACCCGGATCGTGGATGCGGTGCGGCTGTTATTCTCGCTTGGCTTCAAGGTGATGGCCACCTCGGGCACGCAGCGCTTCCTGGCCGATCGCGGCGTACCCACCGAAAAAGTGAACAAGGTGCTGGAGGGCCGGCCGCATATCGTCGACGCCATCACGAATGGCGACATTCAGCTGGTCTTCAACACCACGGAAGGGCCGCAGGCACTGGCCGACAGCCGCTCCTTGCGGCGCGCTGCCCTCTTGCATAAAGTGCCATATTACACCACTCTTTCGGGTGCCGTGGCGGCCGCGCAGGGTATCCGAGCCTATCTGGGCGGGGACCTTGAGGTCCGCACCTTGCAGAGCTATTTTTCCGAAACCTGATCTTTGAGCCGGACCGTGCGTCCGGCAATTGATCGGCAATGAAGCCGGCATGGCTGGAACTCACCAGCCATGAGGGTGTTCTGTTTCGGCGTTTATGCGTGCCGCGGATCGGTCCGCATGAAGTTGAAGGACGAAGACAGATGGTGGAAAAGGTTCCGATGACGGCGGGCGGTTATGCCGCGCTTGAGGTCGAATTGAAGCAGCGCCAGTCGGTGGAGCGTCCGCGCATCATCGAGCATATCGCCGAGGCGCGCTCGCATGGCGACCTTTCGGAGAACGCGGAGTATCACGCCGCCAAGGAAGAGCAGTCCCACAATGAAGGCCGGATCGCCGAGTTGGAGGACAAGCTTGCGCGCGCCGATATCATCGACATCAGCAAGCTTTCCGGTGACACCATCAAGTTCGGCGCGACCGTCACGCTGGTCGACGAAGACACCGACAAGAAAGCGGTGTGGCAGATCGTCGGCGAGCCGGAGGCCGATGCCAAGAAGGGCCGCATCTCCATCACCTCGCCGCTGGCGCGGGCGCTGATCGGCAAGAAGAAGGGCGCTTCCGTGGAAGTCGTGGCCCCCGGCGGCGCCAAGGCCTACGAGATCACCAAGGTCGAGTGGCGCTAGATCGCGCCGAAACGCTTCGCATCTGACGGCGATCGCATCAAAAAAGGCCGCGCGGACCGCGCGGCTTTTTGCTGCGCTGCGGGTGCGCGCCGGATTAGCCACAGCGGGGGAATATTTCACATGCAGAAGTGTTGGCCACGACAGTGAGCGGTGACGCGCGCCGCGAAAATGCTAAGCTTGACGTGTCAAACAGGGGGAAACCACATGGACCAAATGCTCGCCAAGTACCAGCCGACGGCGCTCAGCCTGTTTCGTTTTATCACCGGCTTGCTGCTGTTTCAGTATGGCGTCGCCAAGATCTTCAAATTTCCGGTGCTGCCGTATTTTGCCAATGTTCCACCCCTGATCTACACCGCTGGCGCTATCGAACTGACCGGCGGCGCGTTGCTGATGCTCGGACTGTTCACGTGTCCGGTTGCGTTCGTCCTGTCCGGCGAGATGGCCTTCGCCTACTTCCTCGGACACATGTTCAAGGGCGGTGTCGATGCGCCGGTATTCCATCCGCTGCTCAATGGCGGAACCGCCGCAATCCTGTTCTGCTTCGCCTGTCTTTTCCTCGCGACCTCAGGCGGCGGCCCGTACAGCCTCGACGCGATCATGCGCAAGAAGCGCTAGCAGGAAATAACCGTCATTCCCGCGTGAGCGCAATTGCGCGCGCAGTGTGCGTGGGCAACGCTATCCCGGAACCTTCAAATCGAGCGGCACCGCCGCCTCGTATTTCGAGTTGTGCAGCACCAGCGATGTCCTGACGTTGCGCACATGCGGCGCCGCCGTCAGTTGCGTGACGAACTTCTGAAAAGTCGCCATGTCGGGCGCCACGCATTTCAGAATGAAGTCGACCTCGCCCGACAACATCCAGCACTCCCGCACCAGCGGCTCGGCGCGCACGAATTCCTCGAACGCGCGCAGATCGGCGTCGGCCTGACTGGAAAGATGCACCGATGCGAACACCGTGACGTCAAACCCGAGCCGGTGCGGATCCAGAAGTCCGCGATACCCCTGGATATAGCCCGCCTCCTCAAGCGCTCGTACCCGGCGCAGGCAGGGCGGAGGCGAAATCCCGACGCGTTTGGCCAGTTCGACGTTGGTGATTCGGCCGTCGGCCTGGATTTCGCTGAGGATTTTGAGGTCGATCTCGTCAAGATTCTTCGACACGCGGGTCCGGTTCCTGAGGCTACAAAGGCGGGGGATAATATCGGCAACAGTCTTAGCCCAGCTGGCGGTCTTTGCGCAATTTTATTGCGCGTGCGGTGCGCCATTTTTGGGAAACGAGGGGGAAAATTCGCCGATATGGATTGCAATTCTTGCATAGCTCGCCAGATGTCCTATCTTCGATTTGACACTTTCGGTGCCATCGCGACGCCTTTCCGGGCGCATTCCGCTCAAGCGCTGACCAAATTCCCTTTAGAGTGGGATCTGCTCGATGCCTGCCCCTATCCATGCCAAGGTCGTCATCATTGGTTCCGGCCCGGCTGGCTACACCGCCGCGATCTATGCCGCCCGCGCGATGCTGGAACCCGTCTTGATCCAGGGCATCCAGCCCGGCGGCCAGCTCACTATCACCACTGACGTGGAAAACTATCCGGGTTTCGCCGACGTCATCCAGGGCCCGTGGCTGATGGAGCAGATGGAAAAGCAGGCCGCCCATGTCGGCACCAGGATCGTCACCGACCTCGTCACCAAGCTTGAGCTCGCCCATCGGCCGTTCCGCCTGACCTGCGACAGCGGCGACGTCTATCTCGCCGAAACCGTTATTCTCGCCACCGGCGCCCAGGCACGCTGGCTCGGGACGCCGTCGGAAGAAAAATTCAAGGGTTTTGGCGTATCCGCCTGCGCCACCTGCGACGGATTTTTCTATCGCGGCAAGGAAGTCATGGTGGTCGGCGGCGGCAACACCGCGGTCGAGGAAGCGCTGTTTCTGACCAACTTTGCCTCTCAAGTCACCGTCGTGCATCGTCGCGACCACTTCCGCGCCGAGCGCATTTTGCAGGAGCGCCTGTTCAAGAACCCCAAGATCACGGTGGTGTGGGACTCAGCCATCGACGAAATCTGCGGCACCGAAAACCCCGGCAAGGTCACTCATGTCCGATTGAAGAATGTCAAGACCGGCGCGCTGACCGAACTGCCGGCGGACGGCGTCTTCATCGCGATCGGACACGCGCCCGCGACGGAGCTGATCCTCGGCCAGATCAAGCTGAAGCCATCCGGATATGTCGAGGTGGCGCCGAACTCGACCGCGACCTCGGTGCCCGGCGTGTTCGCCGCCGGCGACGTCGCCGACGAAACCTACCGGCAGGCAGTCACGGCCGCGGGCCTTGGCTGCATGGCCGCCCTCGAAGCCGAACGCTTTCTCGCTCTGCGCGCGAGTGATCGCGCGGCGGCGGAATAGTCATGGCTCGAACGCGCAACGGATCTACCGATATGGACTGGGACAAGCTGAAAGTATTTCACGCGGCGGCGGAAGCAGGCAGCTTCACCCATGCCGGCGAGCAGCTTGGACTGTCGCAATCGGCGGTGTCGCGGCAGGTCAGCGCACTGGAGCAGGAGCTTTCGGTCTCGCTGTTTCATCGCCATGCGCGCGGCCTGATCCTCACCGAACAGGGCGACCTGTTGTTTCGCACCGCGCATGACGTGTTCATGCAGCTGCAGGCGGCGCGCGCCAAGCTGACCGACAGCCGCGAGCGGCCGAGCGGCGATCTCAAGATCCAGACCCCGCCGGCGCTGGGCATCAACTGGCTGATTCCGCGGCTCCACGAATTTACCGCGCTCTATCCGGATATTCGTATCTCGCTGATCGTCACCGACGAAGACCTCGATCTGTCGATGCGCGAGGCCGACGTCGCGATCCGCACCCGCAAGCCGACCCAGCCGGATCTGATCCAGCGCAAGCTGTTCTCGATCGGCTTCCATGCCTATTGCTCGCCGGAATATATCAAGCGCTTCGGCACGCCCCGCACCCTCGACGACCTCGACTCGCACCGCATCATCATGCTGAGCGATGCGCAGGTGCAGTCGCATTTGCAGAACCGCAGCTGGCTGATCGAGGCCGGCCGCAATGGCTCAGGGCCCCGCGAAGCCTATTTCAGGGTCAACAACATCCTCGGCGTGGTCCGCGCCTGCCAGCAAGGATTGGGGATCGCAGCACTGCCGGACTATCTGGTCGAGGAAAACAACCGGCTGGTGCAGCTGTTCGGCGAATCGGATTCGATCCAGCTCGATACCTATTTTGTTTATCCCGAAGAGTTGAAGACGGTGGCGCGGGTGCAGGTATTTCGCGACTTCGTGGTGAGCAAGGCGCAGCGCTGGCCGTCCTGATTATCGCTCGATAAGCCCCCGATCTCCGCATGACTGACATGCGGTGCGGGCGCTTGCTGCAAGGCGCTAACGCGGCCCATAATGCTTAGACGCTGAGCATTCGCGTTGCGCATTTGTCCCCCTCCTCCAGTGGCGCGGACGCTCAGTAATCCCTCTTGGAAGGTGATTGTGTCGGCCTCACGTGGCCAATACCTTAAGCCGGGCTCTTTCGAGCCCGGCTTTTTTTTGCGGCGACGCGCTTTTTTTTGCGGCAACGCAATGTCACGCGCTGTGTCGTCATTCCGACGTTGACAGACCAGGCGTCGCCAATCATCATTGCCGAATGATCACAAATATGTGCATCGCAGCGCCGTCGAAAAAAGCTCCCCTTGCGGGGACTGGAGATCGACGCGCGCGATAGACTTCGCCAACATCGATCCGCCAAAACCCCGCCGTCTGGACGGGGTTTTTTATTGTCCCGTCTCCGGCTCAACCTCAAGGAGATGGACCAATGACTGACCTTCGGGCTTACGATCTTCGACCTTCCGATCTTCGAGCTTCCGATCTTCAAGCTTGCTTGCAGGGTCTTTGGTTGCCGCTGGTCACGCCGTTCCGGAATGGCGAACTCGACGAGACGTCGCTGCGGCGGCTGGTGCGGCATTACGCGGCGCTTCCCGTCAATGGATTGATTCTCGCCGCCACCACGGGCGAGAGCCTCACCCTGGAGCCAGCGGAAACCGAACGGCTTGTATTCGCCGTGCGGGACGAAATCGGCAGGGCCGGGAATCTTCCGATCTGCCTCGGCCTGTCCGGCAGCAACACACGCGCGTTGCTGGACACACTGGACAGAACAGCGGCGTGGCCGATCGACGGATACCTGATTTCCTGCCCATATTACTCGCGGCCGTCGCAGCAGGGCCTGCAGCGGCACTTCGGTGCGCTCGCCGATCGCGCGCGCCACCCCGTCATGCTCTACAACATTCCCTACCGGACTGGCGTCAATCTCGGCAATGAGACGATGCTGCGGCTGGCCGATCATCCCGATATCGTCGGACTCAAGGATTGCTCCAATGACCGGGAGCAATCGCTCGAACTCCTGCGCCGGCGCCCGGCCGGCTTCGCCGTTCTCACCGGCGAGGACGCTCAATATCATGAGGCGCTGCTCGATGGCGCCGACGGTGGCATTCTGGCCGCCGCGCATATCGAAACCGAAACGTTCGCGTTGGTTCGGAACCTGGTGGTGGCGGGCGAACGCGATGCCGCGCTGTCTTGCTGGCGGTCGGTTGCGGATCTCACCCGATTGCTGTTCTCCGAACCAAGCCCGGCGCCGATCAAGTACTGGCTGTGGCGCAGCGGATTGATCGACAGCGCGGAAGTACGGCTGCCGATGACGGAAGTGAGCGCCGGGCTTGCCGCGCGCCTCGATCTGGAAATCGAACGCCGAAGGACTGTGGCCACCGCAGGCACAGGCCGTCATCGGGTGGCGTAACGAAGGCGTTAGGTCATGATCCGGAAAAGCATGCCCTCGGACTTGATCCGAGGGTGGGAACCGGTTTTCCCTCGCGACAAACGCGAAGCGTTTGCGCGGAGATCATGCTCAAAGAAAGAGATGAGATCATGGTCCGATTCAATTTAATCGGATCATGATCTAGGTTAATGCGCGGTAATTTCGGCATTTCACATCCGAACGATACGGCGGCGCTGTTCTTAAAATCTTGAGCTCATCAACATCCCACAACAAAAAAAGGGGGAAACGATGACCACTCAAGCCATTCAAAAAGCCAGGTATCCGGTATCCCGTCGCGCCCAGCGAATGCAGGATGTCTTTCTGGTGTCTTCATTCGGTCTGTGGGCGGTTCTGCTGGGCCTGTCGCCGGTTCTGGCGTTCCGCCTGCTGATGGGCGCCTGAGCCATCAGGCGCTGACCTGGTTAACCCGTGGTAGCGCCTGTGTTCAAATGCGAGCGGTCTTGCAACCGGCTTTTTAAAACTCGACGCGTATCAATATCCCGGCAAGGGCAAAAAAACGCGGGGGCGTCGTGAGTATTCAGAACCATTCATTCCCTGAACAACAGGGGTTTTCCACCGAGGACATTCTTTGGGCGGTCGGCATCTGGTCGGTGATTCTAAGCCTGTCGCCGGTCGTCGTCTTCTACGTGCTGATGGTGAATTAAATTAGTCGGTAACGTTATCCCCGCGTATGCGCGATGGCGCCCACGCGGGGATAACGCTTGATCACAACAATAAGACCGCGCGGAACTCGCGCGTTCTTTATCCGCAGGCCGCTTGGCGAAACTATGCCGCCTGCTTGTGCATCGCGCCGTTGGCCGACACCGTTCCGCGGATCGCCTTCACCGAGCGCTCGATCGCAGACCACAGCCGGGCGATTTCCGCGGCGGCGCGGCCTTCCGCATAATATTCCCGTGCGCCCTCGCCGTGGCTCAGCGCCATCAGCAGATCGGCACGGTTGGTGATCTGGCCACCCCACACCGGCGCGCGGAACTTGATCAGCGCTTCACGTGCGATGGTGACGATGGGGCTCTCCGCCTCGTCTCTGCAGGCAGGCGCGCCATTGATCACGACGGCATAGGGCTTGCGCGCCGCGCGGCAGGTCAGAATCGTTTCCTGCACGGCGTTGACGTCGAATACCCCCGGCCGCGCCGGAATAATCACCATCGTGGCGTTCCTGATGGCATCCTCCACGACGGCCGACATATTCGGCGGCGTATCGATGAATACCCATTCGATTCCATCGCGCTTCGCGGCGGCGACGATCCCGCTGACGGAATTGACAGCGGTCTTGATCGCCGGTTCGTTGGTACCCCGCAGCTTGTGCCAGAGTGTCAACGATCCCTGCGGATCAGCATCGATAAGCAGACACGGCTTCGTCGCTTTATGGACGTGCGCAGCAATATGCGCAGCCAGGGTGCTTTTCCCCGAGCCGCCTTTACGCGATGCAAAAACAATGACGTTCATACCTCAGCCTCCAGATTGACCCTGGAGACAAAATGAATCAGCAAGCTGATTCGTGAAAGAAAAATATTGTGACAATTATGGCCTAGTCCCGAATTATTCAGGGCATTGGCATTTGAGTCACACCTTTCGCGCCAAATGCCGCAACGCCGCAGGGCCGAAAATCGAATCGCGACCGAGGTTGAAGAGTCATGGCGCGCTTCTTGCGCGTTGACGCGCGATCCATTTGCGTTCGAACCATCCAAGCATCCTCGCGATCGGCTTTCGCAGCACCGGCACGTCTTGTGCGAACAAAACGAGTCCGAGCGGGAGCATCCATAGCCCAAGCACCGGCAAGAAGCTGAAAATGCCTCCGGCGATCAGCAGGGTTGCGACCGGAATGCGAACCCATCGGGATGAGGGCTTGCGCAACCATCCAACGAATCTGGCCGGCCGCGGCGATAGCCTGGCTTCAAACCAGGCCAAATGCCGGTCAAATTCGGCTTTGTGATCTTCGATCGATGTATCTGTCGTCATGCCTTGATGCAGATGTTGATCGGCGGCGCCGCCGCAAGGCGTCAGCTTGTCGCGCGAGGCTTGGGGAACCATGTGGCCGCGGCTGCCGGTGATATCCCCGCCCTCTTTGCGCGCCGACTTCACGTCATCCAAGCTCGTACCTCCGCACAGAGGTTTTGACGGTTTGGTTTGGTGCGTAGGCTTGCCTATAAGCTGCTGCCCGCCAAGGCTGGTTCCGACCCCTCGCGGGTGTTCCTTCAGTCGTCGCCAACCGAACGAATGATCCGCGCCGGATTTCCTCCGACAAGGGTATTCAGGGGAACGTCCTTGGTGACTACCGAACCCGCCGCGACGACCGAGTTCTCGCCTACTGTTACGCCACCGATGATGGTCGCGCCGGCTGCGATCCACACGCTTTTCTCTATCACGATGGGCTTTCCGATTGTGGCGGTGCGTCGCTGCGAAGGTTCAAGGGGATGGCCCGTCGTGATGATGCTCACGTTCGGCCCGATCATCACATCGTCCGCGATGTCGAGGCCGCCAAGGTCATAGAAAGTGCAGTTCTGATTTACGAAGACATTATGCCCGACGCGGATTTCATCCCCACCGGCAGTATAAAATGGAGGGATCAGTAAAAAGCTCTCGTCTACCTTTTTACCGATAAGTTCGCTGAACAAGGCCCGAATTTCGTCCGCGTCGTTGAACGTCAAACGGTTAAGTGTGGCGGTGATCGCCATCGCTCGTTTGACGTTTGCCAACATGGCCGCGGATTCCAGCGTGCTGCTGTAAATTATCTTGGTGCGATCGTCATTTGGCATTCGTTATTTTCCTCGGGCTACAGTTGAGCGTGCGTTTCGGCGCACGAGGGCGGCACCGAGATTCGCTGAGTGTAGCCACAAAGCGGAAGGGCCGGAATCCACCCCATGCGGTCACTCCGAGAGCACCGGACCCGGCGATGGTGGAATGAGGAGCCTCGATAATTAGCTCAGGCAACCAATCACGGGCTATTCGGCAGCAACAGGCCGACGCGGAAATCCTTCAGTGAAAGTGCTGCGCGCTGACGATCAATTTGTCGGCGTCTTCGCCGAGGCGGTTCGCGCCTGGCTTTTGCGGGCCGCTATGGCGTTTTCGAGCGAATCAGAACCGAATAGGCTCTAGGGTTTGCGCTTTCGCTCGGCCGCCGGGCTGAGGCTGAGAGGCATCCCCGCCCTGACCGCGGGCTCGGCCTCGGACGATTTGAAATACACCCGACAGCCCGGTGTGAGCTGGTCCTGTTTCCTGATCATGCAGGCCGTGACGCGGTCGATGTCGGGAATGTCGGCGCTGCAAAGACGAAACGCATCGTCGGAGCAGGCCTGCTGCTGCTCGGGAGTGTAGGCCTCGCTCGCCGCAGGCCACATCGAAACCGCGAACGCGGTTGCCAGCATCAAAATGAACTGGAGATTCCTGGACCGGATAACAAACATGATTCCCCCCGAAACCGTTGATTTGCAAAGTGTGGGTGAGCGGCGGGGGATTGGCAAGCGATTGGCAGGCTTGGGAGAGCGGCCGCTCCCAGCCTGTGTTGGAAAAGCAACGGCGCGCCACGACATCGAATGCGGCGATTTCGATTGCGAGGCCGCCGAAGGCGCCCGGAAGCCAGAAGCGGTTGAAGATTTATCATCCGTACGGCGGATGCGCGCAAGCATGCCGGTTGCAATAGTCGCTACACAATCGGTGCGTCATCGATCGCCAGTAGCGGGGGAGACCAGATGTTTCTGGACCCGATGCGAAGAAGTACCCGAATCCAATGCAAAACAACGGCATAGGTCGATCAACCGCGAAGTGAACCGGACGATGGTGGCTCGGCCTTTATCAACCAAGATCATTGCCCGGGGCATCGCGAGCAACGAACTATAGCCCCGACGCGTTCCTTGACGACGGCCCGACAGCCACAATGGTGCGTCAGATCCTCGGCGCCGTGAGCCAGTTCGAGAAGGCGATGCTGGTCGCGAAGCTCAAGGGCGCGCGGGAACGCAAGCGCGCTGCCACCGGCAAGTGCGAGGGCCGCAAGACCTATGCGGAGCGCAGTCCTCAGATGGTGACGCTCGCCAAGCGGCTACATCGCTACACCATCGACAAGCGCCATCGGTCACTGCGCGACATCGCAGCGGAGCTTGAGGCCGCAGGCTACACCGCAGCCGGTGGCAAGAGACAAACCGCAGCCGCCATCTCGCGCATGATCTCTGCGTAACGTCCGGTGGGACGCGCCGGACTGGGCCTCGTCTTGAAAGAAGGTAGTTGGAAAGGCAAACGCGAAGGTAGTGCCGTCGAAGAGGCCGCCGCTGTTCTCTTCCGCCGGTGGCGTCGTCCCTCTCCCCTGGCCGGCCTACCCGTAGACCTGCTTCGAGCGCCCGTACCCGGGGTACTACGGATTTACCGTCAGCCGAGCATCGGGGATGATTGAGACCAAACGTGTAGGAGGCGTACCATGAAATCACCTGTCGTGAAGCGCTCGATCGTGGTTGGCGGCCACAAGACCAGCGTCAGCCTCGAAGAGGCGTTCTGGAACAGCATGAAGGAGATTTCCCAGGAGCGCAGCGTGACGTTGTCCGAGCTAGTTGGCGAGATCGACACCAATCGTAACCAAGGCAACCTGTCGTCCGCGATCCGCCTGTTCGTGCTCGACCACTTCAGGACCCTCGCCGTGGGACCGACCGGCGGGACCAAGCCGCGCGCGAGTCACGCTCAAGGTCTGGAAGAGTCGTCTCTTGAGAGAAGGTAGTTGGAAACGCAAACGCGAAGGTAGTGCCGCCGAAGAGGCCGCCGCTCTTCTCTTCCTCCGGTGGCTGATCTACCTGTAAGGCCAACTTGTTCTCTTTCTCCGACGGTGATCTGCGCGGTCTACGGGTAGAGGCGAATACAATTCTTTCACGCCCGGCTATTTCCCGAATATGTCGCCGCACATATGGAGCTGGGACTACAGCATGGCGTCCCACGCGAAGGCCGCCGTGTTCGTGCATGAGATGGTGCATGTCTGGCAGTCGGGCCACGGTAGCCACAACCTCTTGAGAGGCGCCTATCTGTACGTCAGGTATCGCGGTGACTACGAGAAAGCCTACAAATACAGTCTCGATTCATCGACCAAGCTCAGCGATTTCAACCTGGAGCAGCAGGCGGCGATCATCGAGGATTATTACCTGGTGTCCGAGGGCCTGCCACCGGAGAGCAACGTTGGGACGCGGAAAAGCTCGCCCGATTACGTGCCCTATGTGGCGCAACTGAAAGCAGCGGGGCCGTTCCGCTGGCCGCCCACCAACACCAGCAATCGGGATAACATCGGGAACAAGATCTGACCTACCCCCTCAGCCTGTCGTGGAAAAGCAACGGCTGGCTGCGACATCGAATGCGGCGATTTCGGTTTGGCGGGTGGTACAGTTGGGTGGGCTCGAACCACCGACCTCCTGTTCCACAGACAGGCGCTCTAACCAACTGAGCTACAACTGCATCCTTTATCGGCCCCAAAAAAGGGTCGCCGAACCGGGCGGAAACTAGGTGCAACGCCCAGC
>WNGM01003026.1_pt1 | contig 13453 bp, 16 predicted proteins | sample 5400571 | NCBI WGS metagenome assembly WNGM01 (sample SAMN13153378, study PRJNA577476) | soil metagenome | isolation source: 100 cm soil or saprolite under Garry oak tree replicate 2 | place: USA:California | collected 2016-06-15
GTCGGTCGCCCGTGCATAGGCCCCACGGATGGGCGCGTAGGGATCACGGCTGCGCTGCAGCCAGCCGGCCAGGTCCCGGTAGTATAAGGTGAGCCAGTCATCGGGGCGCAGGGCGGCAATTACGCCGGCAATCGCCTCGTGACCGGCACAGCCAATATAGAAGTCGAATTTGCCTTGCGTCTTGCGCGTCTTGAGGACGTCGTTGATGGTGCGTGCCAGGATCATCTGCTTGAAACAGTCGACGGGGTCAAAGGTCGGCACCTGCTCGGTCAGTACCGCCTCGCGCGCCATTTGATCAACTGGGTTCACATGCTGTTGGTCAGGCATACGTATCTAACTCCTTCTTTGCTGGCCCAGACTAATACACATCGATGTCTGTTCCATAGCTCTGCAATTTGAGGCGGACGGCCTGGAGGAACCCATTGGCCCCCGCGCCATCAAGGATACGGTGATCGAAGGTGAAGGAGAGGAACATCATGTGACGTATCGCAATCGCATCGTCCTCCATCACCATCGGCCGCTTGACCACCGCTTCCATGCTCAGAATCCCGGCATGAGGCTGATTGATGAGCGGGGTCGAGAACATGGTGCCAAAGGTGCCCGTATTATTGACGGAAAACGTGCTGCCCTGCATATCCTGGAGCGTCAGCTTGTTGGAGCGCGCCTTCTGCGCAATGGCCGCGATCTGTTTGGCCAGGCCCGCCAGCGTGTACTGATCGGCATCATAGATCGTCGGAACAAGCAGGCCCGTCTCGGTGGCCACCACCAGGCCCGGGTTGATGCGCTTCTTGACGATGATCTTGTTGTCTTCTGTCCACGTCGCGTTCACCATCGGGAACTGGCGCAACCCCTCGCAGGTGGCTTTCATCACAAAAGCGACGTAGCTGATACTATGCCCGTTCTTGTGTCTGAACCCCTCTTTGTTCTTGTCCAACCACCTGGCAATGTTGGTCATATCGACCTCCATAAAGGTGGTCGCATGGGGCGCAGTACGCTTGGTGCGCACCATGTGCTCAGCGATGGCCAGGCGCATGCGGTCAGGCGTCACCACCTCTTCGTCCGCTCCGGCGACGGTTGGAGCGGGAGCCGCTTTCGGGGCAGCAGGTGGTGGCGACACAGCGGGAGCCGCAGGTGGTGGCGGAGCAACGGCTGGAGGCGCAGGTGCAGCCGCCGCGGGTGTGGGCGATGGCTGTGCTTGTGTCGAGCGCGAGGCCACATACGCCAAAATATCCTCTTTGCGAATGCGGCCACCAATACCCGTTCCTGCGATCTGGTTGAGATCAATGCCATGCTCTTCGGCGAGGCGTCGCGCCAGGGGGGAAATCCGCTGACCTGCCTCACCGCCTTCAGAGGGGGCCCTCGCACCATCGCCTGCACGTGCAGATACTTGTTGCATTGCAGGAGCCGCTGCCGATACGGAACTTGCCGCGACAGCCACACCTGGAGCGGGAGCAGCTTGCGCTGGAGGCGCAGCTGACACCTCCGCGCTCTCCTCGATCAGCGCGATGTCGGTGCCCACCTCCACGGTTTCGTCCGCTTGCACCAGGATTTTTACCAGGCGACCGGCAAGAGGTGAGGGAAGTTCGGCGGTAATTTTATCCGTAATGACTTCGGCCAGGGCCTCGTCTTTCTCAACCGTCTCCCCCTCTTGCTTGAGCCAGGCCCCAATTGTCCCCTCTGCGACGGTCTCTCCGAGCCGTGGCATTTGGATTGGCGTTGGCATATATTCACTCCTTTGTTTCTAACAAGGTCCATTGTGACGCCCGCTTCCCGTTCACTCGAAACTGACGGACATCTCGCCCAATCTTGCATAGACCGCTCGATATGTCTTCCCTGATGCCACGGACACAGATGCACACATAGCACCGGGGAGCACGACCTGTCCCTTGAGCAGACTCACGCCGAACTCCGCGAGTTTATTCGCTAACCATGCAGCCGCTATGGCCGGGTGCCCAAGCACGGCTGCGCCCGTCCCTGATCCAACGGTTTCACCGTCGCATAGAAGCTCAACCCCTTCCGCTGCCAAATCTAGCTCCTGGGGTGAGACGAGTTGCTGACTGACAATTAAGCGCGCTGATGAGGCGTTATCGGCAATGGTGTCGACGAGCTTGATGCGCCAGTTCTCGATCCGGCTATCCACCAGCTCCAACGCGGCGCTCACCCCTTGTGTCGCTGCCAACACCTGTTCCGCCGTCACTCCTGGTCCGTGGAGGTCTTCCGCCAGCCAGAAAGCGATCTCGGGCTCGATGCGTGGCAGCAGAAACGCGCTGCGCGGCAGAGTACTCCCCGAGGGCACCACCATGGTATCGAGGATGAACCCGTAGTCGGGTTCGTTCACGCCCAGTTGCTCCTGCATAGCCTTGCTGGTCAGTCCAATCTTGTGTCCAACGACCTGTGCGCCTTCCTTTCGTAACAGATCAAGCCATGCGCTTTGAATCGCGTAGGACTGGGCAGGAGTCAGCGAGGGATACCGCTCGCTCAGTGGTGCGATCGGCACACGACTCCGCTCGGCATCATGCAATGCTCTCGCACTTTCCTCAATCATCGGATCCATAGATTACACTTCTTCCGTTAAGAAATCCCGTACCAGGCGGTTAAACGCCTCTCTGGGTTCAAGCTGCGTCCAGTGACCGCAGTGGCCGAATACATGTAACTGCGCATTGTCCAGCACTTGCAGTAGCTTGAGGCTGGTTTCGAGTGGAATCACGCGATCTTCGCGCCCATGGACAATGAGCGTGGGATGCGTGACTTCGGATAGGCGATCTTCGTAGGCGGCCAGGGCGTCCACTTCTTTTTGACGTGGTTGCGGGAACATGCTGGAGAACGCCTCTTGCGCTCCTGGCCGAATGCTCGCTTCATAGCGTAGTTCGGCTAACTGGTCCGTCGGGAACTTCCCCGGATCATAAGCAAAGATATCAATCAAGCGCCGCATATTCTCGACACTCGGTGTATAGCCCCACACGGCGTCCAGTCCCTCTCCTGGCTTGAGCTGGAAGTGTACGCCCATTGCACCCATGAGCACCAGCCGGTCCACAACCTCTGGATGCGTCACAGCGGCATCCAAGGCCACGGCGGCCCCCATCGAGTTGCCAACGAGATGTGCTCGCTTGACGCCCACGGCTTGCATGAAATTGAGCAGGTGATTCGTCCACAGCTCCAGGCTGTAGCTCTGATTGGGAGCCGGTTCGGTATAGCCGAAGCCAATCTGATCATAGGCGAAGACGTGGAGCCGCTCCGCTAAATAGGGGATAGCGAATTGCCAGTTGGCCCATGCCGACACCCCTGGCCCGGAGCCGTGAATGAGGATCACCGGTGGCCCACTGCCCGCTTCGTGATAGTTCGTCTTTATGTTGCCAGCCTGAATGGATTTGCCGATTTCAGGCGATGCTTTTGCTTGTGTCATAGACGTTCTTTCCTTCTCTAGCGCTGGATGCGCACAGGATTTTTGCACGAATTCAAGAGGCATGTGAAAAAACCTCCTGGCACTATGCAAAAATCCTACGCGTACCCTCTGGTGCTATCCTGCTAGACAGCCATCTCTACTTGTAACCTGTAAAGTACTTAGGACTCGAGAGAGGGCAACCAATACGTTGCCCTTCTCCGTGTGCAAGACGAAGGGTGCATGCTGCTCTCTCGCATGCGACGCACACCCACGCCAGAAAGCAGCAATACACGCTAGATAGATCTATGCCGGATCAAAGACAAAGAGTTCTTCTCTTTCCGCGGCGGATAGGTCTACCTTGACAACCGGCGTCCCATACGTCTTGAAACTTTCGGGTAAGGTGCCACCCCAGTACACGCCCCGACCTCGATCGGTCTTTCTCCAGGTGATCGGTTCCCAGTCCGGGGAAAAGATGTTGTAGCCAGCGGAGAAGAGTTCGAAGCGGTTGCCACCGGGTTCATACGAGTAGAGGTAGAACGCCTGTGTGATGTTGTGCTTGGAGGGGCCTGCCTCAATGAAGACGTCGTTATCCGACATGATGTCGGCGGCTCGCAGCACATCTTCCTGGTTATCTACCCAGTACGAGATATGGTGCAGTCTGCCTCGATTGCCTGTAAAGTCACGCGTGTAGGCGATATCATGCACCAGGGAGGTGACGCTGAGCCAGGCCCCTTCTTCGATCCCACCCACTTCGGGTTGTAAGTTCTCCCGTAGATGAAATCCCAGCGTATTTTGGAGAAACTCCCGGTTCGGCGTGACATTGCTGCACATCATATTGACATGGTCGATGCGCTTGACGGCGGTCCCACGCCCTGTAAACTTTTGCGGCTGATTGATGAGTTTTGGACGTAAGTGTGGAGGAGCCACATACTTCTGCACATCGTAATAGACCTCGAACAGGTGCCCATCGGGATCTTCGCATTGGTAAGCGCGTCCATGCCCGATATCCCCATCAATCCACCCTTTTCCACGACCGGTGGCCTTGAGCGCCTCCACCCGTCGATCAAGTGCCTGTGGACTCCAGGCCCGCAAGCCAACGTGCCCTAGACCCGCTTGTTTGGCTTCAGTGATCTTGAGCGTACAATGATCATAATCTCCCCAGGCCCTCATGTACACGGATTGGCCCTGGCGATCCGTTTCTTCCATCCCAAGGATCTCTTGGAAGAACCTGACGCTCTCGTCTGGTTTGGGGGTAAAGATCTCAAAATGTCCCAGTTGAGCAATATCATGGATAGGCTCTGGTCTCTCTGTCATGGAACAACCTCCTCTCTCCATAGGGAGATGCTTGACCAACAACGCTTCGTGCTGCAAAAGCCATAATCTCGCAGCTTTGTTCATCACGAACCAAACGCTTCTCATACGAGAACCAAGGCGCTACGTTTTTCCTTCCTGAGAAAATATCCTGACCTCACCGCCTTTGAGCGATGAATGGCTCAACCCGGGTTTTTGGCAAGCTCTTGAAGTATCTGTGCTCCCAGATTGGCAGCCGAGAGGCCACGGAACAGGAAAGCCAGACCGACAACGGCACTCAGTTCCTCCCAGGTTGCCCCTGCACGGTAGGCTGCTCGCCCATGCAGATGTGCCGCGTCGGATAACTGGACGAGGAGCATGCCAAAGAGCATGAGTTGCGCCGTTTTTGTGTCAAAGCATTCCGGGTACATCGCATGCGCACGAATCGCTTCCTGCATAGATAGCAGTTCTGGATCTATCCGGGCAAGCAGATCAGTACGAGCCTGGATACGCGGTGGCACAAACCCGATCAGTTCCACGTACCGGCGACGTAACTCTTCTAACTCAGTTGGATCCATTTGTAATTCAGGGAGCTTACGCTCGTCTTCCGTCTGACTCATGTTGTACTCCATTGTCGGCTCGCGCTCAGCGTGCGTACTAAGTAATATCGACATTCCCAAGCAAGCGTGGGAGGGATGTTTCTTTCCCCTCTAAAAGTGTAGCTGATTGGTAGGTAAATTTAGGCTGCAAGTCCCTCTGCTTTGGGAGAACAGTTCTCTTATTTCAGGGAACAGTTCCCCTATTTCAGGGAACAGTTCTCAGGGAGGAAGTCAACTCGCGAAATGGATAGTTACAGAGCACGGAGTACCCTTACGACCAGCACCAGGGATATTCATAACATGAGCACTCATGAGCTAATACGCGGAGCCAAAGATGAATTATTCCACCTATCCCTCGCTTCATTGCCGAGGAACGGGAAGCGAGATGAGTGCATAGGCTGAACGCGAGGTGGAGATGGCAATCTCTAAACCGAACGGGCGTAATTTGGAGCGCAGCTTAGAGAGCGCGTTGTAGAGCGGTTTCAAATCCCTTTTCAAGCTTCCCGACTCGTGGGCACGCTGCAGGAACACGCGCTTCTCCTCTATGGTAGTCTGCCACTCCTCTCTGGCAGTGCAGTCGGAGGAGAAGAGCCCGGCTAATAGTCCCCGGTACGAATAGAAGAGGCTCGCGTAGAGGACCTCGTGCGGACAGTAGTGCGGGGACTCCAGCAGGGGGAGCAGGAGGCGCATTTGGAGTTCGGTCATCGGTCTCTGCAGCAGAATCGGGTTCCCGCTCACTGAGTTTGTCGACACCAGCGAGACGATCAGGTAGACCGTATTCACACTGAGCGCCTCGCCAGCGGGTAGTAACCCTTCTAGAGGAAAGAAGTGCAGATCATCTTTCCGCTCGTTAGAGGGCCATTGCGCCTTTATCGCTTCTTCCATAGATCTTTCTTTCTGTCCGCATACAGCGTATGCGGATGGTTCCAAGCACTCGACCCTACCCCCTGAAAATACTCAGGAAGGATAGTGAGCAAGTGTAGTCAAAATCTATATTATATTATATAGTAATATAATATATGATAATATATTTGTCAAGAGATCTGGGGCGGTTTGACTTTTCGGACATCGTCTTCTCATCTCGCTGTCTGTTTAGTATCGTATTCCGACTTGGCCAGGCAGGTGCAGGCTACCTGTCACTGACTGAGAAATGTACAAATCACCATGCCCTGCGGGGCACCATCGCTGATGAAATTGCTAAGTTAAGAGAAAGCTTAGAGAAAGTCTAGCTAAGATAAATTGGGCCGAGAAGGATTGACAAATGCCTTTCATCACTACATAATGTTTATATGGAAGAACGATTTGTTCAATATCGTGAACGAGAGGGTATTGAACTTGCTGCTGATTCAGCAACTGTGTCACCTGCGCCCATGGTTGTACGGGCTTTTCGACTACTGGATCTTCTGAGCATGTCGGAGGAGGGGCTGACTTTGTCGGAGCTATCGCGTAAGCTCCAGATGAGTAAAGGAAGCATCCATGGGTTGCTCAAAACATTGGAGAGCTGCAGGGTCGTCGAACAGTCTGAAGATCGGCAGTATGTTCTTGGGCAGCGCATGTACAATCTGGCAACCAATGTACAGAGTACTAGTTTGCGACGCATTGCTCTCCCAGCTATGCATCGTCTTGCGACAAGTATCGGTGAGACCATCTTCTTATTTCGTGTAGAACATGAAACAATCTGCCTCGTCGAGTCAGTCGAAGACGGAAGCGAGCATCCGTTGCCACATATCTCGGTTCCACTAGGGACGCGCATACCTCTGCTTACAGGAGCCATGGGGCGTCTTGTACTCGCGAGTTGGACGGTGGAGCAGCGCCGAGCCTTCCTGCGCACGCATTCCCTCCCTCGCCTTACAAAGCATTCAATTATGGATCCTGAACAGTTTCTAGCTTCAGTAGAGGAGACGGCCCGTACAGGCATAGACATGTGCCATGAGGAGTATTTGACGGGTGTGAATATTGTAGCGGTTCCCATTACTGGCCCGACCGGGTTACCAGTAGCCCTCCTCTGCGTCTTCGGCTTCGTTTCACAGTTCGATGATGATGCGATGCGACGCGCCGGGCAGCAGTTGCAGGCGGGAGCAGAGGCGATTTCTCGCTTGTTAGAAACCAGGTAGCAACTCTTATATGGAAGAAATCCATCTCCAGAGCCACTTAAGGATGAAAGGAGAGAGCCATGAAAAAAATGAGCGTTGTACCATCGTTCGTTGACGGGCGGGAAAGCGAACTTCCCTTATTTTCCCTGGATGGATTGCTGCCTGTTGACCAGGCGCTTAGCGTGAATTCGGACTGCCTAATCGTCTCGCTCGTATCGACGAACTCAGCAAGTGCGAACCCGATTCTGCTGCAGAGACTGACGACCGAACTCCAAATGCGCCTCCTGCTCCCCCTGCTGGAGTCCCCGCACTACTGTCCGCACGAGGTCCTCTACGCGAGCCTCTTCTGTTCGTACCAGGGACTATTCGACGGGCTCTTCTCACTTCGGAGAGACGCCGAAGAAGAGTGGCATTTTGTTGTGCAGGAGGCACGATTGCACCTGGAGTGTGCCCAGGCACGGGGCACGTGGAGAAAGGAATTGAAGCAACTCTACAATGTGCTCTCCGAGCTGCGTACCAAATTACGCCCGTTCGGCTTAGGCATCTCCATCTGCACCTCGTGTTCAGCTTATGCGCTCATCTCGTTCCCTGCATCGCAGCAGGAAGCGCACGAACCAGGGCGAGTCCCCCCTAGACGGCAAACCATCGTGAGCAGCAAGGCTAGCCTATCAGGTGTGATATCACGAGGGATGACAGGTGCTGGCTAAGCAACAACTGATGGAAATATGACAGGGTTCTGTCCATCAGGCAGTCATTGGGGTAAGCTCAAGTCAGGGCTCAGCCGCACAGCAGAAACACACATCTGCAACAACTATACTAAAAAAGATGTTCTGGTCAGTGAGGAACATGGAGGAATGACAGACCACAGTATCGAAGTTAGCGAGCAAGGTAACCGGTCAGAAGCCCCGCTTCAAACAGACGCTAAAGAAACCCATAATAATCAGCATGCGCCAGAAATTCGTATTGCCGGTTTATCCAGCAATCTACTCGAACGAGGCAATTCAATTATCTACGCAATTGTTGGTATCTGTTTCTTCCTCGCTGCGCTCTTGGCACTCGGCTACAGCTTCTGGGATTTTACCAATTCAATGCTAAAATCAAACCTGGCCCCATTAGATGTGGCTGATGGCATTATTAAGCTCGTTTCCGACCTGCTCCTTGTCCTGATCATCATGGAATTGCTTGGAACCATCATTCATTACCTTAAATCCCACGTAACCTCGTTGCGTCCATTTCTCTTCATTGGTATTGTCTCCGCCACACGAGGCATTCTTTCAATTGGTGCCAGGCTCTCTGTCGAAAGCGGGTCAAAATTGACCCAGCAGGAGTTTAGTAGCGCGATGATCGAACTGGGCGTCAACGCCGCTATTATTCTTGCGCTTGGCATTACGCTCAAGTTGCTTGGCAAATTCGTCGAGGATTAACCTTCAATCTTGAAAAGATCGTGCTAGCAGTTATTTAGAGCCTTTTCCATTACTTCAATTGGCGGTTCTACTCCAGTATAGACTTTAAATTTCAGCACACCTTGCCAGAAAAGCATGCGATCGCCATAGACTATTTTGCATCCTCTTTCTTTTGCTTCTCTTAGTAATTTTGTTTCTTTTGGATGAGAGACAAGATCCATAACGATTAATTCTGACGAGAATAATGCTTTCTTTACTAATGTTTCGTTTTCAGTCGGCACCATGCCTACTGAAGTTGCATTGATCACAACATGAGCACCTTTTATTTCTTGTTCTAGCTTATCTACAGTTTCGTAGTTACAACCAACTGCTTTTGCCAGATCTTCTGCTGCATCTTTTGTCCTATTTACAATAATTACATCCCCTCCTTCGTCTGCAATAGCAAACGCGATAGCTCTCGCTGCTCCACCGGCGCCTAGCAATAAGACTTTCTTTCCAGCAATACCCGTTACTTCTTGTAGTGCTTTCACTGCTCCTTTTCCGTCTGTATTTGCTCCAAGTACCTTGCCATTATTATTAATGATAGCATTGACTGCTCCAATTCTTCTTGCATCGCTATCCAATTCATCAAGGTAGGGCATGACATCGATTTTATAGGGTGTCGTCACCCCAATGGCTTTTATTCCTAAATGACGCACTCCCTCGATTGCTTTTTCTAAGTCATTAACTATCAATGGGACGTAGACATAATTAAGCCCTAATGCTTCAAAAGCGGCATTATACATGGCATACATCTTGCTTGTTTTGTACGTTGATCCAAAGAAGCCAATAATTTGCGTTTCGCCATTAATTCTTGCCATAGGCCCTTAATTCCGTCAGAATGGTATTCACTACTTCCTCAGATGTCCCCTCACTGACATCTATAGTTAAATCTGCTAATTTTTGATATGCAGGCAACCTCTCCGTTAATAATTCATCAAGTGATTTGTCAGGATCAGCTGGATAAGGAAAAAACGCAGGGATGCCCTGAGCAAGGATGCGTTTTAAAAGCACTGCTTTCTCGACTTTCAAAAAAATGACTTTCCCAAGTCCGGATAAAATTTCCTGATTTTCCTCTTGTAAAGGGGTTCGTCCCCCACATGCAAAGACAAAGTCCGTATTACCAAATTCTTTCGCAATCTGCTTTAAAGTTATCGAATCCAAAGCACTAAAATACTGTTCTCCATATTTCTTAAAGATCTCGCGGAAAGGAATTGCTTCACCCCTCTCCTGTTCGTGCATTTTTTCAATAGAAGCATCGGAGTCAATAAATGGTATTTGCAACTTCTCTGCCAATAATGTCCCTAGCGTTGTTTTTCCACATCCTTTCATACCAACGAAAATAATTCTCATAACCTTGCTTCCACTACCTCAAAATTTGCTCCAACTTTTATCATGTCTGGGATGAAATTTTCAAAAGATTTCTCCACCATGTCCGCATCAGAAATGATGGTTTCTCCTTCTACTTGCATAGCTGCAAGAGCCAACGATAATACCATCCGGTGATCATAATACCCATCGATGTATGCAGCTTTTAATTTCCATGTTCCATCTTGATCGATAATAAGCCCATCCTCTTTTTCAATAACGTTAGCACCCATCTTAGACAGTTCTTTACATACCGCAGCAATTCTGTCGCATTCTTTCCAGCGTGCAGTTAATGCATTTTTGATAATTGTTTTTCCTTTTGCAAAGCATGCCGCGATTGCTATCGTTGGAACTTGATCCGGTAGATTGTTCATGTCTACTTCAATTCCATGAAGCTCACTGGTTCTGGCGGTTAAAGAATCACCATCAATGGTGATATCGGCACCCATGTTTTGTAGAACAGAAATAACCTGTTTGTCTCCATAGGGGTCTTCCCAATTCATGCCTCTTACGGTTATTGCTGAATCAGGGGTAAGAATGGCTGCCAGCAGAGGATACGCGGGAACAGACCATTCAAAAGGGATTTCTGCATCAAAAGCCCGGGGAGGTGTATTGCCGGGAAATTTGTAATGCTCATGTTTGTTATCAACATTTTCATACTGTAAGCCCACTTTGCGAAACCAGTATAACAAAAGGTCGATATATGCTCTTTCCCCGGGATTTCTTGCAAACACTTCAACTGGTTTTTCGGAAAATGCAGATGCAATGAGTACACTAAAAACGGGTTGACAGCCAACACCATCCATATGTGCTACTCCTCCATTTACTTTTCCTCTGATCACAAGTGGCGCCATGCCATCATTTTTTGTCGATAGTATCTCAGCGCCCAATTCTTGAAATGGTTCGAACAAATTTTTTGAGATTTTTCTGAGTGTCCGTATTGATTCATCTCCGGTAATAACCGACCATCCGGGGCACGCAGCAGCTACTCCTGCAACAAAGAAGAGCATGGTACCAGAATTATTGACATTGATGACATCTGCTGGCGTTTGTAAACTGCCTCCTACTCCTTTCACACGAAAAACGTTTTTTTCTATTTCCTCAATTTTCGCGCCATACATTCTCATTGCCTTCACTGCTTCATGCCAATCACCACTGAGTTTTGGATTTCTCACAAATGATGTTCCATCAGCGAGCGACGCCAGGATTAACGCTCGAAAAGAGTGCGTTTTACTCCGTGGCATACGCACCTCGCCTTTCAAATTTTGGCTTTTCGTAACTTTTAAAAATACACTTGTTTTCTGCATAGCGTTAATTTATCCTTAAATAATTGATTAACTTTTTGAGTGCTTCATAATAGCTTTGCTCCTTCAGCCCGACTACCTGGTCAATACGTACGTCTTCAAGGACATTGACTGATTGATTGATGCCCGTTTTGTGGATATCAGACATATGTACTTCAATCGCAGGTTTTCCCCAGTCAACGAGTGCCTGCCTGAGACAATAGCCATAGCGCACAAGTGCCCCAGGATTAATAATGACACCGTCGGCTGCTCGCGATGACTCTAGCTGTAGAAAATCTATGATGGCACCTTCGTGATTTGATTGAAAAAATTCAAGTTCGCAATCTAATTCAACAGCAATACTTTGCAGCTGTGTATTAATATCAGTCATCGTCAATGTCCCGTATTTTGTCGGATCTCTTTTGCCTAACAGATTAAGGTTTGGCCCATGTACCACTAAGATTTTCATGTACTTTTTGTATCCTCTCCTGTACATCTTGTAGGACTATTGTCTTACCAACTTTTTGATCACGCACAACATTAATAACGTTTTCTTGTGATGCCCAATATAGCATGAGAAGCCACAAAAGGCAATGTTTCGAATTGCTTTCTTGCATCTTCAGCCTATGGGCTTATGCCTCTTCCCCGACCGCAGCCGCAAACGAGAAGTAGCTCTAACAGTCCCCTGCTGGTTGCTGATGGCAGTGCAGGATTGCTCACGCTGGAAGATCCTACGTCTAGGGCAGTGGGAAGGACATGCGTGTATGAGGACCATCCAGGCGAAGCAGCCGTTTCTTTCGTGAGCACAGTTCCCTATAAAAAGGCGAACTGTCCTTTTAATATAGAGGACTGTTCACCGGAACCGAGGATCTTTTCGCCCTTCTTTGATCGTTCAGTCAACTATACTACTCTAGTAGTTAAGGATGAGGCCATTGTTTATTCGAGTAACTCATAACAATGACACAGGAGAGTCAAACGATGCCAACAAATTCTAGTGGATCAAACGACAGGGAGGGTGGTGACCCCATGAGCAGGACTCCACAGGTAGGGATCGACCACCTCACGTTGCTCGACGTGTCACCTCCTGAGCTGGTCACCATCGCGAGCGAAACGGGCTTCGACGCGGTTGGCTTTCGCGTGGGCACCGCCGGACCCGGTGAGGAGCCCTACCCTATGGCTGTCGGCTCGCCGATGCTGGAGGAAACCATCCGCCGAATGGAAGACACCGGCGTCCGGGTACTCGACGTGGAGGTCATCCGCCTCGGTCCAGACATTACACGGAAGGACTACGAGGCTTTGCTGGAGTCAGGACAACGGCTGGGGGCCCGCTTCATCAACGTCATGGGCGACGATGCCGACATCGATCGGATTTCCGACAACTTCGCCCAGTTGACCACCGATGCACGCCCCTACGGCTTACGCCCGCTGATCGAGCCGATGGCCTACCGGCCGGTGCATAACCTCGAACTCGCCGTCCGGATCGCCCAACGCTCCGGCGGAGGTGGAGGGCTCGTCGACTGCCTGCACTTTCGACGTTGCGGCGACAATCTCAACTATCTGCGCTCGGTCGACCCCGCGCTGCTCCCCATCCTCCAGCTGTGCGATGCACCGTTGGCACAGCCCACCGGACTCCCACGTCCCCGCTGGCTGCCTCGCGGCCAGGGAACGGATATCCCCCACGCCCAACTCGAGAGTCGTGCCATGCGCCTGCTGCCAGGCGATGGCGAGCTGCCGGTGGTGGAACTACTCGCAGCCATGCCAGCTGGGATCCCGATCAGCGTGGAGGCTCCCGTGCTGTCACTGTGGGAGACGCTGCCTCCGGTGAACATCGCCAGGCGTGCCCGCCAGGCGGTGTCCCGCCTGCTCGACGAGGTGTCAAACCTACACAGTGGACCGCGGGACGAGCAGTCGAATCCGAAGGAGCGTAACCAATGACAGTCGAAGAATCCTGGGTGCCCCAACGGGCGGACATCCTGGTCGTCGGTGGCGGCATGGG
>WNGM01004233.1_pt1 | contig 13450 bp, 15 predicted proteins | sample 5400571 | NCBI WGS metagenome assembly WNGM01 (sample SAMN13153378, study PRJNA577476) | soil metagenome | isolation source: 100 cm soil or saprolite under Garry oak tree replicate 2 | place: USA:California | collected 2016-06-15
GACGATAATTACACAGCGGGAGGATAGTTGAGATTATCGTTTATGCTCTCTAGCGCCTGCTTTAGTTTTTGGTAAACAATATCAAGATGCTCTGGTATCACCTTAATATCAGCAATAACCGGCATGAAATTGGTATCACCACTCCAACGCGGCACAATATGGAAATGCATATGCTCGGCATAACCTGCACCCGCGACCTTACCTTCATTGATACCCATATTGAAACCATCTGGCGTCATCACGAGACGCAATGCGCGTAGGGCCAGCTGCGCCTGGGCCATCAGCTCAGCAAGCGTGTCCATGTCTAGCTTCTCGATGGTCTCTACATGCTGGTAAGGGGCAATCATGAGATGCCCATTGTTATATGGGTAGCGGTTCAGCATCATGAAGCAGCGCTCGCCGCGATAGAGAATATGATTTTCTGCATCTCGCTTCTCGGCAGGGTAGATGCAAAAAATGCACCCCTCTGGTCGTGGTGTTTTTGGCGCAATAAAAGCCATGCGCCAGGGCGCCCATAAATTTTCCATACAAAAATTATAGCATAACGAAGGCAGGTTTACTGAGGTGTTTCCACAGAAGAGGAATCTTCCGGCAACATCACCCACTTCTCAGCCCATTTATGAATGGCTTCCACAACAGGCTTAAGGGCCAGTCCCTTCTCGGTAAGTTTATACTCGACGCGCACAGGAATTTGAGGATAGACTATGCGCTCAACCACCCCCTCGACCTCTAGTTCGCGCAGGCGATCACTAAGGACGCGGTCAGAGAGGCCTTCCACTGTGGCTGTTAACTCGCAAAAACGCCGCGGGCCTTCCATGAGTGCATCTAAAAGAAGTCCCGTCCAGCGTTTACCGAGTAACTGAATAGCATGTTCATAACGCGGGCAAATACTGCCTGTTGGTGCAAATTGTGTCATTTCTGTTGATATTGTTGGCTTCGTTGCCATAAGCTACCTGCGCTTTCTGGCTCTAACAAGACCAGACGAGGATATTACTAACATTATGTATAGTTTAGTATAGCACATTTCCGTACCTGAGGCAAGTAATGATACTAGTAAAAAGTAAGCGCTATTATGCGGCGGGTCGGCGAGATGTATCTTGAGCAAAGCTTGAACCTTTGCCAACACTTTCTATAACTCACTGTATTATGATAGATGTGCCGCACGGAATGAGCGTGCGACAACCCAAATATATCAAACCTGATCTGAAAAAGCATACAGGAGACCCTTAACTATGTCAAAACGAATACTGTACATTCTTGTCGGAGCTATTGTTCTCATACTGCTAGCCATAGGCATTTGCATATATACCCTTCTGCCAACAATCACATCAGCCGTTGCAGCAAATCAGACACCCACGCCCACACCAACTGTATCAGCGACGCCAATACCTAAAGGCAATGGCGCGGCAAAGATCCTGAAACAAAATGCCCCCAGCATAAAAAATCAAATTGCCCAGGGGCTACACCTGACTCCCGACCAACTCACATCGCAGTTGAAATCAGGTAAGACGCTGAGTGATATTGCCACGGCACAAAACATTTCTTCTACCCAATTGCAAACTATCGTCGGAAATGCAATTCAGAACGCACTCAAGCCTGCCGTTGCTGACGGCACCCTCACCCAGAAGCAAGTTGATAAATTGACAAAGAGGTTTCAGAGTAATCCAGTATTGTTGGATCACCTCTTAACCATCCAGTAACTCAATAACCAGAAGTATATAGAGCGAGAACGGCGATGGTGAGCTTTGCCCATTATCGCCGTTCTCGCTCATCAACTCATTCACTCTGAAAAATATGGCATCCCTTGTGAGCGCCAGACCTGCTATGCTACACTACCCACATGCTTAAAGCCGTACTTGACACCCATCTTAATGACTTTCATCTCGAAATGAATTTGTCCGCCGAACCAGGCAAGACGACGGTCTTGCTTGGTGAGAGCGGCGCGGGGAAAAGCACCGTTCTGCGCCTCCTGGCTGGCCTCCTCCATCCACAACAAGGGCACATCTCACTCGATGACACCACCTATTTCGACAGCGAACGCCATATTTGCATTCCACCCCAGGAACGTCCCTTTGGCTACGTCTTCCAGGACTACGCCCTCTTTCCACACTTGAACGTCTTCGAGAATGTGGCCTTCGGGCTGCGTGCTCAACACCTTCCACGACAAGCAATACGCCAGCGCGTCGGAGAGGCATTGGAACAGGTGCGCCTGGCGGGATATGATCAACGCCGCTCCACACAACTATCGGGCGGGCAGCAGCAGCGGGTCGCCATTGCCCGCGCCCTGGCATTGCACCCTCAACTCCTTCTTCTAGATGAGCCGCTGGCAGCGCTGGATGTGCAGACCCGCCGCGAAGTACGCCAGGAACTGCGCCGTATCCTGGCCAACATCGCTATTACGACGCTCTTTGTCACCCATCAATACCTGGAAGCTCTCCTCTTTGGACATTCCATTCTCGTACTCGATGCCGGTCGAGTGATACAGCAGGGAAGTCAACGTGACCTCTTAGAGCACCCGCGCTCATCCTATGTAGCCGAACTTGTGGGCGTAAATTTCTTTCGTGGGCGTGTGGTGAATTGTGAAGCAAACTCACTATGCACCATCCAGCTGAACAATGGCGGGCAGCCTATCGAGGTCATGGCAGCCTGGGAGGAACATATCCAATTCGCCCGGCTTCCAGGGATAGGTGAGGAGGCCTTTGTCGTGGTTGATCCACGCAGCATCACATTGTACCAGGCAGCGCCGGATAGCTCTGCCCGCAACATCTGTCATGGGGAGATTGTGCAGGTATTGCGCCTGGGCAGTGCTGCCAGTACCGGCGGTGGCAGTGATGGACGAGTGCGTGTCAGTATTATGCTAGACGCCTCTATACCTCCCCTCACCGCCGAAATTACCGCAGCCTCCGCCGCACGCATGGAATTGATCGAGGGCAAATCCATCTATGCCACATTTAAGGCCACCGAGGCAAGGGCATATACTTGATTACTCGTGAACCGTCTCGCTTTTCCACTCACACGTTTCAGGAATCGCTTGCTTAAGGGCTTCTGCCAGCTCGTCAAGATTGGTCACATCGTCGCGATAGACCGCCCATGCCTTCGTTTTTTCCTGGGGGGTAGCCGGTTTACGATAGACCGTAATGCTGATGCGTTTCCCGTTAGGAAAAAATTCCTCTTTGATACGGGTTATCTGCTCCCAACGCAGCTCGATCACTTCCCCGTTACGGCTGCGTTTGACCAGCGTCTCTGGCTCTAACTCAATCGTAAAAGGCACCGGTGCAATGATACGCAGGTAGATGACGAACCCGAAAATAAATATGATAGCGGTAATAGTGCTGCCTACTGCCGATAATCCCTCGTGAATAGCGATCCATAAGACCAGGGCCGTTACGACCAGCACCCCTATCACCGTCATTATTCGTTTGAAAGGACTCAGCCCGGGCCCCACGAAAATCTGGCCCGGGCCTTGTGCCGCAGAAGATGATGCCATGAAAAGCTCCCGCTAAAACGCTCTCTCCGTCTGGCTAAAAGGTGGCTCTAGCGCAACACCCAGCTGTCAGAGGTGCGATCTTCCCCTGGGAAGAGCTCTTTCATTATGTCTTACCCGCCACCTGCTGTCAATCGAACGAAAGCATGCTTTCTTCCTTGCTTCCTCACTTTCCAGGCATCGACTCTACCCTTGTGATATGATATACTAATGCCGCTGCCTCAGCAGGCTTTATCGCCATTGAGCGATAGAAAGAAAGTCACCCCTGTACTGTAGACGTAAAAAAGTTCTAATCTCGCTGGAATGGATTGAAAGAAATGACGACTGATAAACTGCTAGCGACACAGGGATATGTGGTTGGCGTTGAAATAAGTGGTAGTGGCTCAAACTTATCGGTAGCCCTGGCAGATTTGAATGGCACCCTCCTGTACAGGGCACGTCATCCTCTTGAGTATGTTCCCGATTCTGAAACCGTCCTGCGACTGGTTGATGATATGTTCGCTGAGGTAGCTGCTCCTGGAAGACTGCAAGATGGGCGCCTCTTGCGCGTGGGAGTAGCTGTTGGGGGACTGGTAGATACCACCCATGGTGTGGTACGCACGCTGCACCACGCGCACGGGTGGGATAATTTCCCCCTCCAGGAGTACCTTGAAGAGAAGCTTGATGTACCTTGTATAATTGATAACAATGCCAATGCAGTCGCCCTGGCAGAAGTACAGTGTGGAGCAGGCGCCGGTGAGCGCGATGTATTGTATGTAGGACTCGGACGCGGTATCGGCGGCGGCATGGTTCTGGACGGCAAGATTTATCATGGCGCGACATGCCTGGCAGGTGAGATAGGCCATATGCTGGTCAAAGAGAATGGCCCGAAGTGTTCTTGCGGCGGCTTCGGACATCTCGAAGCTATTGCGGCGGCGCAGGCGATTTCCCGTACGATGATTGGTCTCTCGGTCGAGTATCCTGAGACAGAAGCTGCCATTCGCCGTGTGACTGGAGCCAGGGCCGAACGAATCACTGCCGAGCAGGTATTTCGTCTCGCCGCAGAAGGTGATGGCGTCGCACAACGCGTCGTTGAGGATGTCCAGCAATATCTGGCCATAGCCCTGGCCAGTATCGTTCATTTGATAAACCCGGGTATGATAATATTGGGAGGCCCGGTGGCACAAGCGGGAGACCTACTGATAATCCCGCTTCAAGCGCGTATACGCCAGTTGTGCCTGCCAGCAATTGCCAAGTCGGTGCGCGTTGTTCAGAGTAAGCATAGCTCAGATGCGAATATCGTAGGGGCTGTTAGACTGGCCCTACAGGATGTTTAGGTTTTCCTAAGTAAGTTAAGAGGCAAATCGTGGAAATAGGCCTGGTCATTGGCGGGCACTACCTGCTCCAACGCTTGATAAAACAAGGTGAGTACTGTACTGTCTATCAAGGATTTGATCAATTATTCCATCGTAATGTTGCAGTGAAGGCTGTACCTGCTGCCCAGATGTCAATCTATAGGGCCGCTGTGCGCATGGCATCGCAGTTTTCTTACCCCAACATTGTTGGCCTTTATGATCTTGTGGCAAAATCCGATAAGCTTTACCTGGTACAAGAGTATATTGAGGGTGACGATTTTGCGGCGCTATTGCAGGCGCAACTTCAGCCCTACGATGTTGCTGAGATTGGGCGTCAAATCTGCTCAGCGTTAATCTACGCCAGTAGCTCTTCACGCCGCGTTTGTCATGGCGATTTAACCCCGGCTGCCATTTTCTGTGACCAGCGCGAGCTTATCCGGGTGAATAACTTTGCCTTACCAGGCGATCTGTCCTACTTTACAAATTGGAGTATATTAGGTGGCGAAGGGGCGCCTGTCTCAGAAAGTGACCTCCCATTGGGGGTTGTAAGTGAAGGACGCTTAGCTGACGATACCCGTGCGGTTGGTCTACTCCTCTACCAGTTGCTTACGAGCCGTCCTCCCGGTGCTACCGTGGTTGAGCCCCCCGCTGATGGACGCCTGCGCTTCCCACGCAGCGTTCCGGCAGAATTGTGTGAAATAGTTGCTCGTACCGTCATACGTCAACATCCACAGCATATCACTAAGACCGAAGTCCTCTATGATGAATTGAAGATATTGTCAGAGATGCTAGAACCAGCTGCCTCCGTGATGGTAAGTAGCCCTGTCCAACCAGTCAGCCCAGTCAGGCAGCAAGCAGAAATGGGTCCCCCAGGACAGTTTTCGCCCGCCGGTGTAGGTGTCGGTGCGCAGGGGAATGCTCCACCCCCCGAACAAGCGATCCCCGGGTCTGGTCTTCCGTCCTACCGTTCAGGAAATAGCGGCAAACTGAGCGCTATACAGATGGAGGCGTCTCCTGCCGCTCTGACTATAGCTGATTCCTCGGTCAGACCAGATGCAATACGCCAGATGGGCTATCCGCATACAGAGTCGCCACGACAACCTGTACGGCACTTTTCCTGGGTCTGGCTACTGCTGCTCGGCTTGATCATATTTGCCCTGTTTTTCGTCGTTGGCTTTTTCGCAGGACATCTTTTTATACCGCATCCCTAATCAATTGAATGGATGGCAGGTGATGCCTATTTCCAGCGCTTTGCATCGCGCTGTTGATACTTGGCCATAACCTCCTCGAAGGCTCTATCGAGATCAACGCCGGTAGAGTTTGCCAACGAAGCCAGGATGAAGAGGATATCCCCCATTTCGGTCGCGATATCCCCCGGCCCTTCACTCGCTTTTTTAGGCTTCTCGCCGTATTGGGCATTGATTTCGCGGGCCAGTTCTCCCACCTCTTCTGTCAGTCGCGCCAGGCTTGAGAGTGGTGCCCAGTAATGGCTGTGCCATTCTTCCTTGATCAGGACATCTATTTCGTGCTGTACGTCATGTAGCGTCCTCATCTACCTATACTCCCGCTGCAGGTTCTTCAAGGCCTTCGCTCATGTAGGCGTAAGACATATGCTCGCTATTCCAGGCAAAGCCAATATTTCCCAGGCGATCAACGACAATCAAGCCGCCCAGGCCAGTAGCCCTGGCGCCGAGTGCTGCGATAGCAGCTTTTGCCGCATCACGCGCCGCAGCGCCGGATGCTACAAAGTCAGCAGCACGCTTGGCGATGAGTAAGCGGATGAAATCCTCACCATGACCTGTGCAAGAGATAGCAGCGTTGTCGTCGGCATAAAAGCCACAGCCAACCAGAGGCGAATCACCCACCCGCCCGGGATACTTATTGAACGTACCGCCTGTCGAAGTGCCAGCAGCAAGGATGCCAGAAGTGTCCAGTGCTACAGCCCCGACCGTACCTTGTTTCTCTTCAGACCGGGGTAAGGGGTTGACTTCGTAGCGGTGATAGCGCGGCTCGTCCTTTGAGGTCACTGAAGCGTGCTTCTCCTTCCACTGGTTGTAGCGCGCCTCTGTCAACAGGTCTTCAAACCTGCAAAGGGAAATGGCTTGCTCCTGGGCAAACTCCTGGGCCCCCTTGCCTACTAACAAGACATGCGGACTTTCCATGACCTTGCGAGCGAGTGAGACAGGATTCTTGATGAGCTCGACGTTGGCAACGGCGCCAACGCGCAGTGTATGGCCCTCCATGATACCGGCGTCTAATTGGATATTGCCATCAGCACTAAGGCTGGCCCCTGTACCAGCGTTATAGAGGGGATTATCTTCTAAAGAACGAACGGCAGCTTCAACAGCGTCAAGCGCAGAGCCTCCCTCTTGTAGGATGCGCCAGCCTACCACGGCAGCCTCTTTACAACCATCCTGGAACGCCTCAGGAGGCCCCGCAGGCTTTTGCCCGGCTCCTCCATGAACAACAATAGCAATGGGCATATAGAATTCAAACCTCCTATCACTAGCCACAAGCGAGGCATGCGTAGAGTGCGGATTTATCCAGCACGTACGTGGCGTAGACAAACCTCCTATAAATTTCCCACAAAATCAACTATTGCACTTGCCACAGTATCAGGTGCATCGAACAGTATCAGGTGTCCAGCATCAGGAACGATTACCAGTTCCGATTCGGCTATATCTCGATGGAGGCGCTCGGCAAATTTCAATGGATTCTGCTGATCGTTCTGGCCCCAGATAATCAGCACGGGCTTACCCAGTCTCTTCAGATCAGAGGCAACAGAGTTGGTATAGCTAGGAATTAAGAGGCGAATATGCTGGTAGAGCACCTCTTTGCCCAGCTCGCTATTCCAGGCCTCAATGTAGTCACTCATGATATCTTGAAAGCGTTGGGGATTGTTCGAGCCATTGGGGAGCGTCTCTTTCAGATCGGCAATCATGTCCTCGACTTTTATCTGTTTGGGGGCATCGGGGTCCTGGCGTTTCTTCATCTCGGTCAAGGGCCAGTTCGGGGCTAAACTGTGCTCAAAACAGTTAGTATCGATCAGGACTAATGCCGCCATGCGCTCCCGGCTCAATCGGGTCGCTAAGACTTGTGCTACGCTTCCACCAAGACCGTGACCTACCAGGACAATATTGGTGAGATTGAGTTGCTCGAACAACATTGACAGGCAATCGGCATGACCCCAGTTCGAGGTGTCCGCAGGCCAGGGATGCTCCGACTGCCCATAGCCGAGCATATCGATGGCATAGACCGAGAGTTTGGTGTCGGCAAGCTGCGGCATAACTTCGGACCAGGCAAATGCTCCCGCTAGAATATCGTGGAGCAGAACGATGGCCCCATCCGTTCCGTATTCGGCTCCCTGGACGACGTAACTAAGGTTATAGTGAATTACATGTGCCATACGCCGCTCCGGGCCGCTGGCCACTGCTGCATCCGATGTATTATTTGCCATAAATAAAATCTCCTACGCCTTTGCATAGAGGGCAGGCACATTGTAAAAAGCGCTAAAACCGGCATAGTGTGCTGCCTCTTCACCAAGTTCATCCTCGATGACCAGTAAACGGTTATACTTTGCCACGCGTTCACTGCGTGCCGGGGCGCCGGTTTTAATCTGCCCGGCATTCGTAGCCACTACCAGGTCGGCAATGGTGGTGTCTTCGGTCTCGCCAGAACGATGTGATACTACCGCGGTGAAAGCTGCTCGCTTCGCCATCTCTATTGCTGCCATTGTCTCGGTCAAGGTACCAATCTGGTTGAGCTTAATCAAAATTGAGTTGGCTGCATGCTCCTGGATGCCCCGCTTCAGGCGGGTCGTGTTGGTCACGAACAGGTCATCACCCACAAGTTGTATACGATCTCCCAGGCGTTGGCGCAGCAGTTTCCAGCCATCCCAGTCGTCTTCGCTCAAGCCATCTTCGATAGTGATGATGGGATATTCGGAGATCCATTGTTCATAAAGGTCTACCATTTCACTGGAAGTGAGTGTACGACCCTCTCGCGCCAGTACATACCTGCCGTTGTCGTAAAACTCACTGGCTGCAGGATCCATGCCCAGGAAAATATCCACACCGGGCTTGTAACCCGCTGTTTCGATGGCCGCAACGATGACTTCCAGGGCTTCGCGGTTGGAACTAAGTGACGGGGCAAAGCCGCCCTCGTCGCCTACATTGGTGTTGAGCTTTTTACCGTGCAGGACCTTTTTCAGACCCTGGTACACCTCTGCGCCCATACGCAGCGCCTCACGAAATGTTGGCGCCCCGACAGGGAGAACCATGTATTCCTGCATGTCGGTTGAGTTATCGGCGTGCTTGCCCCCGTTCAAAATATTCATCATGGGTACGGGCAATGTCCGTGCCGAGACGCCGCCTAAGTAGCGGTAGAGCGGTTGTTGTTGTACGTTGGCCGCCGCTTTTGCCACTGCCAGAGAGACCCCAAGGATGGCATTGGCTCCCAGCTTTGCCTTATTTGGCGTGCCATCCAATTCGATCATGATCTGGTCCAACGTGATTTGATCAGTGGCATCAAGTCCGATGATGGCTTCGCGAATAGCCTCATTGACATTACGCATAGCGTTAAGCACACCTTTTCCACCGTAGCGGCTCTTATCATCATCGCGCAGCTCGACCGCCTCGTGAGCGCCGGTTGATGCGCCAGAGGGAACTGCCGCAACGCCACGTTCTCCCCCCATCAGTAAAACCTCAACTTCGACGGTAGGATTGCCTCGCGAGTCAAGGATTTCTCGTGCCATCACCTCTTCGATAAGGGTCATTCCATCCATGTTATTCAGCATAAAAAAATACCTCCAATCTAATGCTTGCGGAAGTATTGTACATCGCGAAAGCCGATAGGAGCAAGTTGAACTCTATGAAAGTTGACAAAGACGGTCATCGGCGCCGCCGATGACCGTCTTTGTCAACTTTCATACTAACCCATCATAACCTTCTCCAGCGCACTCGCCAGCTTATCCGTATGTTCAGGTAGACCTACGGTCACACGTAGAAAGTTGCCCAGGTAGGGAGGTTTAAAGTAGCGTAGCAGTATTCCGTGGGATTCAACCACAGCACGTACCCCCTGAACACTTACCTCTTCGTCACTGACACGGGCCAGAATGAAGTTGCCCTCCGATGGGATTGGCTCCAGGTAAGGTTGGCTGGCAAGCACTTTGAAAAGGCGTTCCCGTTCCTCCACAATTTTGCGCACATTATCCATGACGTATTCCAGGTTATTGAGCGTTGCTATAGCTGCAATATAACCTGCAGCATTTACTTCAAAAGGGCATTGGGCGCGCCTCATGTACCCGGCAATCCATTCTGGGAAGACACCATAACCGATACGCAGACCTGCCAGGCTTGCCCACTTGCTAAAAGTTCGTAGAATGACCAGGTTATCATACTGTGGTACTAAATGAGCAAATCCCCTGGGTTGATGCGAGAACTCGACGTATGCCTCGTCAACTACCACAATACGCCCCGTCTCAAGCAGTGCCAGTACATTGGCTTCACTGACAGGATTACCCGTGGGGTTATTGGGCGAGCAGAGAATGATTATCTTCGTTTCAGGAGTGAGTGCAGCCAGGATGTTATCAACATCTACGTCGTAGTTGCAAGTACGCGGTATCTCTAACACATCAGTACCACAGAGGGTTGCGACAGGGGTATAAAAAGAGTACGTTGGGGGACAACAGATAATATTGTCTCCCACTTCCAGAAAGATATGCCAGAGAAGGCTAATCAGTTCCATGCTTCCATGGCCCAACACAATGAAGCGGTCATCGAGTCCTGTATAAGCGGAGAGCGCAGCACGCAAAGCTGTTGCATTCGTATCAGGGTAGTAATTGTACAAAGTGTGATCGCTTAACGCGCTGAGCACGGCACAGGCTGGACTATAGGGATTTTCATTACTGTTCAATTTAATCAGTTTATCAATGGGTATACCTGTGCGTGTGCTGAAAGCTTCCGCCGATTCGCCAGGTACATATTCAGTCATGCGCTCCAGTTCCGGGCGCACATGAACTATTTGTGGAGGATATATATTCATGAGCTGTCTTATTTATTTTCTTGCGTTCTTTTATCAGTGGCTCTCCGCTACCAGTATATCATAACGCGCGCATAAACAGCCCAAACTATTATTCGGTGTCAGCGTCTACATAAATCTGTGAAGGCCGGCGAATCAGAGAATTACGCCGGGAGGCGCTTCCAGAAGCATTTTGCTGCCCCCCACTGTTTCCGGCAAACTTCATCCTCTGCGATGGCTGTACCGCAGGTTGTACTGTAGGTGTCTCAGGCGAGCGGTCTGATGAAGGCTGCGTCATTTCCAGTCCACGACGCAGGGTCACCATATCACGGAGGAAACAGGCTACTGCCGAAGCAGCAGAACCTTTTTCTTTTGAATTATCAAAACGCCTGGCGGTTGCTTCACCGGCAGCCTGTGCCGCCTGTGCCATGGGATCAGATGTTTTAGCAGCATACACATCCTGGAATATGTCTTCCCAGCCCGACCACCTTCCACGCAGGGGTTTCCAGCCAATTGGTTGATTGTTCCCATTGTACATACCAGGATACATACCGGAATTGGCTCCAGGCAACATACCTGAACCCGTAAACGCCGTGAGATCGGGGGCTGCCTGTCCATTAGGCAGGCCCAACATCGGAATTTCGGTACCTGCGGGCAGCTCGCCAAGCACATGGATACCACTGGCAGCCAGCAAAGGACTCATAATAGTGGTACCATCCGGTAACATCAGACTTTCGCTATAATTGGGTAATCCGCCAATCACGATCTCTTCGTGACCAACGGCATCCAGGATACGCCAGGCTAAGCGCGGATGTTTGATGGCCCACCACACTCGCCGTGAGATGAAGGTACTGGCAAAGGTGAAATTCACTATCAGCCAGACCACACCTCGCACAGCCAGCCAGTTGAGTAACCCAATAACGATAATCCAGTACCAGTAATCGTGTTGTCCCGCCTCTTCAATAAACGTTAGTACGACAGCTACGGTCAAGCTTGGGTCGCGTAGCGGATTAATGAAATCCACAATGCGCAAAAACCATCGTCGGTCTATCTTCGTTTTCAAATACGAACTCCTCTCGACCCCGCCGCTGGTCCGACAGGACATCTACTTCACAGGTTCTCGATGAAAAATATTAGCATGCGCTATAGATATCTGCAAGTATTACCCCTCATTGGGGTAATAATGGGCCATCTTGTGCTAGGCTGCTTATTCTCAATTAACCAAAACGTATGGAACAGGCCGGTATATGAACAAACGGTACTTTGGTACCAGGTCATCCATAATCGCGATCCTATACAAACTGCCTTTGTATTGCCAACAGTTCTGTAATGCCCACTTCCGCTAGATCGATTAATTGATTCATGCTAGCCCGGCTAAATACACCGCCTTCGCCGGTGCCCTGTACTTCAATAAACTCGTGTTCCGCTGTCATTACCACATTGAAATCGACTTCGGCGCGCGAATCTTCAGCGTAACACAGGTCAAGCAGGATTTCGCCTTCTACAATACCCACACTTGTAGCAGCAACTGCCGTACGTACCGGGTGTACGGCCAACAATCCACGTTTCACCAGGAGCGAACAGGCGCGATGCAGTGCCACGTAAGCGCCTGTGATGGAGGCTGTGCGCGTGCCTCCATCGGCCTGCAAGACATCACAATCAAGAATGATAGTACGAGGCCCCAGGGTCATCATGTCCACCGCGGCACGCAATGAACGCCCGACCAGGCGTTGAATCTCCTGGGTGCGTCCACCCACTTTGCCCTCGCGTTCACGAGGAGCGCGTGTATGAGTCGAGCGAGGAAGCATGTTGTACTCTGCGGTGACCCAACCCTGCCCTTTCCCCTCTAAGAATGGAGGAACTCTCTCTTCCACACTCGCGGCACACAGTACTCGTGTATTGCCCATCTCGATTAATACCGATCCCTCGGCGTAGTCCAGGAAATCGACGGTTATGCGCACTGGCCGTAGTTGCCTGGGAGCCCGTCCATCAATTCGTGTTATCATCTTCAAATGACCTCTCTCAAACTTTTTTCTCAATAACTCGTATTACTAATGGCAAATATCTGCCATCAGAGAACTCTTGAGTCCATATACATCTATTGGAACGTATCCATAATGGAATACTTATGTATTCGTGCCTATCTTGAGCTCTGCACTGGCCTTCCCTGTGGAAACCCGGTCCAGGAGACAGGTAACCAGGTGGCTAGTTTGTGACATTTTACCAGAAACTTCTCTCATATTTCCATAGAAATATGTTATTATAATAACGGGGTTTTTTTGTGTATCGACAGGCGCGATTTTGGGTATTCTTGTGTCAAATCAATCCATGCCCATAATTTATTGCAGGGCTGGAAAGTAAGACTGACGTGGTCAGACGAGCCCGAAATGAGAACTGGAAGTGCCTGCCAGAAAGGATGAACCCATGCCAACACAGATGATGATACGTACAACGCCATCGTCACCTCAGATACATGCTAACCGCCTTATCATTGCTACCAATCGTGGCCCCGTGGAATATTACTTAACCCAGGATAAGGTTCTGAAACACCGTCGAGGCGCTGGCGGTATGGTTACTGCACTGATTGATGCAGGTAATCGTATGGAGGTGACCT
>WNGM01003032.1_pt1 | contig 13442 bp, 11 predicted proteins | sample 5400571 | NCBI WGS metagenome assembly WNGM01 (sample SAMN13153378, study PRJNA577476) | soil metagenome | isolation source: 100 cm soil or saprolite under Garry oak tree replicate 2 | place: USA:California | collected 2016-06-15
AGGGCGCCCTGATGTTCGATGCGATCGCGTTCGCGGGCGGCGGCAACCGCTGTTATTGGCAGGGCGGCTTCTACGAAGCGGTCGCCGACCGGCTCGCGCTTCCGCCCAAGCTTGCCGTCGGCGTGAGCGCCGGCGCGTTCGCCTGCATCTATTCGATCCTCGGAATCGGCGCGCGCGTGCGCAAGCGGGTGCTCGCCGCGTGCGGGCCGCATCGCAAGAATTTCGATTTTTCCGGCTGGCGCGCCGGCGGCCCGCTTTGCCCGGTGGGCCCGATGTACCGCGCGCTGCTCGACGAGCTCATCGACAACGCCGCGCTCGCGCGGCTCAAGCAACTCACGGATTTGCACATCGCGGTCGCCCGGTTGCCGTTCGGCCTGCCGCCGCTCGTCGGCGCCGCGATCGGGATCGGCTGTTACCAGGTCGAAAAACACCTGTTCCACCCGGTGCATCCGCGGCTCGGACGGATGCTCGGGTTTCGGGCGGAATTCATCCGCGTGCGCGACCTCGCCACGCCGAGCGAGCTGCGCGACACCATCCTCGCCAGCGGCTGCGTGCCGCCGTTCATGCCGCTGGTCGTGGTCGGCGGAAAGCCAGGCTTCGACGGCGGACTGGTCGACAATGTCCCGGTCGGGCCCATCGAACCCATCGAGGCCGCCGGCGGCCGCACGCTGGTGCTGCTGACGCGGATCTATCGGCGGGTGCCCAAGATGCCGGGCCGGACCTACGTCCAGCCCTCCCGCCCGATCGGGGCCAAGCAGTTCGATGTGACCAATCCGGCGGCGATCCGGGACGCCTACGAGCTCGGCCTGAAGGATGGAAAGGCGTTTGCGGCGGACGCGTAGCGCCGGGCCGCAAGCCATGCATTCCGCGCAATGCTGCACCGCAGCATGAAGCCATTCTCCGGGCCATCGCGGTCCATTATCTTCCATTCATGTTCAAAAACGAGTCGTTTCCGGCCCTTGCCGCCGGTTTCGAAAGGAAAGTGCCATGTTCATTGCCAAACTGATCGGCTGGTATCGCATGTGGTCGCGTTACCAGCGGGGCGTCTATGAGCTGTCCCAGCTCAGCGATCGCGAGCTTGCCGATATCGGCGTGAGCCGCTCCGAGATTACGGCCATCGCCTGGCACGACGCCCATCGCTGATTTCACCGCGACCGCACCCGAGAACGCCCGCCGCTTGCGCGGGCGTTTTCGCGTCCGGCCGCTTGCCGCCATCGCGCGGACGCGACATATCGGGAGCATGAAGCCCGTGCACGTCATCGGCGGGGGGCTCGCCGGATCGGAAACCGCCTGGCAGGTCGCAAGCCGGGGCGTTCCCGTCGTGCTCCACGAGATGCGGCCGGTGCGCATGACCGAGGCGCACCAGACCGAAAGCCTCGCCGAGCTCGTCTGCTCCAACTCGTTCCGCTCGGACGACCGGCAGAACGCAGTCGGGTTGCTGCACGAGGAAATGCGGCGGCTGGGCTCGCTGGTGATGCGCGCGGGCGATCAGAACCAGGTGCCGGCGGGCGGCGCGCTCGCGGTCGACCGCAACGGCTTTGCGGCGGCGGTGACCCATGCCCTGGAGAACCACCCGCTCATCGAGATCCGCCGGGAGGAAATCGCCGGCCTGCCGCCGCAGGATTGGGATTCCGTCATCATCGCCACCGGCCCCCTCACCTCGCCGGCGCTCTCGCGCGCGATCCAGGAACTCACCGGCGAGGAGGCGCTCGCCTTCTTCGATGCCATCGCGCCGATCGTGCACCGGGATTCGATCGACCTGTCGATCGCCTGGTTCCAGTCGCGCTACGACAAGCGAGGTCCGGGCGGCACCGGCGCCGATTACATCAATTGTCCGCTCAACCGCGACCAGTACGAGGCGTTCGTCGCCGCGCTGATCGCCGGCGAAAAAGCCGCCTTCCACGAATGGGAAGCGGCGCCCTATTTCGAGGGCTGCCTGCCGGTCGAAGTCATGGCCGAGCGCGGCCCCGAGACGCTCCGGCACGGGCCGCTCAAACCGTTCGGGCTGACCAATCCGCATGCGCCCGAACGCAAGCCCTACGCGGTCGTGCAGCTGCGGCAAGACAACAAGCTCGGGACCTTGTTCAACATGGTCGGGTTCCAGACCAAGCTGAAGCACGGCGAGCAGCTGCGCGTCTTTCGCACCATTCCGGGACTGCAGCATGCGGAGTTCGCCCGGCTCGGCGGGGTGCATCGCAACACCTTCCTCAACTCGCCGAAGCTGCTCGATGCGAGTCTTCGGCTCGCGGCGATGCCGCGCCTGCGCTTTTCCGGGCAGATCACCGGCTGCGAAGGCTATGTGGAATCCGCGGCGATCGGGCTTTTGGCCGGGCGCTTCGCCGCCGCGGAGCGGCTGGGCGAGCCGATCGCGCTGCCGCCGGCGACGACCGCCCACGGCGCGCTGCTCAACCACATCACCGGCGGCCACGTGGACGCGATCGAAGCCGGCCCGCGCTCGTTCCAGCCGATGAACGTCAATTTCGGCTTGTTTCCCCCGCTCGCCGAAGGCATCCGGCGCGCCGGCACCGCGAGAACGCTCGCCAGGAAGCAGGCGCTCACCGCACGTGCGCTCGGCGATCTCGACCTTTGGATCGGCCGTCATCCGGCCGCGGCCGCCGAATGAGCCGATATTTGCCGGCGACCGAAGAACTATCCGAACAGACGATCGACCGCGCCCGCATCGCCGAGATCGAACTGGTCGTCAGGCCGTTCATCCGCCGCACGCCCCTGATCGAGCTCGATGCCGCCGAATTCGGGCTCGACTCGTTCCGCATCGCCTTGAAGCTCGAGCAGCTGCAGCATTCGGGATCGTTCAAGGCGCGCGGCGCCTTCGCCAATTTGCTCACGCGAAAGATTCCGCGCGCAGGCGTGGTCGCCGCTTCCGGCGGGAACCACGGCGCTGCCGTCGCCTATGCGGCGCGCAAGCTCGGCGTGCCGGCGAAGATCTTCGTGCCGAGCATCTCCTCGCCCGCCAAGGTTCAACGCATTCGCGATTACGGTGCCGACCTCGTGGTCGGCGGCGAACGTTACGCCGATGCGCTCGCGGCGAGCGAGGCTTGGGCCGAACAATCCGGTGCCCTGCCGATCCACGCCTACGATCAGGTCGAGACGATTCTCGGCCAAGGCACGCTCGGCATGGAGATGGAAGCACAGGCACCCGTGCTAGAGGTGCTTCTCGTGCCGGTCGGAGGCGGCGGGCTGATCGCCGGCATTGCCGCCTGGTATGGCGGCGCGACCCGCGTGATCGGTGTCGAGCCGGAGGCGGCGCCGACGCTGGCGAACGCTCTCCAGGCAGGCAGGCCGGTCGACGCACCGGCCGGCGGCATCGCCGCGGATTCGCTCGCCCCGCGCCGAGTCGGCGAGCGGGTGTTTCCAATCGCCCGGCGTTTCGTCGAACGCGTGGTGCTCGTCACCGACGAGGCGATCCGCGCAGCGCAGCAGGCGCTATGGGACCATGTGCGAATCGTGGCGGAGCCCGGCGGCGCCACTGCGTTCGCCGCACTCTCGTCCGGACGCTATCGGCCCGATCGCAACGAGCGCATAAGCGTGGTCGTGAGCGGCGGCAACACGACGGCGGTCGATTTCGGCCGGTGAGCGGGGGTCCGGCCGAAACGCGGGTGCCATCAGCTCCCGGCGATGCGCCGCCCATCGCGCGCCGCGCGCCACAGCAGCCATTGCTTGCGCCACTGCGGCACCTCGACGGCGGTGCGGAACGGCTCGTAATCCCCGCGCTCCATGCGGGCGAGATACGGGCCGACGAGCGCGACCGGCAGCAATGCCGGGACCAAGAGATCCGGCAATTCGCCCACCCCATTGCGGATCCGGTCGAGATGGCTGCGGGCCTGTTGGCGAAAATCGGCGAGCGCCGCGCGCACCTCGCCGCTCGATCGGCCGGCGAGAATGTCGGCACGCGCCGACCCATGGGCGGCCAGGATTTCCTCCGGGATGAAGATCTTTCCGCGCGAGGCACGGAAGGCGAACGAGCGCGCCAGACCGGTGATCGCATAGGCAATACCGGCCGAACGCGCGAGCTCGAGATGCGTGTCGCCCGGATCACTTAGGATCCGCAGGGCGAGCTCGATGACGGCCGAGGAGGTTTTGCTCGCATAATCCTCGAGATCCGCGCGGGTGGCGAATGTTTCATCGTAAACGTCGAAGCGCCGCGCTTCGAGGAGATCGAGCAGCCGCTGCCGCGGCAACGCATGGCGTTTCACGGTTTCCAGCAGGGCCAAGGCCACCGGATTGGCGCCCGGCTCCCCTGCGTGGGCGATGAGGTCGTGCCAATATTGCAGCCGCACCTCGCCCGCCAGCGGCTCGCGAATTTTGCCTTGCACGCCCGCGACTTCCGCATTGAACGCATAGAGCGCGAACAGACCTCGCCGCTTCTCGGCGGGAGCGAACAGGCCGGCGAGAAAGCGGTCTTTGTCGGCCTCGCGGACCAAATTCTCGCAATGGGCGAACGCGTCCATGACGGCACTGTAGCCCGGATGGAGCGAAGCGAAATCCGCGGCTGTCTCCTGGATTGCGCGGCGCGCCGCGCCGCTTCATCCGGGCTACGGAACGTGAGATCACCCCACCGCGATCAACCCGGCGGCGACCCGGCGACCTTCCGCGACGAGGATGTTGTAGGTCCGCACTGCGGGGCCCGTGGCCATCACTTCGACGCCGATCCCATAATCGCGGAACCGCCATCGCAATGCTTCCGGCAGCGGCCGCAGCTCCGGCCCGGACCCGAGCACGAACAGCTCGATCGCCTCAGCCTCGGCGAACAGCGGGGCGAGGTTCGCTTCGGCGATGTCTTCGGGTGCCGCGACCGGCCAGGCCCAGATGCCGCTCGGCAGACACAACAGCGAGCCGCGGTGCGACATGCCGGCGAAGCGGAAGCCGCTGTTGCCGTAGGCGTCGATCGGCGCCTGGTGCGGAAGATGCGGCGCATCCGATCGCGCAATCATGACCGTGTCTGCGGCGGTCGCGGCCGGCAAGGCGCCCTCAACCGCGCGCCACGGGCCGCGACTCGCGCGCGGGCTTGCGCACCTGCGCCTCTTTGGGCTGTTTGATCTGCTTGGGTTCTTCGGCCCGCTCGGCCTCCTCGCTGTCGCGGCGCGCGGTGCCCACGCCGAGATAGATCAGGATCGGAGAGGCGATGAACACCGACGTGTAGGTGCCCACCAGCACCACCCCGAACATCATGGTGGCGGTGAAGCTGTGGATGGCCTGCCCGCCGAACAGCAAGAGCGCGAGCAGCGACAGCGTCACGGTGACGTGGGTGATGATCGAGCGTGACAGCGTGGCGTTGATCGAAATATTGAGCAAGTCCGGCATCGACAGCTTCTTGTAGCGGCGCAGCATTTCGCGGATGCGGTCGTAAATGACGACCGTGTCGTTGAGCGAATAGCCGAGAATCGTCAACAGCGCCGCAATGCTGGTCAGATCGAAATCGATCTGGGTGAGCGACATGAAGCCGATCGTCAGCACCAGATCGTGCACGTTGGCGATCATGGCGCCGAGCGCGAACTGCCATTCGAACCGGAACCACAGATAGAGCAGGATGCCGCCGATCGCCAGCATGATGCCGATGGTGCCGTAGGACAACAGCTCGCCCGACACCCGCGGGCCGACGACCTCGACCCGGCGGTATTCCACGCTGTCTCCCAGCGCGCCCTTGACCTTGGCGACCGCCTCCTGCTGCGCGGCCTCGCCTCCGGGCTGCTCGGAGACGCGGATCAGGACGTTTTCGGGGCCGCCGAATTGCTGCAGCTGGACGTCGCCGAGGTTGAGCTGGTTGAGGGTAGCCCGCATCTTCGCCAGATCGGCCGGGCCGGATTTCTGCTGCACCTCGATCAGGGTGCCGCCGCGGAAATCGATGCCGAGGTTCAGCCCCGGATGGAAGTACAGCAGGATGGCGACGATCGACAGCATCGCCGAAATGGGAAAGCTCACGCGCCGGAAGCGCATGAAGTCGAACTTGGTGTCGTCGGGAACGATGCGGAGGTGGCGCAAGTTCGTCTCGCTTTGACAATCGGATCAGATCGGGACCAGCTGCGGGCGGCGCCAGCGCACCCAGCTCGCCACGATCAGCCGCGTCAACGTGAACGCGGTGAAGACCGTGGTGAGGATGCCGATGCCCAGCGTCACGGCGAAACCACGCACCGCTCCCGTGCCGATGAAGAACAGCACCGCGGCGGCGATGAAGGTAGTGATGTTGGAATCGAGGATGGTGGCGAGCGCCCGGGTGAATCCGGCATCGATCGCGGAAATTGCCGAGCGGCCGCTGCGGACCTCTTCGCGGATTCTCTCGTAGATCAGCACGTTGCTGTCCACCGCGATGCCGACCGTGAGCACGATGCCGGCAATGCCGGGAAGCGTCAGCGTGGCGTTGAGGAGCGAGAGCAGGCCGAAGATCATCGCGACGTTCACGGCGACGGCGACATTGGCGAAAAAGCCGAACAGGCCGTAGGTCGCCAACATGAAGACCACGACCAGCACCGAGCCCACTGCTGCGGCGATCTTGCCCTTCTGGATCGAATCCTGGCCGAGGCCGGGGCCTACCGTGCGCTCCTCGATGATCGTCAGCGGCGCCGGCAGGGCGCCGGCGCGCAGCAGGATGGCGAGATCGTTCGCCTGCTCGACGGTGAAGCTGCCGGAGATCTGCCCGGAGCCGCCCAGGATCGGCTCGCGGATCACGGGAGCGGAAATCACCTCGTTGTCGAGCACGATGGCGAACGGCCGTCCGACGTTCTCCTGGGTCACCTGGGCGAAGCGCCGGGCGCCGTTGCTGTTGAACCGGAAGGTCACGATCGGCTCACTGGTGCGCTGATCGAAGCCCGGCTGGGCATCGGTCAGATCCTCGCCCGAGACCATGATTCGCTTCTGGATCACGTACGGAACCTGATTGTGGTCCTTGAGGATTTCCGAATCCGGCGGCGGCCCGTTCTGGATTGCCTGGTCGGGGCTCATGGAGACATCGACCAGCCGGAACGTGAGCTTGGCGGTCTTGCCGATGATGTCCTTGAGATGCGTCGGATCCTGCAGTCCCGGCACCTGGACCAGAATACGGTCGACGCCTTCGCGCTGAATGCTCGGCTCGACCGTGCCGAGCTCGTTCACCCGGCGCTCCACGATCTGGATCGATTGGTCGACCGACTGGCGGATGCGCTCGGTGATCGCCGCCGGGGTCAGCGTGAGGCGGATCAGGCCGCCGCCGAGATCGGCGATATTGACCGTGCGCTGGCCGCCGCCGCCGAGCGCGCCACCGATCGGCTGGGAAAGTTCCCGCAGCTTCGCCAGCGCGACTTGCGGGTCGGCGCCTTCGCGAATGCGGACCTCGACGCTGTCGCCGCGGGCGACGAGCCCGGTATAGCCGATCCGCGCCTCGCGCAACACGCGCCGCACGTCATCGAGCAGCGTTTGGACTTTTTCTTTCCGCACGGCGTTGGAATCGACCTCGAGCAGCAGGTGCGAACCGCCCTGAAGATCCAGCCCCAGCACGATATGGCGCTGCGCCCAGGCCGGCCAGCGCTGCACCACCCGGTCGGGGAAGAAATTGGGGACCGCGAACAGGCAGATGACGATCGCCGTGAGCAGCACCGAGATCGCCTTCCAGCGAGAGAAAAACAGCATGAGAACCCGTGTCCTTCGCAGCGGCCGCCGGCCGCGATCAGCCGGACGCCTCGTCCTTCACCGGTTCCCCCTTGGCACGGACTTCGGACACCATCGAACGCATTTGCCGCACGCGGACGCCGTCCGCGATCTCGACCTCGATCTGATCGTCGTCCACGACCTTGGTGACCTTGCCGACCAGCCCCCCGGAGCTGATGACGGTGTCGCCTCGCCGCACGCTCTTGACCATCTCCTGATGCTGCTTCACCCGCCGTTGCTGCGGACGCAGGATCAGGAAATACATGATCACGAAAATGAGCACGAAGGGGAGCAGCGACATCAGCATGTCGCTGCTGCCTCCCAGGCCCGTCTGGGCGAATGCCGGCGTGATCAGCATCGATCCTCGTCCCTGTGCCGCAAGCCCGGCCGCTCCCCTCCCGGGAAGGGAGGGTCAGGGAGGGGTCATGCCGCACGCGGAACTGGCGAGACGCCCTTGGCCTGTGCCCGGCGAAATCGGCGCGGACTATAGCCGCCGCGGGCCCAATTGCAACGCCGCGGATCGGCGCAAACGGGGCCAAAACTCGCGCAGGAACGCCGCGCGGACGGTCCTTGGGCCCACAGGCACGCGCGATGCGCGGTAGACAGCGGGTGCTTGCCGGGGCGCCGCGGTCCCGCTAAGCCTCCGGTGCCCAGTCCGGACTTGCCATGTCGCGCGCCAAATCTGAATTCGACCTGGTGGAATTTTCCGCGACGCTCGACCGCGTCGCCGACGCGCTCGAGCGGCTGGCACCGCCGGCGCCGGCACCGCCGCGCTTCGATGCGGCCGATGCGTTCGTCTGGCACCCGGAAGGGCGCCAGCTCGCCCCCGTTGCCCGCGTCAACCGGGTCGACATGTCGCTGCTCAAGGGCATCGATCGGGTGCGCGACGTGCTGGTCGAAAACACCGAGCGGTTCGCCCACGCCTTGCCGGCCAACAATGCGCTGCTGTGGGGCGCGCGCGGCATGGGCAAATCGTCGCTGGTCAAGGCGGCGCATGCGGCGGTCAACGCCAAGCTCGGCGACGGCCCGCGGCGCGGGCGGCTGAAGCTCGTCGAGATCCACCGCGAGGACATCGAAAGCCTGCCCGAGTTGATGGCGCTGCTGCGCGCGGCGCCGCAGCGCTTCCTGGTGTTCTGCGACGACCTCTCCTTCGATGCCGAGGACACGTCGTACAAATCGCTCAAAGCCGTGCTCGAAGGCGGCATCGAGGGCCGGCCCGACAACGTGATCCTCTATGCGACCTCCAACCGGCGGCACCTGATGGCGCGGGACATGATGGAGAACGAGCGCTCGACCGCGATCAATCCCGGCGAGGCGGTGGAGGAGAAGGTGTCGCTGTCGGACCGTTTCGGGCTCTGGCTCGGTTTTCATCGCTGCAGCCAGGACGAATATCTGGCCATGGTGGCCGGTTACGTCGGCTACTATCGCATTCCGATGAATGGCGAGAAGCTGCGGTCCGAAGCGCTCGAATGGGCGACCACCCGCGGATCCCGCTCCGGCCGGGTGGCCTGGCAATTCGTGCAGGATCTCGCGGGGCGGCTCAGGGTTCCGCTGGAAGAACCGGCCGCCCCGCGATGATCAGCTCCTGGAGGTCAATCGCGGGGGCTGATCGAAATGGCTGACGCTCAGGTGCCCGACAGATAGCGCATCGGATCGACCGGCGTCGCACCCTTGCGGATTTCGAAATGCAGCTGCGGCGAGGCGACGCTGCCGGTCTGGCCGGCACGCGCGATGATTTGGCCGCGCTTCACCTGATCGCCGCGCTTGACCAAGAGCTCGCTGGCGTGGGCGTAGGCGGTGACGAAGCCGTTCGTGTGCCGCACCAGCAACAGGTTGCCGTAGCCTTTGAGCTCGTTGCCGGCATAGGCGACGGTGCCCTCCTCGGCGGCTTTGATCGACGTGCCTTCCGGCACCGCCAGATTGATGCCGTCGTTGTGCTGACCGTTCGGCTCCGCGCCAAATCCGGCAATGACGCGCCCGCGCACCGGCCAGCGGAACCCGCCGGCGACACTCGCGGTTTCGGCCGGCGCCTCGATCTTGGCAGCGGCAGGCTCCGCCGCGGCCAAGGGGGCCCCGGCCTCCGCGGTCGCGACGCGTTGCGGGGGCTGCGAATGGGCAGGCGCGGAAACTGCCGGCGCATGCCCGCCCGCGGGCGCTTCGCCCACCGCGACGCGCGTGGGCTTTGCCCCGGGAATCGTCAACTGCTGGCCGATCCTGAGCTTGGTATCCCGCGTGATGTTGTTGGCTTTGGCGATCGCCGACCGCGAGTGGCCGTAGAGGTGCGCCACCGAGCTCAGCGTCTCGCCGGGCGCGACCACGTGCACGCCGCCGGGAGCATTGCGGCCATGGCTCGCCGCCGCCGTGCTCGATGCGGCGGCCGGCGGCCTTGTGCCGGCATGATGCCGCGGAATGACGAGACGCTGCCCCGCCTGGATCGACGCTGCCGCGGTCAGTTGGTTGGCCTGCACGATCGCGCTGGAAGACACTCGATAACGCCGAGCGATCGCGCCGATCGTGTCCCCGGGCGCGACCGTGATCGTGATCTCGCCACTCGAGCCTGGCGCATCCGCGGCAAGCGATCCGGTGGTGTCTCGCTGGGAGGAATAGCTCGGCGCGGGACCGGGCGGGGGCGGCAGCGGGGCCGCGCTCTGCGCGCCCAGCGGCTGTGCCTCGACCCGTCCGAGCGGAGCGGCCTCCGCCGGCGCAGCCTGGTTTGCCGCCTCGCGGCGGGAGGCGAACGGGTTGGAAAGCGCAGCATCGCCGAAGCGCTTCGCTTCGCTGCAGCCGGCCGCTCCGGCGGCGATGAGCGCTGCTGCGAGCATTCGCGCAATCGCGCGCGAGCCGCCTGGCTCCTGGAAACGCATGACGCAAACCCACCCGTACGCAAATGAACCGGCGGAGTTAAGCAGCGCGGAGTAAACAAGGCTTGAACACGAAGGGTTAACAATTAACGAGCGCCCTCCAGGCGGGCGAAAAAGCCGCGGAATGTTTTTTCCAATCGTTTGCCTTGCATTCGGTCTTGCTGCTCGCGCTCTTTCCCCTCTCCCCGCAAAGCGGGGAGAGGGTGCCGAGCCGACGTGGTCGGCGAGGCGGGTGAGGGGCAATCTGTAACTCTGAAATTATGGCGCCCTTTTCATCCGATGCGCGGCAGCAGTGGCAGGCGGTTATGCATTGAACGTGATCGGGTCCGGGCAAGGTGCCCCTCACCCGGCTCGGACCTCCGGTCCTCGCCACCCTCTCCCCGCTTTGCTGGGAGAGGGGAAGCGCGGCTGCCGCTCCGTTTTGCGACAAACCGCCTGAGAAGTTACATACTGGTCAAAGCTCGCGGGCTTGGCCCGGCAAAAGCGGCACGAAACGCACCCAGATGAGATCCTCGCGCTCGATGCCGTCCGCGGTCTTGGTCAGCTTGACGATGCGCTGCGCGTCGTCGTGAGGGCCCAGCGGCAGCACCATGATGCCGCCCTCGGCAAGCTCATCGACCAGCGGCTGCGGAATGCTCTCGGCGGCGGCGGTCACGATGATGCGGTCGTAGGGCGCATTCGCCGGAAGCCCGGCGAGCCCGTCGCCGAGCACGACCGTGACATTGTGATAGCGAAGCTTCTCCAGCCGCCTGCGCGCCGCCTCGGCGAGCGTGCGGTAGCGCTCGACGCTGACCACGTCGCGCGCCAGCCGCGAGAGCACCGCCGCCTGGTAGCCGGACCCCGTGCCCACTTCGAGCACGTGATGCTCGGGCCCGACCTCGAGCTGCTCGGTCATATAGGCGACCACGTAGGGCTGGCTGATGGTCTGGCCGCAATCGATCGGCAAGGCCTGGTCGGCATAAGCGGCGTCACCGTAGTTCGGCGTGACGAATTCCTCGCGTGGAACTTCGTCGAGCGCGCGCAGCACCGCCGCGTCGGCAATGCCGCGGCGGCGCAGCGTGAGCAGGAACTCCATGCGGCCGACGCTGTCGGCGCTTTCGCCGATCCCGCCGTGCTTGGCGCCAGCTTTCGGAACACTCGGCACCGACCGTCTCCTTGTCCGCCTAAGACTGCCCGCGGGGACTCACCATGGAGGCGCCGCAACGCCGGTCAAAACCGCGGGTTTTCCTGCCGGCGCCGACCGTGCCCGTCTTCGGCACGATCATCGGTGCGTCCAATGACGCACCTCGTTGCGAACGAGATTGCCGATCCGCTTGGCGCGATTGCGCAAGAACCGCAACGCGCCGGAGTCGACGAAATAGGTGAGAAGAATGCTGTCCCGCGTCTTCACTTCCGGTCCCACCGGATCGGCCGAGTGCCAGGTATCCTCGCCGACCGCGAACGCGTAGCCGCTGTTCGGTGCGAACCGGACCTGGGACACGCGCCGCAGGCTGCCGTCGGGCGGGCGTTCGTGAAAAATCGTGCCGATGTGCGCATTGCGTTCGTCGCGCGGCAGATAGAGCTGGACGGTGATGCCCTTCCAATGCGTATCGGTATGCGGCGTGATGCGATAGCCGGGAATGTCGCGGGTGAGGATCGGGATCGGATAGAAGCCGATTTTCGCAAAATCGGCTCCGAACCGCGCTTCGAGCCCGGGCGCCAGTCGTTCGACGAACGCCGCCTGCACCGGACGCGAGCATAGCGCGCCGCCGACGAGACGCCATAGCCGCCGCTTGTCCGCCGGCAGATGGCGAATGTATTCGGAAAAAAGATCGATCTTCACCCGCGTGGGCGCCCCGTCCGGCCGGGCGCTGCCCTTGCTGCGGCCGGACATCGGCCGGTATTCCGCCGCAACCGGCAGCGCATGCAGCATCGCCGCATAAACGTCGTCGGGAAAGATCCGGTCGAACTCGAGATGATGGAACGGGCGCCGCACGACCCGTGCGGCGCGGATGCTTTGTGCGATGTGGTCGATCAGGCTTTCGAGCGTGCAAATGCGCTCGACCGGCTGATTTGCCTCCGCCACATGCTGCACGTTCAGAATCGCCTCCTGCAGATCGGCTGCCCGCGGTCTTGCATCGGAAATGAGCGCATTCCAGCGCGGCTTGCAAGCGCGAGTGAACCGCGGTTCGCTCACTTTCGTCGCGGCGCCTCGTCGAGCTCCTCCGCGAGCCGCGTCATGAACGGCTCGTCGGTGAGATTGAGCCGGAGCGGGGTCACGGCGATGCGGTTCTCGGCAATCGCCGCGAGATCCGTGCCGGCGCCGAGGTTTCGCCGCTCGCGCCGCGCGAACGCCAGCCAGTAATACGGATTGCCGCGGCCGTCGTGACGGGCGTCGATGCGCAGCAGATCCTGGTCGCGCTTGCCCTGCATGGTGATGGCGATGCCCTTGACCTCGTCGGGGGCGCAATCGGGAAAATTGATGTTGACGAGAACGTCGCGGGGCATGCCGGCGGCGAGCACGCGCCGGATCAGGTCGGGAGCGTAGTGGATCGCCGTGTCCCAATGCGGTCGCTCCCGGGTCGCGGGACCATAGGCCTGGGAGAGCGACATCGACGGAATGCCGAGAATGGTGCCCTCCATGGCGCCGGCGATGGTTCCCGAATAGGTCACGTCCTCCGCGGCGTTCTGGCCGCGGTTGACCCCGGAGAGCACGAGGTCGGGGCCGGGCTCGCTGACGACATGCCGCGCGCCCATTATGACGCAATCGGTCGGCGTGCCTTTCACCGCGTAATGGCGCGGGCTGACCTCGCGCAGCCGCAGCGGATCGTTGAGCGAGAGCGAATGCGAGACGCCGGATTGATCGAATTCCGGCGCCACGACCCACAGATCCTCGGACAGCGCCCGCGCGATCTCTTCGAGCACGCCGAGCCCCGGCGCGTGAATGCCGTCATCGTTGGTCAG
>WNGM01003809.1_pt1 | contig 13435 bp, 10 predicted proteins | sample 5400571 | NCBI WGS metagenome assembly WNGM01 (sample SAMN13153378, study PRJNA577476) | soil metagenome | isolation source: 100 cm soil or saprolite under Garry oak tree replicate 2 | place: USA:California | collected 2016-06-15
CCGGCCGGCAACGCGGCGTGGTGCCCCACGGTCGGCAACTCGGCCGGTACGATCACGGTCGGCACCGGCACGGCGGCGGGGTGGAGCGTCAGCATCACGAACATCAACACGGCGAAGAGCTGCGGGATTTACGTGGGTGCGGTGACGCCCACGGCGCCGGCCACGACGGCTGATGCGGAGGGCGCGCCGGTTTGCCGGTAAGCTCGCTGCAGGGGTAACGGACGTACTGAGCGGCGGGGGACCTCCCCGCCGCTCTTCGTTTGACGAGCCGCGATATGCAAGAGGCAATCGCACAAAATCGCTAATTTCACCAAGACCGATATGACACAGTGCTATGACACTGAAATGCTAAGTCGTTACTGGGTAGCACGTTGTCGAATGGACGTTCACTAGGCATATGGGTTGCAACATCTGGGGGCGGTTTGAAACACGTTGCCTCATCCAGCACCAACAGGGGGAACAGATGAACCGCAAGGGCTTCACGCTCATTGAGCTGTTGATCGTGGTGGTGATCATCGGCATTCTGGCCGCCATCGCGATCCCGAAGTTCGCCAACACGAAGGAGAAGGCGTACATCTCCTCGATGAAGTCGGACCTTCGGAACATGGTGACGGCGGAAGAGGCGTACTTCGCTGACTCCGTCAAGTACACGACCAGCACCAGCTGCGTCAACCCAGCGCCTGCAGGCAACGCGGCGTGGTGTGCCACCGTCGGTAACGGGCGCGGCACGATCACGGTCGGCACCGGCACGGCGGCGGGGTGGAGTGTCAGCCTCACGAACATCAACACGGCGAAGAGCTGCGCGATTTACGTGGGTGCAGTGACGCCCACGGCGCCGGCCACGACGGCTGATGCGGAGGGCGCGCCGGTTTGCCGGTAAGCTCGCTGCAGGGGTAACGGACGTACTGAGCGGCGGGGGACCTCCCCGCCGCTCGTTTTTTGTACTTTGTATCCGTCCATGGGCGCACGGCCGTCGCTCCGCACCGAACTGCTCTTCAACCTCGCCTTTCTGGCGGCGGCGGCGCTGCTGCTCGGGGTGGGCACCGTACTACTCGTGGCCGCGCTGGCCCCCGACCGGGCGCTGCCCTTCATCCTGACCACCGTCGCGCTCGACGTCGTGGTGTTCATCTTCTTCGGCCGCTATCTGGTGAGCCGGCTGGTGCTGCGCCCGGTGGAGCGGCTCGTCGCGGTCGCGGACGCAGTCGCCGCCGGTGATTTCGCCGCGCGGGCACCGGCGGCCGAGACCCGGGACTTCCAGGTCCTGGCCGAGCGGCTGAACCGCATGACCGATCACCTGCTCGATGCCCAGAGCCAGCTCGTCCGCTCGGAGAAACTGGCGAGCATCGGACGGCTCGCGGCCGGGATCGCCCACGAGGTCGGGAACCCGTTGGGAGCGATCGGGACCTACGTGGAGGTGCTGCGCCGCCGCGGAGCCGACGGCGAGGTGGTCGCCGGCTTGACGCGCGAGCTCGACCGCATCGATGAGATCGTCCGGGGCCTGCTCGACTACGCCCGGCCTCAGGAGGAGCCCCTGGCGCCGCTCGATCCGGTCGCGGTGCTGCGCGGCGCGCACGCGCTGCTGGAGGCCCAGGGCGCCCTGAAAGCGGTGCGCGCCGACCTCGAAATCGCCGCGGGCGTGCCGCACATTCTCGGTCGCGCCTACCTGCTGGAGCAGGTCATCGTGAACCTGGTCCTGAATGCCGTAGATGCCGCGTCCGGTGGCCTCGTCGTGCTCGGGGCCCGCCCGTGGGCGTACGAGCCAGGGCGCGCCGCGCCGAAGCGGGCGACGGATGCGGGCCGGACCGCGTTCCCGCGGGGATACGAGCGGCGACCCGCCCGGGTGGAGTTCGCGGCCGGGCAGGCAGGAGCCCTGCTGCTCGTCGCCGACTCCGGTCCGGGCGTCGCCGCGGAAGATCGCGACAAGATCTTCGAGCCGTTCTACACGACCAAGGAGCCCGGGCGCGGCACCGGGCTCGGCCTCGCCATCGTCGCACGCGCCGTGCACGACATGGGCGGGGTCGTGTGGGTAGACCCTGCCCGCGAAGGCGGGGCCGCGTTCAAAATGTTCTTTCCGGCGGTGCCTCACGTTCCCCCTCTCCGCAACGCGGAGAGGGGGTCAGGGGGTGAGGTATGAGTCGTGTCCTCGTGGTCGACGACGAGCCCGGGCTGCGCCAATCCCTGGGCCTGCTGCTGGCGGACGCGGGCTACGACGTGGCCGCCGAGGGCAATGGCGCGAAGGCGCTCGCGCGCGCGTTGGCCGAGCCGTTCGACCTCGTCCTGTGCGACGTGCGCATGCCCGACATGGACGGGCTCGCGTTCCTGCGGGCCTACGTGAGTGGCGGCGGCTCGGCCCTCGTCATCATGATGAGCGCCTACGGGGGCGAGGAGGCCGCCCTCGCTGCCATGAAGGAGGGCGCTTACGACTACATCCCCAAGCCGTTTCGGCCCGACGAGGTCGTGCTGACGCTGCGCAAGGCCGAGGAGCGCGAGCGGCTTGGACGCACCATCGCGACACTAAGGGCACAGCTCGACAGCAGCCCTGCGTCCCGCGCCCTCATCGCCGAGAGCCGGGCGATGCGTCAGGCCTTGGAGCTCGTCGCCCGCGTGGCGGAGCACAAGACCACGGTGCTCATCACCGGCGAGCGCGGCACCGGTAAGGAGGTCATCGCGCAAGCGATCCATCGGGCGAGCCCGCGAGCGGCGCAGGCGTTCGTCGCGGTGAACTGCGCCGCGATCCCCGACACGCTGCTCGAGTCCGAGCTGTTCGGCTACGTGAAGGGGGCGTTCACGGGCGCCGCGGGAGACCGGCCGGGCTTGTTCGAGCAGGCGGACGGCGGCACGCTGCTGCTCGACGAGATCGGCGAGCTGCCGCTGCCGCTCCAGGCGAAGCTGCTGCGCGTGCTGCAGGAGAGCGAGATCCGCCGCGTCGGCGACCGGCGGACCCGGCGCGTGGACGTGCGCCTGCTCGCGGCCACGGCCAAGGACCTCGCGGGGGAGGCGGCCGCGGGCCGGTTCCGGGTGGATCTGTTTGATCGCCTCAACGTGGTCGCCATCCACCTCCCTCCGCTCGCCGAGCGGCGGGAGGACATCGCGCCCCTGGCCCGCCACTTCGCCGTGCAGGTCGGGCGTCGCCTGGGGCGCCCGCTGGCCGTGAGCGACGAGGGGCTTGCGTGGCTCGTCGCCGAGCGCTGGCCGGGCAACGCCCGCGAGCTCGAGCACGCGATCGAGCGCGCCGCGGTGCTGTCGGACAAAGAGATCCTGGAGCCGGACGACTTCGGACCTCACCCCCCTTCCCCCTCTCCACAACGTGGAGAGGGGGAGCGAGGGGGTGAGGGTACGCTCCGCGATGCCGTCGAGGTTGCCGAACGCCAGGCGATCACGGCGGCGCTTGGGGCGGCGGGCGGTAACCGCCGTGACGCGGCCAAGCGGCTGGGGGTGAGCTTGCGGACCCTGTTCTACAAGATGGATCGGTACGGCCTGGACTAGTGCAGTATTCTGCACTTATGCAGCATTTTGCAGCTCGCGCCCGTCCCTACTCTATGTCGTAACGCTAATAAATACAACATATTAGCCTCCGGCACGAAGTCTGATAGGATCTCCCCCGAACGGGAGGCGTGCGCATGACGCGCTCAGGTTTTTCGGCGGTCGAATTGATGATCGTGATCATCCTGATCGGGCTGATCGCGGCGGTGGGGTTTCCCAAGATTCACGGCGTGCTCGACAAGACGAACGTGCGCTCGGCGCGCGTGGCGGTCGGGACCTACGTCGTGACCGCGCGCTCGCTCGCGATCCAGCGGGGCTGCCGTGCGGCGGTCCACTTCGCCTACGGTGCATCGTCCGGGGTGTGGGTGACGTCCTGCCGGCCCGGGCAGGTAACGATCGACACCGTGGGCCAAGTCAAGAACGTGTACCAGGACTTCAACGTGACGCTGAGCGCCACGCAGGACTCCGTGCAGTTCGATCCGCGCGGCCTGAGCCTCGAGACCGTCAACACCGTGGTGCGCTTCACGGGCAACGTCTCGGCGAATACCGATTCAGTGATCATCGCCGGCTACACCGGCAAGGTGGTGCGGTAATGAAACAGGAACGCGGCTTCACCATCGTCGAAGTCATCGTGGCGATGCTGGTGCTCACGGTCGGCCTGCTCGGCCTCGTGACCTCGGCTGCGCTGGTCACGCGCATGATCGGGCGGGGGCAGCGCTCCGCCGTTGCGGCAGCGTACGCCGGGCGGCGGCTCGAGATGCTGCGGGTGAGCGCCTGCGCATCGCAGACCGCGGGCAGCGAGGTGCTGCTGCGGGGCGGGAACCCCGTGGACTCGGTGAGCTGGTCGTTCACCCCGCTCGCGAACCAAGGATGGCAGATCGTCCTGAACAACAAGTACCCGACCGCGCTGGGGCAGTGGCGCACGGAGGTCGTGGAAACGGAGGTCTCATGTCTGCGCTAGGCCGCCGCGGCTACACGCTGGTGGAGATGATAATCGCCTTGGTGCTATTGGGGATCGTGTCGGGTGCGATCTACCAGGTGCTGGTCAACAACCAGCGCGTGTACCAGGCGCAGACCCAGCAGATCGACCTGCAGGAGAACCTGCGGGCCGCGACGACCGTCCTGCCCGCCGAGTTCCGCGAGCTGGACGCGGTGGACGGAGACATTCAGTCGATGACGCCCACGTCGATTCAGATCCGGGCGATGCGCAAGCTGGGCTTCCTGTGCACCGCGCCCGCGCTGGCCGTCGGGCTCGGCAACTTCACGATGAACGTGTGGGTGAGCCCGATGTACGGCCGCAACCTCCCGTTCGCCAGCGGCGATTCGGTGCTGGTGTTCTGGGAGGGCAACGCCGCGAAGCGCGACGACGACCAATGGCTCCCGGTCAAGATCACGGGAGCGAGCCCTTTCTTCACCTGTCCGGATGCGCAACCGGCGGGTGGCACGCCGGGCTATCAGCTGTCGACGTCGCCCCCAGCGTGGATGAACATCCCCGGCCTGGCCGTGAACGGCGCGATCCCCAAGGGGGCGCCGGTGCGCGCCTTCTCGATCATCAAGTACCAGCTGTACCAGTCGTCGTCGGACGGGATGTGGTACGTCGGCTACCAGAATATCACCAAGGGCTCCTCGGTCCAGCCGCTGATCGGCCCGCTGACGGGGAGCGATGGGTTGGAGCTCGACTATTTCGACGTCAACGGCGCCGTCACGACAGACTCTTCCCAGGTGGCGCTGATCGAGATTCACGTGCGCGCCCAGACGGCGCAGCCGGTGCGCTCTGGGGGCGCGCTGGGGACGCTGGCGAACAAGGTGGACAGCATCAGCACGCGGGTGGCGCTGCGTAACAACCCGCGTTGCGGACCGGGCTCCGCGCCCTTCGTCAAGTGTTAACGGAAGGGAGCGGGTCACTCGTGCACATCAAGGAGCGGTCTATGAAGCAGGTTCTGAAGAACGAGCGCGGCATGGCGCTCGCGGTCGCGATCGTCGCGCTGGTGATCGTGGGCGCGCTGGTCGCGGGGGCCCTGTTCTCCGGCACGCAGGAGCAGCGCGTCGCCGAGAACACCCGGCGCGTGCAGGCCTCGTTCGGCGTCGCCGAGGAAGGCGTGAACTCGCTCATCCGGGTGTGGCCCAACAGCACGGCCGTCTGGAACGGCATGGCCGGATACCCGGCCACGGCGCCGACGAGCGAGCGCACGATCGTCGCCACCCAGTCCAGGAGCAACACGGGGAAGTACAACGGGTCGCTCTACAAGATGAACGACGAGATCTACTTCGTCGACGTGACCGGCCAAGACAACCAGAGCCTGGCCGGCGGCATCCGCGGCGGCGGGGCGAGCCAGCGCGTCGGCTTGCTCACCACCATTCGCCCGCTGGTGATCGACATCCAGGCGTCCCTCACCACGACGAACGGCGACAAGGTCTCGGGCACTTCGACCGTCGACGGGTTCGACCACACCCCCGTCGGCTGGACGTCGTGCGGTCCGGTGGACAGCTCGATGGCCGGGATTCGGGCCGATTCGGGCAGCTCGATCACGCAGAACGGCGGCGGCACGGTCCTCGGCACCCCGCCGGTCAAGATCGACCCGACGGTGACCGACAGCACCTTCTCGAAGTACGGCGATGTGACCTACGCCGACCTGGCGCTGCGGGCGAGCATCACGCTGCCCGGGCAGAACTTCTCCACCTCGATCGCGCCCGTCGTCACGAACGGGCAGTGCGACTGGTCGGTGCTGACCAACTGGGGCGACCCGCTCAACCCGACCGCCCCCTGCGGCACCTACTTCCCGATCATCCACATCACCGGGGACGCGAACATCAACGGCCAGGAGGGCCAAGGGATCCTGCTCGTCGACGGCAGCTTGTCCGTCAACGGAGGGTTCCAGTGGTTCGGTATCGCGATCATCAAGGGGTCCCTCACGACGGCAGGTGGCGGTGGCCAGCCGGCGCACTTCTGGGGGGCCACGATGGCGCAGGACAGCGTGTCGCTCGGCCAGACGCAGTCGATTTCGGGCGGCGCCAACCTCCTGTACTCTAAGTGCGCTATTCTCAAGGCGTTAGACATGACCGGCGTGGGGGCGCAGATGCGGTCGCGGGGGTGGGTACAGCTGTTCCAATAGGCCTAAGTACCAGCGACCAAAGTAGTTGCTGGTTCGGGCTCAAGTAGGTTCGAGGCTTGACAGGATAAGGGGCGGGGCTTACTGTAGTTTGCCCTCGCCCCCTCTTGTCTTTAACCCCTAGGCACGTATGGCCCTGTTCGGGTTGCTGGGCGGCAAGAAAACCTCGGTCGGGTTGGATATCGGCTCCGGCATCATCAAGGTCGCCGTGGTCGACCATTCCGGCAGCGAGCCCGAGCTGGTCAAGGTGGCCACGACCGAAGTGGCGGCCGACGCCATCGTCGAGGGCGAGGTCATGGACCCCGGGATCGTGGCCGAAGCGATCCGGGGCCTCTTCGCCACCGCCGGGGTCAAGCAAAAGTCCGTCGTCACGGCCGTGGGCGGCCGGGACGTGATCGTCAAGAAGATCCAAATGGACCGGATGAAGGAAGGCGACGCCCGGGAGGTGATCCGCTGGGAGGCGGAGCAGCACGTGCCGTTCGACATGGCCAACGTGGAGCTCGACTTCCAGATCCTCGACCCGGACGCCGAGGGGCTGCAGATGAACGTGCTGCTCGTCGCGGCCAAGCGGGAGCTGGTGGAGAGCCGCACATCGCTGCTCGGCGAGGCCGGCCTGAACGCGTCCGTCATCGACGTGGACGCCTTCGCGATTCACAACGCCTTTGAGCTGAACCACCCCGATGCGATGCAGGGGGTGGTGGGTCTCGTCAACATCGGGCACGAAGTGACCAACGTGAACATCGTGGAGGACGGCGTGCCGGTCCTGACGCGGGACCTGTCGGTGGGCACGCGGCGCTTCCGCGAGGACCTGCAGCGGGAGAAGGGGCTCTCCGCCGAGGATTCGGAGCGGCTGATCCAGGGCTTGGCGCAGAGCGGGGATCTCGCGCCCTACGTGGAGGCGCGGGCCGAGGAGCTGGCGGTGGGGGTGGAGCGGGCGGCGGCGTTCCTCCAGACCGCGTCCCGCTCCGCGGGCGGGCTGGGGCGGCTGTACACGATCGGCGGCGGCGCACGGATCCCCGGCCTCAACGAAGCGCTCTCCGCGCGGCTGCGGGTGCCGGTGGAGATGGCGAGCCCGGTGCAGCGCCTCAAGGTGCGTGACTCGGTCTTCGAGTCGGTGGCGGTGGACGAGGTGGCGCCGCTGTTGATGCTGTCGGTCGGGCTGGCGCTGAGGCGTGCCGCATGATCGAAATCAACCTCATTCCCGGGAAAAAGCAGAAGGCGGCCCGCGGCAAGGGCTTGGGCTTCAAGCTCGCGCTGCCCGACTTCCGGGGGCTGATCGCCAGCATCAAGAACCCGTGGCTCATCGCCGCGAGCGCCTCGGCGGTGGTGGTGATCGGCGGCGGTCTGCTGCTTTTCATCACGCTGAGCACGCGGCTCCGCGTGCTCCAGTCGAACCTCGATGCCGTGCGGATCGAGAAGCGGCGGTTCGACGCGGTGATCGCGCAGAAGCGGCAGTCGGAGCGGATCCGCGACTCACTCGTCGCGGAAATCGGCATCATCCGGGGGATCGACGCCGACCGCTACATCTGGCCGCACATGCTCGATCAGATCACCAAGGCGCTCCCGCCCTACACGTGGCTCACGAGCATCGCGGTCGCGGGCGGCTCGAACGTGGCCCCGGGCAGCCCGGGCGCCACGGCCGCCGGCGGGGCGGTGGACTCCGTGGGGGTCCCGATCGTGCGCGCCTGGATCACGGGGAGTACGGTGGACATCCAGGCGTATACGACCTTCCTGCGGCAGCTCGCCGCGTCGCCGTGGCTCACGGACGTGACGCCGGCGACGTCGTCCACGATCATCGAGGCCGATCGGCCGGTGACGGCCTTCAACATCGCCGTGCGCTACCGGGTCGCGGACTCCGTGTACATCCGCACCGTCCCCTTCACGCAGCCGGTCAGGTAACGCCATGGCCCTGCTCCCCCAGGACCGGCAGAGCCAGGTGATGCTCCTCATCACCCTGGGGATGCTCGCGCTCGGCTACGTCTTCTGGAACTACTGGGAGCAGCCGACGGGCGAGCAGATCCGGGCCGTCCAGACCGAGACGGACAGCCTGCAGGCCATCATCGACAAGGCGAAGCAGGACCTGGCGAGCGGCACCGTAGAGGACCTGCGCCGCCGGGTCGAGGCCTACCGCGCCCTGCTCGGCGTGATGCGCCGCCTCGTGCCCGAGAAGAACGAGGTGCCGGCGTTGATCGACGACATCTCGACCAAAGCCAAAGTACGCGGCGTCACCATCGGCCGCATCGAGCCGCAGCCGGTCGAGCCGGGGCAGCCGTTCGACACCTACAAGTACCGCCTCGAGATCATCGGCCACTACGACCAGCTCGGCGAGTTCCTGTCCGACATCGCCAGCCTGCGGCGCATCATCGTGCCGCAGGACTTGAGCCTCAAGCCGGCGCAGCAGCAGGCGATGCGGTTCCTGAGCGACACGCTGGGGGCGCTGCTCGAGGCGCAGTTCGCGATCCGGACCTTCGTCAAGGCGGCCGCGCCGCCCCCGCCGCCGCCGGGCCAGAAGCCGGCGAAGGTCGGGGGGGCCAGCCCATGAGCGGAAAGCTCACGGGAGTCGTCGTGGCGCTGCTCGTCGCCGGCCCGCTCGCGGCGCAGGCCAAGCCTCAGGCCAAGCCCCCGCCCAAGGCGGTGTCGCCCGCCCCGGCGGCGAAGCCGGCCACCGCCGCCCCGCGCGACACGACGACGCGTCCGGACTCGGCGTCGCCGCGGCTGGTGCGCGAAACGTTCGGGTACGAAGGCGGGGGGCGGGACCCGTTCCTGTCGCTCCTCAAGTCGGGGGACATCCGCCCGCTGCTCACGGACTTGAAGCTCGTGGGCATCTACTACGACGGGCGCTACCCGGCGCGCAGCGTGGCGATACTGCGGGACGTGACGAACAACAAGGTGTACCGGGCGAGGGCCGGCGAGATCCTGGGGCGCCTCAAGGTCACGACGATCCGGCCGCGGGAGATCGTGTTTACGGTGCAGGAGTTCGGGTTCGAGCGGCAGGAGAGCCTGCAGCTCGCCAAGCAGGAGGTAACGCCATGAAGCGCATCGCAGCCCTGGCCGCGTGGTTGTGCGTCGCGGCGGCACCCCGAGCCCTTGCGGGGTCAGGCGGGGGGGGCGGGGGGGCGCGAGACGGCGAGGTCCGGGCCGTCAGCGTGCTCCCGGCGGCCGGCCGCGTGGAGGTCGTGATCGAGCTCCGAGGGGCGGTCGACGTCCAGGACTTCACGCTGGCCAATCCCGCCCGGCTCGTGATCGACCTGCAGGGCGCGCGGCTCGTCGCGCCGGTGGTGCTGTACGACGGGCAGAACCGCGGCGGCGTGAAGAACCTCCGCTACGCGCAGTTCCGGGCCGGCGTGGTGCGGGTCGTGATCGACCTCGACGTGCTGAAGGACTACCAGATCGAGCGGGGCGACGGCCAGGTCCGCGTGAAGATCGGCACCGAGCGCACCGCGTTCGCCGCGTGGTCGAGCCAGGTGGCGGCGAGCGTGCCGCCGGTGACGCCGGCGGCGGCGCCGGCAGCCGCGCGGAGCGCGGGGACCGAGGCGGCCCGAGTCGTGACGCCCGCGGCGAGCGGCGCGACCGTCTCGATCGACGAGTACCTGGCGACGCACGCGCGCGAGAGCGCGCAGTCACAGGCGGCGCGGATCACGGTCACGTGGGACAACGCGGACCTGCGCGAGGTCGTGGCCGGGTTCGCCGCGTTCAGCGGTCGGACCATCGTCCTCTCGAAGGATTTGCGGGGCAGCGTCAGCGCCGAGATCAAGAACCAGCCGTGGGATCTCGCGTTCCACGCCGTGCTCGAGTCGCAGGGCCTCGACGTCGTCGTCCTCGAGGGCGGCATCTACCGGGTCATCGACAAGAAAGAGCTGGCGCGCGCCGACTCGACCGTGCCCGTCGAGACGCGACTCGTGCGGATCAACTACGCCCGGGCGGCGGCGCTCGTGCCGTCGGTGCAATCGATCCTCACGCGGATCGGCAAGGTCGTCGCCGACTCGACGACCAACGCGCTCGTCGTCACCGAGATTACGAGCCGCATCGAGCGGGTCGAGCAGTTCGTCCGGGGGTTGGACATCCGCACGCCGCAGGTGTCGATCCAGGCCAAGATCATCTTCGTAGACCGCACCGACGTGGAGGAGCTGGGCATCAAGTACGATCTCGGATCGCCCACGCAGTTCTTCAACCAGCTGGTCACGCGGCCCGACCCGCGGACGGCGAAGCCGGTGGACACGAACGGCGACGGCGTGCCCGACGCGCTCGTGCCGCAGTCCAACTTCAGCCCCGACCAGGTGATCGTCGATCTGGGCGGCAACTCGCTCGCGGCCATCGCCAACGCGAACCAGGCGGTCGTGAACCCGGCGCTGAACCTCATCTTCTCGACGGCGATCGGCAACTTCGATCTGACGACCTTCCTGCAGGCGCTGCAGCGGGTGGACCTGGCGGACGTCCAGGCCGAGCCCTCGATCACCACGCTCGACAACCGGCCGGCCGAGATCCTCGTCGGCGACCGGGTGCCGATCCGCGTGATCGACGTGAGCGCGGCCAGCGCCGGCGGCAGCAACGTGCCGCGCGCGACCGTGAGCTTCCAGCAGACCGGCATCAACCTGCGGGTGACGCCGCACGTGACGGCGAACCGCCAGGTCCTGATGGAAGTGCACGCCGAGCGGTCCAGCGTGAAGCCGGCGTCGGTGGACATCGGGTTCACGTTCCAGACCCAGCAGGCGGACAACCAGATCCTGGTCAACGATGGCGAAACGGCTGTAGTTGGCGGACTTACGGTGACCGAGGTCACGGTAACGAAGTCCGGAATCCCCTTTCTTGTAGATCTGCCGATTCTGGGAAAGCTGTTCGGCTTCACGTCCCAGACGGAAGAGCGGCGTGACCTGCTGATTCTCGTCACGCCGCATATCATCGATGACCTGGTGACGCCCAGCACCGGGAAGTAGCCAGGAGCGTTCATATGCGGCGCGTTCGCGGGAAGCGGCTCTTCTGGGGGCTGGGTGTGCTCGTCGCCACCGCGTGGGCGTGCGAGACCGCCCGCAATCCGGGCGGCATCCAGCGCGACCTCATTCCTCCCACCATGGTGCTGACGACGTCCGCCGATACGCAGCAGATCGCGAGCGGCCTGTCGTTCAGCGTCTCGGCAGGCGACAACCTCGGCCTGAAGGAAGTGCGGCTCACCTTCACCGGCGGCTACCTCGCCGTGACGGACACCATCTTCAACACGACCGTCACGTCGTTCGGGCGCGGCGTGACCGTGACGTTCCCGCCGACCTCGGGCGCCGGCGGGCTGATCACGATCATCGGGCGCGCCACGGACGGCGCCGGCAACTTCACGGAAGACACGCTGGTGATCTTCCTCGTGAACGTGGCGGCGCTGCGCGTGGTGCTCCTCGCCCCCGTGACCGGCGCGGTGGCGTACGCTGAACGTCGTCGCCACGACGGGGACGTTCACGATCACCGGGTTCGCGGAGGACTCGAGCGGCCGGCGCGTGACGAGCAACAGCGTGACGGTGAGCGTCCTGTCCGCGGCCAACGACACGATTCCCCCATCGGTGACGGACTCGCTCGGCAAGCGCGTGGAGGTGACCGACAGCGTCACGGTGCACGCCACCGACCCGAGCGCCATCAGCTGGATCGGGATGCGGGTCCGGCTCGCCTCCGACAGCTCGCTGCTCCGGTTCGACAGCATCGCGGTGGGCGGCAACCTGACCGACGTGGTGCGGCGCTTCAGCTTGAACCTCGCCGGGATCCTCACGTCGTACCCGACGGGCATCCTGGTGGACGGCTACGCGTGCGACGCAGCGGTCGCGCGGAACTGCGCCTTCTCCACCGTCAACGGGATCGTGCTGGGCGCCCCGAAGGCCGACTCGGCGAGCGTGGTGGCGGGGGTCACGTCGCCCCTGCCCAAGGGCGGGCACATCGTGGACGCGATCTACAACACGAACCGGCGCGAGCTCTACCTCACCAACGACGCGCTGGGTCGTGTCGAGATCTACAACCTCGTGACCAAGACATTCGACCCGAACGGCATCGCCACGGCGGGACCCGTGCCGTGGGGCATCGCGCTCTGGCCTGCGGATACCCTGGGGAACTACAATGCCAACCGCATCGTCGTCGCGGACGCGGGCGGGACGGAGCTGTCGATCCTCGATGCCAGCACGCGGCTGCTATTGTGGCGGCAGGCGCTGCCCAATTTCCTGATCGAGAAGTACTCCGTCGTCAACCAGAACGGCTTCATCCACCCGGTGATCACCGTGCACGACGTGTCGGACCGGCCCCAGTACCTCGGCACGGTGTGCCGGGCCACGAGCGGTGGGTCGGCGTGCGCGTCGGACTCGATCTACGCCCTGTACTCGACCACGCCGACGGCGAGCAGCTCGTCGCCGTTCAACGGCAAGGCTACGCTGCGCATGGAGAGGCTCGTCAACACGACGGACACGATGCAGCTGTTCGGGCACTTGTTCTGGGAGCTCGCCGCCCTGGGCTCGAACGTCTCCGGCGACACGCTGCGGATCGAGCTGGTGCGACCGGCCATCCCGACGCCGGCCGGGCCGTATCGGAAGGTCGTGCTCACCGCCTGCGCCGTGGTCACGGTCGACATCCAGACGTTCGGCCTGGGAGACCAGACGTTCGTCCGCAACACCGGCAACTTCACCCACGGGTTCATCGGCGAGGGCGGCAACGTCGCGACGCCGTTCGTGCGCGTGTTCAGCTACTCGGCCAAGAAGGCGCTGACGTCGACGCCCGACAGCTGCATTCCGGTGACCGGCTTCCCCGAGTCGGGCGTCGACGATCGGGACTTCGGGATGTCCCCGGGTGTGTTCGTCAGCGACTTCATCAGCAACGTCGGC
>WNGM01004688.1_pt1 | contig 13435 bp, 12 predicted proteins | sample 5400571 | NCBI WGS metagenome assembly WNGM01 (sample SAMN13153378, study PRJNA577476) | soil metagenome | isolation source: 100 cm soil or saprolite under Garry oak tree replicate 2 | place: USA:California | collected 2016-06-15
GGCGCAGCTCACGGTGGTTTGGGTCCCCCACCTGCACTGGCGAACCCGGAGGGCCAAATCCTCCATCACCGGCACAGCACGGTTCATGCTGGCGATTCTTCTACATCGCCACCACTCTCCTTTCAGGACGCACTACAGAACGAGCCGAGTGCGCGCGTTGAGCGGTTGACCATCGACTACAGAGCGTGACCGAGTCCTCGGTGGTCGGCAGCAGCCCTATTGCGCCGGCCGAATCTGTACGTATACCGTTGATCCGCTGCGAAATGGTTCCGGGGTGCAGAACGCCTTTTCTGTGCGTCCCGACTGCCTACAGATCAGAAGGCTGCGGACCCGCGTGATGGAGCCACGGGTCGAGCGCCACGATGCCGGGCGGTAGAGACGCGGCCCACTCGGCGATCTCCGGCAAGACCATCGTAAGCTTGGCTTCTATGTGGGCCTGTCCATGTTGGCTGCTCGTCTCGCCCAACTCGTAGAGGTTCCACCGCTCCCAGCGCTCGTCCAGGTGGGCGCGGACGGCGTCGAAAACTGCCCTGGTCCACTTGCTGGCCACCACGCACAGCAGCTCGCCGAGCTGCGGCCGGAGCCGGGCCTCGACGGCATCGGTGTCTGCGGCAGCAACTACCAGCACCGCCTGGTTCTCGCTGGGCCGGAATGTGGTCACAACGACAGCGGCTCCAGTGTCCGTCAAATCCCCGAGGTCGTAGTCCAGGTTGTAGTTACAGCGTTCATGAACCAGACAACGGACGGCAAGGACCGCGGCAGCATGGGGTGTCCAGATCTTGGGTTTCCAGCCCGTGCGGGGGACGCCGGCGCGGGTGGGGCCGATGTCGTGCTGGCGCAGGGCCCAGCAGAACAGCCAAGGTGCGCGCCAGCGGGCGGTAGCGCCGGGAGGGGCCATGGTTCTCGGCGAGGCCCAGCGGGCGTGTCATGAAACTCAGCCGGAGCTGCGGAACTCAGGACCAACCGCTCTCAGGAGCACCCAGTCGTCGCTAATGACGCCCTGAACGCTCGGCGAATAGCCCGAGAAGTGACTGACAATTGGACGTATCTGCAGGTCACGAGCCTGCTGGCAGGGCTCTGTAAGACGGTCGGCTCAGCCTACGTAGGTTCGAACCCCAACACCTGCCACCACGTAAAGCTGCAGGTCAGGCCCTATGTGAGCGAGCTTCGCCCGGCAAAGGGGAGCGGTCCGCAGAACCGCTGGCTTGAAGGGTCCTTGCCAGTTTCCGCTGGTCAGCGCCTTGGGCGGGAAGTCAGGGCGCCAAGTGGTCTGCATGCGCGGCGAATGCGCGGAGAAGTTTCGGCGACCCGCCCGGGCTCTTGAGGTTGCAGCTGGTCCGCGCGTCCGGCTCCTCTCGTCGCCGGCGACCTTTGCGCGATCCGCGCCTGGTGCGCACTGCCCGGGAGGTTCCGAGCCGCTCATCGAACGACTCATGGACCCGGGACGACACCCTACCGCAGCCCGGGCACGCCGCCGCGCCCGGATGATCCGTGACCGCCCACACCGTCACCGCGCCGTCCGGGCCGGGCTCCGCGTCGGTGATCCGCAGGCCGTCCATGCCGAACAGCACGGACGCCGTATCCTCGAACACGATGCCCGCGGCCCTCTGATGATCTTGAAGTCCGTAGTAAGACCCAAGATTGTAGAAGCCGCGGGCATCACGATCCCGCCGACACGCCCGCGCCGCAGCGGCCCAGCCGACCCCCTGCGGTCACCCTCCGCAACGGCCCGGGCGTCACCCGGAGTAACCTGGCGATCCCGAACAAGCAGGTCGGCGTGACGACCGTCGGCGAGATACGACAAGCCGGAGGATACCGAGCCTAAGCCCCCTGAGAGTAATCCGCTCCATTGCTACATCGGCGGCTGCATACCTGAGCAGTTCAGCCAGCTGTTCACCCCGGCGATCAAGAGTCCGTGGACGGGATGACCGGGGACTGGCTCGCCGACGCCGAGCTTGCTGAGCTTCGGCGCCTGAGCGGGCGTGCTGCTCCGGCGCCATGGCGGGCGATGATCGAGGGACGTGACCATACGTCGGGGGACAGCTTCATCATGATCGGCCGGGAGGATGATCGCGATGAGGACATGTATGTTTCCCGAGGCTCCGGGCCTGCCGCGGCTGCTGATCTTGAGTTCATCGCAGCCGCGCGGAACTACCTGGCGCGCCTCCTAGATGAAATCACCAAACTGCGCTCGGAGCATGACGGTCAGTAGCGCGGGTCTTTGCCGCAGAAGATGTCAACTTGGCAGATAGGGCCGCCAGCATCCAAAGCGCGCTGCCAGCGCGGACGGCCGACCTTGTGGCGCGCCCGCCGTGCGCCTGCGGTCGCCGTGCCGTGACCGAGAAGATCATGGCCGGCCAACGAGTCGCTCGCCTTCGGTCGGCCTATGAGTGTTACCACGCCGGATCGGCCGAGGCGCGGGGCCGCTTCTACGAGGAACTCATGCATTCTTTCGGCAAATAATAGGACTAAAGGCAGCCGCAAGAGATCTCCTTACGGACTGCGACTCGCAGATCGAACTCGGTCCTAACGCACTTGTTATTGCGATGCGCCAGGGTTGTCAATTCTTTTGGTTCCCAACGGTTATGGAGGATGATCCAATGTCCTAATGTTCCAGTAAGGTGACTTCGGCGCCTGTAGGGAGTGGGACACTTTTGCCACCTATCCTAGCGGAGCTTGTGTCCGGGGACTTTGAGGATTGTCTTGAGTTTTCCGGCCTGTGGGGTGCCAGAAGTAGGCCTGTGCCTGTGACCTGGGGCGATAGATGCAGTGCTGCCGTCGGGCAGATGATCAGCCGTGTCCCTCCGCCTGCTCTACCTGATCTTCGTCCGGCTCTGCGGCTGGCTTGTCCTGCGCACGAGGTCGCCGTGCTGCGCCGCACCCAGCCCAAGCCCCGGCTCGACTGGGCCGACCTAGCGGTCATGGCCGCGCTGACTGCGCTCCTGCCCAGAAGGCTGCGGGCGCACCGGCTGGTCACCCCAGGTACCGTCCTGCGGTGGCACCGTCGCCTGGTCACCAGGAAGTGGACCTACCCGAACCGCACGGGACGCCCACCGGTCAGCCCCGAGATCATCGCGCTGATCGAGCGCCTCGCTACCGAGAACCGCTCCTGGGGGTACATCCGGATTCAGGGTGAGCTGCTCAAGGTCGGCCGCCGGGTTAGCGCATCGACGATCCGCCGGGTCCTCAAGAACCTGAAGATACCGCCGGCACCGAAACGGCACGCCGACACGACGTGGCGGCAGTTCCTGCATACGCAAGCATCGACGATGCTTGCGGTGGACTTCTTTCACGTGGACTGCGCCATGACGCTCCGGCGCCTCTATTGCTTCTTCGTGATCGAGGTCGGCTCCCGGTACGTGCACATCCTCGGGATCACCGCGAACCCGGACGGGCCGTGGACACCGCAGCAGATCCGCAATCTTCTGATGGACCTCGCCGATAGCGCCGCGGACTTCCGGTTCCTGGCCCGGGACCGTGCCGGGCAGTTCACCGCGTCGTTTGACGCGGTCCTGGCCGACGCCGGTATCGAGGCCGTGAAGATCCCGCCCCGCAGCCCAAAAGCGATACAGTGGGTGTGACACTGCACCTCTTCCGGTTGATTCGTCTGCTTCTCGTGTTTGCGCGGGTGGGCGGGTGTGGAGGGGGGTTCCTTGGTGCGGGGTCGGGGGGTTGGGGCCGGGCGGGTGGTAGAGGACCTGGCCTTTGTCGTTATACCGCTGGCCACTGACAATTCCGGCGTGGTACCAGATCTTGACGGTGCCGGCGAAGACGCCGAGGATTGGGGCGGTTTCCTGGAGTGTGAGCAGGCCTTGGTCACGCAGTCGCTGTTCGCGGCTGCGGAGCTGGTATTCGTCGCGGATGTTGCGGACGATGAGCCGGTGGAAGGGGCGGCCTTCGCCGGTGGTCAGGCCGCGGTCGTTGAGGATGCCGGCGATCTCGGCGTGAGTGTGGTGATCGAGTAGCTCATCGACGGCGGCGACGGCCTCGGCGGGGGTCTTGCGCAGTTGCGCGGCAGTTGGCGGGACCGGCGTGGTGAGGGTGTGGTGCTGGCCTGCGGGCAGGCGGACGTGCGCGGTGATGGTGTCGCGGGTTCGGGTGACGGTGACGTCGGTGAGCAGCAGCCGGGCGATGCGCTTGCGTTCGCGGGCGGGGGTGGCGGGGTCGTTCCAGATCGCGGGCAGGTCGGTGACCAGCTGGTGGATCCGGGTTTTCTGGGCGTCGGTGAGCTGCCCGGTGTCCTTTTTGCGGGCCTGCTCGGATGCGTCCTGCGCCTGGCCCGGGGCGCGCAGCGCGGTGTTCCAGCCGGCTTCGAGAGTGTCGGCGACGAGCCGGCTGGCGGGGCCGGCGGCCAGGTAGCGGCGGCGGGCCAGGTCGGCGTGGTAGCGGGCGCGCCCGGCGTGGGCGGCGCGCAGCGCGCCGGCCTCGTCGGCCCGGTGCTGGAGCTCGGCGGCGACGGTGAGGGCGGCCTCGACGGTGAGCGGGGTGAGGGTGTCGATGAGCAGCTGCCCGATCCGCTCGTCCAGCCCGCCGCCGGGAACGGCCTGGCAGATCCGGTGGCCGTGCTCGATGCCGTCACGCTGGCACACGTAGGCGGGCAGCAGCCGGCCGCGGCGCCGGTGGTAGCGGACGGTCATGCGCCGCCCGCAGATCCCGCAGACGATGATGCCCTGCAGCAGCGCGGGTCCCTCGCGGGGCGGCCCGGCGGCCCGGTCACGGCCGTGCGCGGCGGCGCTGGCGGTCAGCCGTGCGCGGTTGGCGTCGTACTGGTCCAGGGTGAGGTAGCCGGGGTGGGCGCTGTCGAGCGGATGCGCTGTCTCGTCGACCTCGATGTGCTCGGCGAGGAGTGGGACGCCGACCGGCAGCTACTCACCCCGCGCCCGGGAGGCCGGCTCACCCGCGTCCCGCCATGTCCGGTGGCCGGCTGCCGCAACGTCCGCCACGGGGCGAAGCTGCTCTGCCACACCCACCTGCGCGCGTTCGACCGTTGCGGGCTCCCCGACGTCGAGACCTGGCTGGCCAGCGGGCCGGGGGCACCGGCCCGGCAACGGCGGGTCTCGGAGGAGGCGTGTGCGGTCGGTGACGACGCCGGTGGTTGTCCCCGGCCGGGCGCCGGGGGCCGAGGGCTCTGCCACGCCCACGACGTGGCCTGGGCCGCTCAGCATCGGGCGGGGAAAGACCTGGCCGGCTTCCTCGCGTCCGCCACCCCGCTGCCGGGCTTCGGGGGGTGCGTGGCGGCCTCGTGCTACCTACCGGCCGCGCACGCGAAAACCAGGTTGTGCGAGATCCACTACCGCATGTGGCGCGATGACGGGTCGCTAGCCGGCCAGCGGTTTCCCGGGCGGGCGGCCGGTGTTCGCCAGCCAGCCAACGGCCGGGTGCTCAGCCTGCGGGGGCTACCCGAGCTGGTGCGCCTGGAGCTGCTCTATGCCGTCGACTGCCGGGTGCAGGCACAGATTCGCACCGGGACGGGCAACATGCGCGGCTACGTCGACCGGCTGCGCTCGGCAGGCGTCGCCTCCGTGCTGGACTACGACCTGCGCTGCCTCGACGCCGACGGCAACCATGACTACCGCCGCTTCGCCCGCTTCACCACCGACCGCGTTTGCCTCGCCTACGGCGATGTCGACGCCGAGCGGGGTAAGGACACCTGGGACCTGCGGGTCTTCGGCCGGTCCGGCCACCTCGACTTCACCCCGATTTGCCAGGACTGGCTGCGAGAGGTGGCCAGGGCCTGGGCCGGCGCCGCGCTGGTGCGAGTGCGTTCGAAGTCCGAGCTGCAGCACCGCGTGCAATCCGTCGCCGTGCTCTCCCGGGTGCTGGCCAGCGGACCGGGTGGCGGGGCAGACCCGGCTGCGCTCGGCCGCGCCGACGCCGAGCAGTTCCTGTTGCGGGTGCGCTCGATCAAAGCCAGCACCGGCCAGGCCTACAGCCCCCGCCGGGCCGCCGGCATCGTCGAGGATGTCGCGTTCGTCATTCGGGAGCCCGCGACCTTGGACTACTCGCGACCCTCGGTCCGACCTTCGCCTTCCGCCGCCGCGACGGGGGTCCCAGGGTGGTCGAGGATGAGCTGGGCAAAGCGTTGCCGCCTCACGTCGTCGCCGCGCTCGACGCCGAACTAGACCGGCTGCGGGCGGTGCCGGGATCCGCCGGAGGACCCAGCCATCACGGCCTCGGGGTTCTCACGGCACGCGCCGGGGACACGGCGGTGCTCGCCTACCTGTTGCTCAAGGGCACCGGGCGGCGGGTCGGCGAGATCGCCAGCCTGCACCTGAACTGCCTCGGCCTCGACGAGCACGCCAAACCGGTGCTTGTCTATGACAACCACAAGGCGGCCCGGATGGGCAGGCGGCTCCCGCTGGCCGACACGGCGCTGGTCGAGACGATCCGCTCCCAGCAGGCCTGGGTGACCGAGCGCTTCCCCGACACCCCGCGCGCGGCGTTGTGGCTGTTGCCCCGGGCGAACAAGAACGTCGACGGGCGGGCCCACCTGCCCGCCCATCAGATCCTGATGTGGATGCGGTCCTGGTGGCCGGCATCCCCCGCCTCGACGCGGGCGGAATCGGCCAGGCCGGTGAGCCGATTCCGTTTGACCGGCGGGCCGTTCATCCGCACGCCTTCCGCCACATTCTCTCTGCTTAGTTACCGTGTTGCGATTAGTTCCGGAGCCCCGAGAGAGCTGTGATTTCCGGCTGCGGCGGGCCGTGTCGTGTTTCTATCGTTCCGGTTCGTGATCATGAGCTTCTTTTCGTCCCAGGGCTGGGAGTCCTGGGACATCGCGAACCGGCCGCTCATCCCCGAGCGGATGCCGGTCCTGATCGATGACGACCTCCTGTTCGAGGACGGGCCGGGCGCTCCCCGCCCGTCGGTGGCGGTCAGCCAGTGGCTGCGGGAGCTGCCCGCCAGCGGCGCCCCGGCGCCGGCCACGTGGGAGGCGTACGCGCGTGCGGTCCGTGAATGGATCGAGTTCCTGGGGCTGCACGGCGTCGGGGTGTTCGGCTTGCGCGAGCAGCTGAAGGCAGCGCTGAGCCGGTATGCCGAGCACCGGGCGGCCGGCCCGGCCCGGCAGCGGTTCTCGGCCACGACGTGGGGCCGGCACATGAGCATCCTGTCGCTGTCCTACCGGTGGGCGATGGATGAGGGCCACGCGCGGGCCGAGCCGTTCACCTGCCGGACGGCGCGGGCCCTGTTCGCCGGGACGGGCCGTGAGGTGAAGGTCAACCTGGCCGTGCGGCGGACCCCGAGGCCGCACGTGACGATCAGGTACCTGGAACCCGACTTCACCGCGATGTTCCTCGCCGGGCTGCGCGGCCTGACAGCCGACGGGATCGCCGATGCCGGCTATCACGGCCGGGAGCTGGCCCGCAACGCCGCGGTCGGCGGGCTGGCGCTGGCCACCGGGCTTCGCCTGCAGGAGTTCACCTACCTGCTGTCATACGAGATCCCGGCGATGCCGCCGCGGCCGACGGCGATGCCGGTCCCCTTCCCGGTCCCGGCCGCGATCGCCAAGGGCCGCAAGTTCCGCACCACCTGGATCTCCTACGAGGCGCTCGCGGGTGTCCGCCAGTACCTGGAGCTGGACCGCGCCGTCACCGCGGACGGCTCGACGTGGCGGCCGCCGGAACGGTGGGGCGAGCCGCTGCTGGTGACCGGCCCGGACGAGCGCGGCGGACGGATCAACGGGGTCCGCCGGCGGTGGGACACGCTCACCCCCGGCGAGCGGCGGCGGCTGGTCGCCCCGGACGGCGGGTCGTGCCTGCTGGCGGTGAAGAACGGCGGCGGCCCGTTCACGGCCTGGCCCGCGGTGTTCGAGCGGACCTCGGACCGGATCCGGGCCCGGTCTGAGCCGCGGTTCCCGCACGTTTTCCCGCACCGGCTGAGGCACACCTTCTCGATGCGGACGCTTGAGTACCTGGTGAGCGGGCACTACCGGCAGGCCGCGAAACTCGTCACGGACGCCGACGCCGACGCTGCCCTGGTGTTCTGCCTGTCGAAGGCGGACCCGCTGCTGGTCCTGCGGGACCTCCTTGGCCACTCGTCCGTGCTGACCACGGAAAAGTACATAAAACGGCTGGACACGACCCGGATCTACCGGGAAGCCTATGAGCACGCCGGCCTTGCCGGCGGGCTGGCCGGCGAGGCGGCGGCTGAACGGGAAGCCAGCGCCGAGTTCGGCCGGGACGCCGAAGGCGGCACGCGCTGATGCCCGCCACGGTGACCGACGGCCCGCTGGGCATCGCCTGCGTGTTCAGCGACGGCTCCGCCGCGACGTTCAGCCTGGACGGCCTGCCCTGCCCGGCGCTGGCCCGCGATCTCCTCGACGGCCTCGCCGACCTGATCCACCCGCACGGCACGGTGGACACGGCAGGATCCGTCACCCACTACGTCCAGTCGGTCCGGGACATGACCCGCAAGCTGGCGGCCCGGGGGTTCACCGGAGGGGCCCCGGACCTGCGCCGGCCGCTGGCGGCCGAGTACTGGCTTGCCGCCACCGGCCCGAGGGAAGCATGCACGCGCCGGATGCTGCAGGCGATCACCGCCCGGCTCGACCCGCAGGTGGCCGAACTGGCAGCCGGCCGCGCCTACAACCCCCAGCGCAATCACCGGGCGCTTCCCCCATATCCGGAGGATGACTGGGACAGGCTGGCCGGCGCGTGCCGGGCGATCGCGGACGAGTCCTTCGCCGCTCACAAGCGGGCACTCGACGCTGCCGCCGGCGGGCAGCACCCTGCCTCCGGCGGCTGGACGCCGGCGAACCTGCGCTGGCTGCTGGCCAGGACCGGGCCGGTCTCGTCCGCGCAGTTCGGCGAGATGCTGGGCTGCACCCGCAGCGCGGTCCAGCAGCGGGGCGGGTTCACAAGCGCCATCAGGGACATGTTCCCGTCCCAGGACGTCCTGATCGCTTACCGGCTGCTGTTCGGCGTCTGCTCCGGCATCGTTCCCGACGGCATCGACGATCTCGTCACCAGCGATATCGACTGGGCCGGGGACTCCGTCATCCTGCTGTCCTACGTCAAGGGCCGCACGGCCGGGGAGAGCCTGAACCTGCCGCGGCAGGCGGTCCGGCTGCTGGAGCAGTGGCTGTCCCACTCCGCCCTGCTGCGCAGCTTCGCCGGCGAGGATAACCGGCGGCGCCTCTGGCTGGGGGTGAGCCATCCGGGGCAGCATGCCGTGGTCACGGGGAGCAGCGGGAGGGCCGCGATCCAGCGGTGGGTGGCCCGCCACCTGGTCACCGGCCAGGACGGGCGGCCGCTGAAGATCCACCGGGCACGGATCCGCACCACCTATCACGCCATGCGGGACAAGAGCGCATGGGCGGGACGGGGCCGGGCGACCATCGACCCCAACCACAGCCCGCAGGTGGAGGGCGACCATTACCTGAGCGCCGCGACGCCGGGCCAGCGAGGGGCCATGGAGGCCATCGTCGAGGATGCCCAGCACGACCTGCTGCGCCGGGCCGCCCCGCCGGCTGTCCTTGACGGCGAGGACGCTGCCGCGCTCGCCCGCGGATACCCGGAGCTGGTCGCCTCGCTCGGCCTGGACGACACGGTGATCGCCGAGCTGGCCGGCGGGCAGCGGGACGTGTTCACCGCAGCCTGCGCTGACCAGCTGTCCGGGCTGCACGGCCCCGCGGGCAAGCCCTGCCCGGCACGGCCGTGGGTCTGCCTGCTCTGCCCGCTGGCGGTGTTCGCCCCGCGGCACGCCGCGAACCTGCTGCGGCTGAAGGCGTTCTTCTCCCGGCAGTGGCAGCAGATGCCTGCCGCCCAGTTCATGGCCGTCTTCGGCCCCTACTCCCAGCGGGTCAGCCAGGTCCTGGACCGCTTCGACCCCGCACTGGTGGCCAGGGCAGCCGCCAGTGTCCGCGACTGCGACGGCGAGCTTCCCCTCCGCCCGGAGGAATCCACGCAATGACAGCACCTGCCACGTTCCCTGATACCGCTGCCCGGCCGCCGGCGTTCGCCGACGCTGACATCTGCCGCGAGGCGGGATTCACCCTGTCCGGCGACGCGGCCCGGCCGATATTCGACGATGACGTCTGGGACTTCACCGGGGTTGCCGGCCTGCCGGTCCAGATGCGGCGCTCGGCCCGCCGGCTCGACTTCACCGTCATCGCCGGGCCGGGATGGCGGACGCTCGCCAAAGAGCTGATCTTCGCCTTGCTCTGCCCCCGTCACCCGTCGGTGGCGCCGCTGCCCCGCGCCTACCGCATGCCGCTGCACCTGAGCACGGCGAAGGGCAGGCTCGACGAGCTCGCGACGTGGTTCGGCTGGCTGGCCGGCAAGGGCATCGCAAGTCTGGCGGAGGTCGATGACGACCGCTGCCGGGAATACCTGGCGCACCGTCGCTACGTTCTCGACGGCAACGGCATCGTCGTCGGGGAGCGCGGCCCCGCCATCCGCCGCCGGGCCGCCCAGGTCGCGGTTGACCTGGTCAGCTACCGGGAACTGTTCTCCGCCGACCGCGTCAGCCCCGGGCTGCGACCCTGGTCCGGGGCCTCCGCGACGGCCGTCGCGGAGATGCCCTCCGGGAGGACGGGCAACAAGACCCCGCCAGTGCACGACAGCCTGCTCCGGCCGTTGCTGGCCGCCGCCTTTCATCTCGTCAGCGCTATCGGCCCGCACGTCTCCGGGCTTCTCCAGGAAGTGGCAGAAGCCGACCGGCGCTGGTCCAGCAGCGCTCCCGGCCTCTCCCATGCCGGCCGGGTCCCCGAAAAGGAGTTCCCGGCACTGCTCGATGACTACGAGCGCAACGGCCGGGCGCTCCCGCTGCTGCCGGCCCACCATCTTCAGGACCGGCTGAAATCCGGCTGGTCTCCCGACGACCCGCTCGCCCCGCTCGCCCTCAGCCTCCTGGCACGGCAAGCCGGGTTCACCCAGTTCCCCCTCCGCTGGATCCCCGCCCTGCGGGACGGAATCGAGGCCACCCTGAGCGTCGTCGGGGCGGACAAGCCCTTCGCCCGCGGCGCCGCCCCCGTCGCCCGCGCCGACGCAGACGCCACGATTCCCTGGACGCTTCCGCTGGACCGGCTCGAAGCCACCGGACTGGCCGGCGTCGTCCGCACCGCGGCGATCATCACCCTGGCCGCGGTCTCCGGCATGCGCTCATCGGAGCTGATGGAACTGCGGGTCGGCTGCTGCCGCCCGCCCGAGAGCCACGGCCCCGGCCTGGTCCGCTACCGGCTGGCCGGCACGATCATCAAAGGCCAGCCGCTCGGCGGGCTCGCCGACGAGTGGGTGGTCATCGAACCTGCCTACCAGGCCGCCCGGCTTCTCGAGCAGCTTCACGGCAATCCTGAAGACGGCGTCCCGCTACTGGGCCGGTTCGCTTTCGACGTCCGGTACGCATGGTTCCGGAACTGGGTCAACAGCCCGGCCGGGCAGCGTCACGGGCTCGCCCCGATACCCGATGGCCCTGTCACGCTCAGGGCGCTGCGCCGGACGCTATCGCTTGAGCTCGCCTACCGTCCCGGCGGCCTGCTCGCCGCGAAACTGCACCTCAAGCACATCGCCGTCGCGACCACGGAGGGGTACGCTTCCCGTCCGGGCGGCGCGCAGGCCGAACTGCTCGCCGAGGTGAACAAGCACGAGGCCGAACGCAACCTGGAACTGGTCTGGGCCGAGTTCCGCAACTACCAGCAGGGCATCATGCCCGCCGGGCCCGGCGCCCGCGAGCTGGCCGAGTTCTTCGCCCACATCGACGGCAAGCTCGCCGCCGGCGATCCCGGGGCACCGAAGACACAGGCCAGCGACCGCGACGTGCTCAACCTCATGACCAAGCGAGCCCAGGCGCTGCACCTCGGCACCTCGAACTACTGCTGGTTCACCGACCCGTCCCGGGCGCTCTGCCTCAAGCTCGCCGGCGACCCGGCCGCTGACAAGCCCCTCATCGGAATGTGCGACTCGGCCCGCTGCCCGCAGGCCACCCATCATCCCTGCCACCGGCCCGTCTGGGCCGAGCACGCCGAGAACACCAAGACGTTCCTCGGACAGCTCGGCCCGACACGGAAAACCGAAAGGAAGCGCCTGCAAGCCGAGTACGACCGCGCTGCCCGGGTCCTGGCGCGAATCGACGAAGCCGCGGGAGAAGCGGAATGAGGCTCAGCAGGCAGCAGCTCGCGGACAACGAGGCGAAGATCAGGGCCGCCATGACCCGGCTCCTGGACGGCGACATCCCGCCCGGCGGGAAATGCGACATCAAGACCCTCGCCGGCGAGGCCGGCGTCGACCGCACCGCCTTCTACGGCAGCCGCCCCTACGCCCACCTGCGCACCGAGTTCGAACAGCGGCTCAAAGAACTCCTCGATGCCGGCGACCGGCCCGACCCCCGCGACGCCCAGGTCGCCCGCCTCAAGAACGAGATCGCCCGGCTGAAAGAACGCCTCGCCCAGGCAGACACCACGATCAGCGAACTCACCGGATTCCGCGGCCAGGCCCTGGCCCGGCTCGCCGCCCAGCATCACGAGATCACCCGGCTGCGCCAGGAAGCCCATCTGGCCGCCGGCGTCCGCCGCCTGCCGGCCCCCGCCGCTAAGGAGCAGAACCCGTCATGACCAGCGCCCATCCCGCGGAATCCGGACTGGCTGACGCCGTCCGCGCCGGCGCCGCCGGACTCTACTCCCTCGAAGCAGCCTGCGAACTGGTCATCGGCACCGGATGGCTGCACCGCGATGACTTCGCCCGCTTCGTCACCACCGGCCCCTCGATCACCGACGGCGTCACCGAACTCGCCCATATCGACTGGCAGGCCGTCATCAGCAGCCGCGATGGCGGGCTCCTTCCCTGCAGCAGCGGGGAGAACCGGATCCTGCGGCTGGCAGCCAGCATCGCTGACGGCATCCCCGTCGACCTCAACGATGCGCTCTGCGGACTCGACCAGTCCGGCATCAGCCTCGTCGTCCGCGCCGTCCGCCACGCGAATGGGCAGCGTCCCACTGATCATGCCGGCTCATGACGATATGACGTGCGTCACACGCAAGAGCAGAAATCGCCACACGACGCGTCATCATCAGCGCGAAAGTCCCGCACCCGGATCGGCCAGGCAGAATCGCTACACGAATCCTCTGCACACGGCGAGTGCGGGAAGAAGGCATACCTACGCCCAATCCCTGGCCGACTCCGGGGTGGCGCCCTCGGTGCTGCGAGACCTGATGGACCATCGCTCGCTGTCCGCAACTTTGGGCTACTACCGCGTCGGCGAGGCAAAAAAGCGGGCGGCGATGGAGCTACTGGCCCGCCACACCATCGACAACCGAGGCACCGCGCGGCCAGTGGAGGGGCCAGCGTCCCGCGCCGGGCAACTGCGCGAGGAACTGTCCTGGGTGGCGGTGCCGATGGGCAAGTGCGCCGAGCCTGCCAACGTGCGCGCCGGCGGCGGCGCCTGCCCGATCCGCTACCAGTGCGCCGCTTGCCCGCACTTCGAGTCCGATCCGTCGTTC
>WNGM01005615.1_pt1 | contig 13429 bp, 19 predicted proteins | sample 5400571 | NCBI WGS metagenome assembly WNGM01 (sample SAMN13153378, study PRJNA577476) | soil metagenome | isolation source: 100 cm soil or saprolite under Garry oak tree replicate 2 | place: USA:California | collected 2016-06-15
GCCTGGTAGATCGTCTGGGCGGCCGACCGGATGCTGATGATGCCGTGACAGCGTTCGACACCTGGACGTCAGATCTGACCATGGCTCTGATGGGTCGAGGTCCTGCTTGCAGCCACACGAGCAAGCTGCAGAGTGGGGTCCGCGGTAGCGGCAAGTGCCCTGGCGCACGGGGCAGCGGGCATCCCTCCCATCATCTTCCTTGCACCAGGACACCGTCATCCACGCGGCCGTTGGGGTCCGGGCGGGTGTCGTGTTGTCGTTTCGCTGTGGCCATGTCCCGTCGCACTGGAAGAGAAGCCAGCGCGTCCATCCTCGACTGGATCATGCAGACGCCAGCAGTAGCTGCTTGGCCCCCTCCTTACGCTCGATGGTTTGGGTCGACGACGGTCGACCCGACCCGGCCAGATCAGCCTGGTATGAGAGTGCTGACAGCCCAGCACGGGCGGGAGGACTCCATCAAGCGACGCCGCCACAACCCCGGGCAGATCATCCGCAAGCTGTGTGGGTGGCCCGGCTGCTGGCCGAGGGGCGACCTGTCAGCCGGGCAGCGTGACCGCAAAGGGGGAACCCCGCACGGGACACGCCAACGCCGCGTCGAGCCACCCTGCACGGGGGGCTGGAGGCATTCCCATAGGACCGGCCCGAGAATCCGCCCGGTGAAGGGGCGCTACACGGACGCCTGGCGCCGCGCCAACCGACCTTTGTCCACCGTCTGTCCACCGTCGGTCTGAGCCAGGAGGGTTGACGCAGGACAGTACTGCCGGGATGGCGTGTGCTGGGGGGGCTGCGAAGCTTGCCGGGTGAACGTGGTTTCGGTCCCTGTGGGTGCCAGTTATTGGGTCACCTCATGCGACCTGCGCGTACTCATGGATCACCCCACCGAGTCGATCTCGTCGCACAACCCTCGCCGACGGCAGAACGACGGGTGGTTCGGCGGGCCCGAGCGGTGGCGCCTGCCCTAAGGCGCGGTGGGGACGATGGACGTTGTAATGATCGGCATACTCCGCCAGCACAGACCGCAGCTGCCAGCATCCCAAGATCAGCATCCGATCAAGCACCTCCAGCCGAACGGTCCCAACCCACCGCTCCGCGTAGGCATTCGCCCGGGGTGCCCGCACCGGCGTGCGCAGCACCTGGATCCCCTCGGCAGCAAAGACCGCATCGAACGCGGCGGTGAACTTCGTGTCCCGATCCCGGACCGGAAACCGGAACCGCCGACGCGATCGTTGAGGCCCATGAGCAGGTTGCGGGCCTGCTGGGTCACCCACTCCCCGACTGGATGCGCTGTTACCCCGAGCACGTGGACCTGGCGAGTAGCGACCTCGATCACGAACAGCACATACAGCCGTTTGAGGAACACGGTGTCCACGGTGAAGAAGTCCACCGCCAGCACACCCTTGGCCTGCGCCCGGAGGAACTGCCGCCATGAGACGGCCGACCGCTTGGTGCCGGGTCCACACCGGCGCGCCGCAGGATCGTCCACACGGTGCTGGCGCCGATCCTGTAGCCGAGTCGGCACAGCTCGCCGTGGATGCGGCGATACCCCCAGGTCGGGTTCTCCCTGGCCAGCCGCAGCACCAACTCGCGGACCTCCGCCGCCACACTGGGCCGGCCACGCCGGTGCGGATAGGTCCAGCAGCGCCGGACCAGGTCGCGATGCCAGCGCAGCAGCGTTGCGGGCTGCACGAACAAGTTCCGCCAGGCCGGGCGGGGCAGCAGCCGTGCGAGCCCAGCAAGCAGGGCTCGGTCGGCCCAGTCAACCCGCGGCCCGGCCACCTGGCGGCGCAGCACCGCGACCTCGTGACGCAGCATGAGCAGTTCGGCGTCCTTGGCTACCGAACTCCGTGCCAGCAGCGCAAGCCACCGCAGCACCTGGCACAACAGCAGATAGAGCAGTCGAAGGGTCATGCGCCGATCATCGCGGCGCGATGGCTTCCTCGACGAACTCCCAGCTCAGCACCCACGACCCACTTTCTGGCACCCACACCTTCGGGTCTACATCCAGCACTACAACCGGCACCGTCCACACCGGGCGCTCCAGCTCCAGGCCCCGGACCGACCCGCCGAACTGACCGTCGTCGGTGAGGGTCAAGACGGCGCGGTGCTCCGACGTGACCTGCTCGGCGGTCTCCTCCATGAGTACCGGCGAGCTGCATGAACTCGTTTACGCACCCCACACGGCGCGGCAGCGCGCCGGTGCCTCAACCTAATCTAGCTGACCCGGCGGATGTTCGCCTCGATGATCCGCCCGCCCTGGACGGTGTAGGTGCCCCGGTAGGTGCGGATGCTGCCGTCGTCTTGGGTTGCGACCAGCTCGACGGCGACGGTGTTGCCGTTCACGTCCGTGACGGTCAGCGCGTCATCGGCGGTGCGTGCGAAGCCGGCGACGAACTGCTGGTAGGTCTGCCCGAGCTTGTTCCCGCCAAGCAGCGCCCAAGCGGTCCGGTAGTCGTGCGCGTTGATCGCGTCGTAGAAGTGCTCGACGACCTGATCGGGCGGGGCGGGCTCGGTCGTCTCCGGCGGACTCGTGGTCTGGGATGGGGAGGGGCCCAGGCTGCTCGCGTTGGGCGGCGACTGCGCTGGAGTCGGCGCCGACGACGGCTGGTGCAGGCCGAGCCCGAACAGGCTGGCGCCGAAGCCGGCCATCAGGATCAGCACGACCCCGATGACCAGGCCCACGATCGCGAAGTGGATCGCGGCGAGCCACCGCGCCGCGGTCACCAGCCCATGGCCGGTCAGCTGCCCAGGGTAATGATCCAGCTCCCGCGCCGCCGATGCGGCCAGCACCAGCGCGATGATGGCCCCGATGAGCGGGCAGACGAAGTAGCTGCCGATCGCCACCATCAGCGCGGCGATCGCCGTCCCTGACGTTCGCGGTGGCGGTCCCGGCTGGAGCGGCTGGGTCGAGTACGGCAGGTCCGTGCTCATCGTGTCGCCTTATGGTCCAGTCGTGTTCTGCGTCTGGACGAGAAGCATCGCACAGGCGTCGTGCGCCAGACTGCCCGCCTGGTTGCCTTCGCCGCCGGCACCCAACCTCAGCCCTGGGCTCCTGGTCGTCTCCCGCTCCGCCAGATCGGACCGAGATATTCCCCCAATCTACGCAGCTATGATGACCGTCGTCGTATTGACAAGAAGGACGACCTGCGACCCAGACTATGACGACCCCAGAGAAAGGGAGCCAGTGAGCAGGATCATCAGATCGGTGCTTGTCGTCAGCCTATTCGCCGCAGGGATGATCATCTTCCAATCGCCATCGCCAGCCTCAGCAGCGTATTGCGTTGGCATCTACCGCATCTACTACAACTCCCCTGGGTCTGACACTGGCAGCAATTCCAGTCTGAACGCCGAGTGGATCCAGCTCCACAATCGATGCAGCACCTCACGCTCCCTTACCTACGCGAAGATCAAGGACGCCGCCGGCCACACCTACACCTTCACAAGCTATGCCCTGGGCGGCGGTAGGTACGTGAAGGTGCACACCGGTAAGGGGACCAACACCGCGACCGATCGGTACTGGGGGCGGTCCTGGTACGTCTGGAACAACGACAAGGACACCGCCTACCTCTACAACCGATACGGGACCCTGCTCGACAAGTGCTACTACAACAATCGGTATGCCAGTTCGGTGTACTGCTGACGGTAGACCGATCTAGTTAAAAGGCGTAGAACTCCCTGCAGTCAGCAACGCCTGATCGGGGGGTGTGATGGGCACGATCGCGGTGGCCTGGTGGAACCTGGAAAACCTCTTCGACACCGACGACGACCCCATCTCGCAGGACTTCGAATTCACCAAGGCCATGCTCAACCAGCTGCACGGCGGCAACGGGCCGGAGCTGCTCGGCGTCGCCGAGGTCGAAGGCGACGACGTCTTCGCCCAACTGCTGGCCGACACCGGCAACCCCCACCTCAAGGTCGCCACCGACCCCAACCCACCGACCCCAACCCACCGACCGACCTGCGCGGCATCGACGTCGCCATCGCCTACGACAACCGCAAGCTCCAAGTGGTCGACCAGGCCTCCTTCATCGTGCACCTGCGCTACCCCACCCGCGACATCTTCCAGGTCATCTTCGAGGTCATCGAAACCCACGACCGGTTGGTGGTCATCGCCAGCCACTGGCCATCCCGCCGACAAGGCAAGGAGCACAGCGAACCCGCCCGCATGACCGTCGCCGAAACATCGCCTTCCTGGTCCGCGACCACCTCCACTGCAGCTCACCGGAGTACCTGCAGCGCAAGGCCACCGGGGACCTCACCACAGTCCAAGCCAAGTTCCACACGCCCGTGCTGATCCTGGGGGACTTCAACGACGAGCCGTCGGATGCCAGCCTGATCGGCCACCTGCAGGCCTCCAGCGAGCTGGACCGAGTCGTCGGCGCCACCAACCAGATCACCAGGTTCGAGACCGAGGTCGCCACCTACCGCGGCGATGACACCTGGCTGTACAACGCCGGCTGGAAGTTCCTCGCCCCCGAGAACCAGGGGACCTTCCTCATCGAATCCACCGCCAGCGGGGAGCACTTCGCCAACCGCTACCAGGTGCTGGACAACCTGGTCGCCTCCCGCGGGCTGCTGCTCCAAGGCGGCATCACCCTCGACCCGGCCACCGTGGACATCTACCGGGCCGCCAGTGTCGCCACCCCCACCGGCCGTCCCCGACCATTCAACAAGAAGACCAACAAGGGCACCTCCGACCACCTCCCCATCACCGCCCTCCTGACCTACTAGCGCAGGCGCTACAGGTTGCGGCGACCCGGGCACGCTCCAAGTCGCGACCCGGAGCGCAAATCCGTTCACACAGCTCACGGTGCTCATACGGGAGACCGAACCAATCGCACCCAGGCACCTCCTACCCGTGGCGATCGCCAAGGCTCGACGACCGCCCTGCGGATCGTTGCGGCCCGGCCGCACACCACGGCGCCCAGATCGCGACCGGCCTCGCCCGGCCGCTGCCCACTTGTCGGCGTTTCCAATGCGCGTGGACTCCCGTTGGGTTCAGAAACTCGGACGTCATGCCGCGACCTGGTAGTACTCGTGAACCAAGCCGCCGAGGCGATCCCGGCGCCCAACGCTGACGGCGGTCGCAACCCCGCCAGGCGCCACCCCAAGGTCGATACCCCTCGGCGGGCGAAGCGCAAGGCTTCGGTGCGGTCGCTCGTTGTTGTAGTGCCGCACGTACTCCTCGAGAACATGCTCAAGCTGACGTCGACTCCAGATCAGCATCCAGTCCAGACACTCCTGCCGGACCGTCCGCACCCAGCGCTCCGCGAACGCGTTGGCATTCGGCGCCTGGATCGGGGTCTGGATAACCTGGATGCCGTCGCAGACGAAGACATCATCGAAGGCCCGAGTGAACTTGCTGTCCCGGTTGCGAACAAGGAACCGCCACGCGCTGGCCCCGGCTGCTCTTTCCGCTTCTCGCTCGATCGAGAGCTCGCGTGCCCGCTGGACCACCCAAAGCCCGTTGGGGTGGTCGGTGACCCCGATGAGGCGAATCCGCCGCGTGTGCAGTTCGATGACGAACAAGACGTAGAGCGTCTTGAGGCGTACGGTCTCGACGGTGAAGAAGTCGGTGGCCACGATGCTTGAGGCCTGCGCTCGAAGGAAGCCTCGCCAGGTGACCGATGCGCGTCGGGGTGCAGGCCGAAGCCTATTTCTCAGGAGCACTGTGCGGATGGTGCTGGCTGACACGTGGATCCCCAGCTTCTTGAGCTCGCCCTGGATGCGCCGGTAGCCCCAGCGAGGGTTCTCTCGGGCCAGCCGCACGATCAGCGCAACCACGTGCTCGGCAAGCGGTGGACGGCCGCCCCGACGACACGGGTGCCTCCACTTGCGGGTCACCAGGCGTCGTTGCCACCGCAGGATCGTGCCTGGCGTCACGAGGAAGGCTGACCAGTGTGAGCGGGGAAGTGCTCGGCTCAGCACCGCGAGGACCGCACGATCGGCGGGGCGGAACTCGGCTCGCTTGACCTGACGGCGAAGCACCTCGAGCTGGTGGCGCAGGACGGCGATCTCGACGTTCTTGGCGTGCTCGCTGCGGAGGTTTCCAAGCAGCATGCCGACGAGCCGGCGTGCCATGAGGTACAGGAAGGACAGAGCCATCGGCCGATTGTCGCTTACCCAGATCCTGGCTGCTCAGCGGACGCGGCCGGGTTTCTGAACCCTACGGGTGTCGTCGATCACCCACGCGGCCGGCCCGATCGCCGCGGTCATGCGCTCGGCGAGCCGGCGGCGCATCGGCACTGGGTCCCAGGGGCTCTGGTTGACGAACTGCTGCAGCGCCTGCTCTAGCGCGTACGCGTCCGCCTCGGGTCGCCGCGGGCCAGCCGGGCGGCCATCGGCTCGATCGACTTGCGCTTGCCGTCCAGCAGCAGCCCGCGCAGGTAGCTCTGGCCCCAGCGGCGCTGATCTTTACGAGGGATGGACGCGAAGACGTCCTCGGCGAATGCGGTCAGACGGGTTCGGATGCGTCGAAGTTGGGTGGGTGTCACGTCGTGCCACCGGCGGTGGTGGCGCACTCCTTTCAGCTCAGTGGATATCGCTCCACAGGTACACTCAGCACCAACACTTTCGCAAGACCTAACGGAGTACTGCTAGCTAGTGCGCGATTAAAGAATCTAAGAGAGCCAGTATTCGAGCGTCTCGTCCTTCTTCTGGTGCTATCATAGCCGGAGCTGGTTTGGTGACCCGACGATAAAGTCTCGGCTCTGAGTCCGTCTCGTTGCCCGTCAGGCTTAGCGCAGCTTCCGATCAGCTTACCTTGAGATAGGCTGCAGAGTTCCGCTCGTCCCCCTCGACATCGGCCCTTTCCGGCAGAGGTGCCCATGCGCAGACACCCTGGTACTGATTGCGTGGCACTGGAATCTTGATTGTCGCCTTGACCGTCCCTGTACGGTCGGGGCCAATGCGATCCCAAAGCAAGAGTGTCCCTTTGCTGGCGGGGAGCACTTGGTAACTGTCAGGTGCCGCGGATGCGTAGGTCCAGTTGCGCTCGCAAAGCTCTACCGCTGCCCTATCGGTCTGGGTGAACTTCTTGATTCCTACGACCTGGACCAGTATCTCGTCGCTCGTGCGAAGGCCTGACGCGCTTACCTCAACCGTGAGCGTCCTGTTACCGGTGGCCTCCGATGTAGACGACAAGCTTACCAAAGGCTGTTCGCGGTCGGCGACGCTGGTGGCGCCTAACCAAACCGCCCAGACGACAGCACCGAGGAGCCCGAAAAGACCGAGACGCACTACCCAGTTGCTCAGCAGGAACGCCGCCGCGAGAACGGTGGCCGCCAAGGCGATGGTCACGGCTGCGGCAAGAAGTTGTGGTTCATTCCGGACAGCCTTAGTAAGTGCATCGCCTGTCACGCCGACAGCCGCAAGTCCAGCGACAACAAGGGCGATCGCTGCCGTGATAGCCGGGGGCAATGTGAAGCCACTCCCGCCGGTCGTTCCTCCGTTTGTGTCGTCAGCCATCTCCTCGTCCTTGCCGCCTACCCGATCTAGTCAGAAGTAAAGGAATGACTGGTGTCCGAGTGAGCCTTATCCCTGTGCCGCCTATCGATCGCCTGTCGTAGGAGGAACGCCGCCAATGTTAATGCAATGCTGGCGCCGCCGCCAAGCACGAATGATCCAATGGACCGAAGGACGTAACTCACAGGTGGACGGGCCACGAGGAGTAGCGTGGTGGCTCCACCGACGAGGACAACGCCGATCGCAACCATGCGCCCATGCGTGGAGACCATTGGGCGCGGAAACCCGGATTCGCGTCGTGAGCAGGCGTTCCGTACCATCCCTCGATGCTCTTCATGCTCTCGTTGCTCGTGCGCCTGCTGACCTGTCTGCTGGTCCTCCCAAACGCTGACGACGGCACCAAGGACCTGGAGATCCTCGTACTGCGGCATCAGCTTCGAGTGCTTTGAGACCATCGCCTCCCCTGCCGCGGGGTCCCGCCGACCGCCAGGCCGGGCAGTGAACCGGGAGGCTAGCGACGAACGAGGCCCTACCGGCTGTTTGCCCCATCTGCTTTGCTTACGCCTCTGTTGACATAAGGAGGCGCCATGCCATCCGACGATGCAGCCTCGGAAGCCACCGGCCAGCAGGCGGGAATGCCTACTGATCCTGGATCGGCCCAGCCGGCAGGGCAGGATGCAGCCACGGGCCGGACCCGGGTCGTGCGACGGAGCCGTGGCTCCCTACGCCGAGTCCTCGTGGTCGTGCTTGGGGAGACAGTGCTACAGCCCGACCGGCGGGCGGCGACGGCGGACGAGACCCTCACCAGCCGCGCCCAGATCGTGCGGTGGAGCCGCATCCTCGTTCGCGCGGGCTTCGCACTCGCCGCCGCCGGCGTCCTGATCCTCGCGATCCCCGCTGGGCCGACTGGCTGGCCGCTGTTCACGCTCCTGGTCATGGTGGGGATTGTGGTCGGGATCTACGCCTATCGGACCGTGAAGGGCCTCCGGCCCCAACCACCCGCCCTGCCAGACCACTCGCCCGTCGACCTGCGGCTTTGGCAGCAGGCGAGTAGGTATGGGGTGTCGCTTGGCCGGCGCGTGGGCGTGGCCGCATTCATCGTCGAAGGCATCCTCGCGGTCTTCGCCCTACCGTCCGCAGCCGCAGGATCACCTGCCGTGATCTGGGTGCTGCTCGCGTCATCGATGGCGTTAGGGTTTTGGACTGCCAACCTGGGGGAGAAGGAGTGTCACGACGTCTTGGCGCAGCAGACACCCCGCCGAGCTCTTCCAACCGATCTTGTCAAGCGCGCACAAGACGTCCAGACGGCGATGGAGCAGGTGGCGTTCCTCGCCGAGGAGCTGCAAGACGACGTCAAGGTCCAGCAGGAAGCCCTCGACGAGATCCAGCGTCAGGTCGTCGACCACCAGCGCACTGCCGCGATCAGCAAGGCACAGGCCGAGTCGGTCGCGCGAGTCTTGGACGCACGTCAGGAGCAGGGCCGGCGCCGATCGTTTTGGAGTGGACTTGCGGTCAACGTGATCGTCGGCTTCCTGTTCTACATGCTCGGCGTGCTCACCCCAGCCCTGATGGACACCGATTCGCTGCGGCTCCTGCTGCGCCACTGGCTGCACCTCGGCTGACGTTGGCATTGGGCAGCGCGAACGTGTGGGTGCCAGACAGTCGGTCGTGGGTGCTGAGCTGCGGGTTCGCCAGAGGCGTTGCTGGGCCGCGATGATCGGCACATGACCCTGCGACTGCTCTATCTGCTGTTGTGCCAGGTGCAGCGGTGGCTTGCGCTGCTGGCCAGGAGCTCGGCACCAAGGACGCCGAGCTACTCGTGTTGCGCCACGAGATCGCGGTGCTGCGACGCCAGGCGACCCGGCCGCGGGTCGCCTGGGCGGACCGGGCGGCGCTGGGCGGACCGGGCGGCGCTGGCCGGGCTCGCGCGGCTACTGCCGCGTCCAGCTTGGCGCGGGCTGCTCGTGCAGCCGGCCACGCTGCTGCGCTGGCATCGCGACCTGGTTCGGCGCCGCTGGACCTATCCGCACCAGCGTGGCCGACCGGCCGTGGCGGCGGAGCCGCGTGCGCTGGTGCTGCGGCTGGCCAGGGAGAATCCGAGCTGGGGCTACCGGCGGATTCATGGCGAGCTGTGCCGCCTCGGGTACAAGGAAAGGGTCGGCGCCAGCACGGTGTGGACCATCCTGCAGCGCGCTGGCGTCGATCCGGCACCCAAGCGGTCGGCCGTCTCATGGCGGCAGTTCCTGCGGGCCCAGGCCGACAGTGTGCTGGCGGTGGACTTCTTCACCGTGGACACGGTGTTGCTCAAGCGGCTGTATGTGCTGTTCGTGATCGAGATCGCGACCCGTCGGGTTCATGTGCTCGGTGTGACGCCGCAGCCGGTGGGGGAGTGGGTGGCCCAGCAGGCGCGCAACCTGGTGATGAACCTCGAGGAGGGCATCGGTCGGTTCCGGTTTGTGCTCCGCGATCGTGATACCAAGTTCACCGCCGCGTTCGACGCGGTCTTTGCCGCTGAGGGGATCGCGGTGCTGCGCACGCCGGTGCGGGCGCCGCGGGCGAATGCCTACGCAGAGCGGTGGGTCGGCACCGTTCGGCGTGAGGTGCTGGACCGGATGCTCATCTTCGGATGCCTGCAGCTGCAGTCCGTGTTGGCCGAGTACGCCGATCATTACAACGTCCACCGTCCCCACCGTGCCTTGCGGCAGGTGCCGCCACTCGGGCCTGGCGAATCAGCTGTCGTCGTACCGGCTGGCAGCGTCGTGCGGCGAGATCGACTCGGTGGGCTGATCCATGAGTACACGCAGGTCGCATGAGGTGACCGAATAACTGGCACCCACAGGGTGACCCAGCAGGCCCGGAACCTGTCCTTTCATCTCGCCGAGCGTGGGTCGTTGCGGTTCCTGATCCGAGATCGGGACTCCAAGTACACCAGGAGCTTCGACGCGGTGTTCACCGCCGACGGCGCCCAAGTCGTGCGCACCCGTTCCGATCCCCAAGGGCGAACGGCTTCGCTGAGCGCTGGGTGCGGACCGTCAGGCAGGAGTGTCTGGACTGGACGCTCGTCCTGGGTCGACGGCACCTGGAGCGGGTGCTCTACGAGTACGTGGCTCACTACAACGCCAAGCGCCCACACCGCGGGTTGGATCTCCGGCCGCCAGACGCTCCGCCCAATCCGCCCTCGCGTCCGCCCGACCTCAGCGACGTCCGGAGGCGCAACGTCCTGGGCGGGCTCGTCCACGAGTACGAACTCGCTGCATGACGGCCTGATCACGGGTTTCCGTGCCCCTCACGGTCCTGCCGTCATGGACGACGCAATCCAGGATGCGCTGATCTCCAAGCACCGCAGCCGCTCCCGCGCTGGCGAGAGCACTCGCACCACCGCCGGTGCAGGGTCGACGCGGGCGGGCCGCGCCAAAGGTCAACTACGCCACGCGGGACCACGCTGGCGAGCCGCGCCGTGCGCGGATCACCGAGGCCGAGAAGGAACTCGTGCGCTCGCATCTGCAGGAGATCAACAAGCGGCTGAGCGACGGCGGGCCGCGCGAGATCGACCCAACGATCCGACCATGCAGGAACGCTACGGCGTGTAGCTCGTTGATCTGCTGGCAGTCGGATATCGCTGACCCCACCAACCATTCAGGAGATCCTCGCGCCCGGGCGGCAAGCCCCCAGGCGCTTGCCAGACCGCGATGGGCCGGGAACCGGACGGCGCGATTCGCCGCCCAGGCCGCAGGCAGCCGGGGCCTATGCCGACGGTGGAGCGACGGTCATGGTGAGCTGGTCCACAAGCGCCCGGATGCTGAGCTCCGGGTAGCGGCGATGACCACCAAGGGTCCGCAGGTACGGCAGCTTGCCGTCCTTGGCCCAGCGGGCCACGGTCTTGGATGAGACCTGCAGCAGCTCGGCGACCTCGGCGCCACGCAGGTACCGCTCCGTTGACCCGGATGACTTGGTCGCGGCGGGCGCGGGACGCGTGGCCATCGGTTGGTCCTTCTTGTTTGGGCTCCTCCGGCTCACAGTACCCTTCGCGTTGAACAAACGCCCGTTCAGATGGCCACGGTCGGGGCCGGTGCACCTCGCCGTAGCGAGCCCACAGCAGGCCGACGGCCGCCATGAGAACCCGACGACCCGGCCCGCGTTGCCCATGCGCATGGGCTCTCCCCACCCCGGGTGCGCTCATTACCAAGACGCACTGGTGGGCGTGGATCTCCCGGAGTGGTGGGGGCTCCCGGCACGCCAAGCGCATGGGAAACGCCCCCACCAGCACCAACCCCCCGCAGGCTCAGCATCACTGGCGGCTTCGCGGTCATCGACCAGCAGCACCGCCGCCTCCACGCTCATGCTCGCGCCCAGGGGTTCGCCGACCTTGCCAGCTATCTCAAGGCACGCTGCCAGCAGCAGGCCAGCCCCGCACAGGTGGCCAGCGAACTCGGCATCTCCACCACGATCATCGGCCGCCTGCTCACCCAGGCGGGCATCACTCCGCCTCCCCGATAGGTGAGCGCCGCTCGCCGACGGCGTACCAGCACCGACCAGCACCTCGCCGCCCGCGCCGCGGAGCTGGGCTTCACCTCGCTACGGGACTACCTGACCGACCGGGCGATGACCCGCCGATGGGCAAGCACCAGCATCGCCGACGAGCTTGGTATGCACCCGGCCACGGTGCGGGACCGGCTCGACCAGCACCGGCTGCCCCGCCGGCGGGCGACCCGCCGGCCTCGCCGGGCGATCCAGGAGCAGAGGGCCTATTGGGCCGCCAAGCGGCAGGCCCGGCTGGCCGAGCTGAGGTTCGCCGACATGGAGGAGTACTTGCGGGTGCGTCGAGTCGAGCAGGGCTGGTCGCTGCGGCGCATGCTCGTCGAGCTGCAGGTGGGTGCCGCATGGCTCAAGGATCAGATGAACCAGCGCCACATCCTTTGACCCACCGAGGGCCAAGCCCTCTTACACCATGTCGCAGGACATCACCCTGACAGGGCCGACGCCGGCTGGTGCCGATTCATAGCCCCTGGCGCTGCGCCGGGTTGGAAGGCAGCGGGTCGAACCGAGCCGCGTGGTCCTCCAGCGGGCCGGGCGCGGGTGGACAGGTACGGCGCATCGTCATCAGCTTGGTGGCTCCTGGCGACAGCCAGGACAACGGACACACCCGCGGGGGTCTACCCCATCTTCAACAAAACTACCGATAGGAGCGGACGCCGCGAACTCGACGACGCGTCGGCGGAGCAGTCGTAGCGGTCGCGCGTGTGTCCCATGATAGGTGTAGGTGCGTCCGTTCGTCGTTGACGATGCCGCCGTCCGCGATGTGTCGCCACGCCGCCTCGGCGAAAAAGGTGGCGTGCGCGCTCCAGAGTTTGGGATAGAAATGCCGGTAGACGAAGTCAACGAATCGGAGGACGTGCATGGGTGCTACGCACGCGATTCGGCAGTCCGGAGAGTTGATTGTCATATGCGACGCTGGGTGTCCGGGCTTGGCATTCGCGGCGTCATAGTCAAAGCGGATCGGGGACCGGAAGACGACGTCGCGGGCGTGTTCACACAGGCTGACGATTTCATCGATCGAGTGACCCTCTTCAAGAAGCGCGTCGAGGAGGTCTTGGTTAGTGATGCAGGGGCAGGGAACATAGGCAAGGCGATGGGCAACGATCCTGCCATCGCGCACCTCGTAGGAAATCTGTAGCAGACTTGCGTCACGCAGGATTGCGGAGTAGCTGCCGTTCTCAACCCAGTTTAGGTACTGCTCGTAAGTGTGCTGCTGAGTGACCAGGAACTCTGCGTGCTGTTTGTGCGCATGCCAGGCCACCCCAGTTGCGCTCATAGAGACGGGGTTTGTATAGAGAGCGTTATTCACAATGGGGTTTCGTAGATGCGGAACTTTTCCAATGCCGTCACTGTGCGGATCACCTTCGGGAACCGCGCCAGCGGCCCGCGATAGCCGCTGCCCACAACCCGCCACTGCTTGAACAGGGCGATG
>WNGM01005123.1_pt1 | contig 13421 bp, 12 predicted proteins | sample 5400571 | NCBI WGS metagenome assembly WNGM01 (sample SAMN13153378, study PRJNA577476) | soil metagenome | isolation source: 100 cm soil or saprolite under Garry oak tree replicate 2 | place: USA:California | collected 2016-06-15
CGGTGACGGTAATAGTTCGTGCATCCTTATCATAGGCAACACGAATTTGCAGCTCAGAATCGTTCTCGTGGAGGCTTTCATCTGAAAGCATGGCAAAACGCAAGCGATCGATGGCATCCGACGCGTTGGAGATCAGCTCGCGTAGAAAGATCTCCTTGTTGCTGTATAGCGAGTGGATCATCAGATCAAGTAGTTGCTTTACTTCCGCTTGAAAGCCCAAGGTTTCTTTGTGTGTGTCTACTGTCATAAAAATACCTCCATGTGTGTTGGTAATAAATTCTTGAATTTCAGGTTCCTGAGGCGTGCATTAATCAAGTACTACTGTACCAAAATCTTTCTTTTTTTACAACAGGCACAGGGAATAAATCACTTGATTTACCCGGTTGTGATATCCTGAGGATGTTGTTGGGTATGTTGCCCAATATTTCGAAAAAAACAAAGTGAGGTATAGTAAGTATGGCTGAAAACAAAGGCTATGTCCATCCAGAGGTATTGGTAGACGCTGACTGGGTGGAGGCCCATTTACGTGATCCGCAGGTTCGTCTCATCGAGGTGGATGTGGATACAAGCGCCTATGAGCAAGGGCATATTCCTGGAGCCGTTGGCTTCAACTGGCAGAAAGAGCTTCAAGATCAGATTGTGCGTTCTCCACTTAACAAGGAACATCTAGAGAGGCTCCTGGGAAATGCAGGCGTAGACAACACGACGACAGTCGTATTGTATGGCGACAACAACAACTGGTTCGCTGCCTGGGCATTGTGGATTCTCAAGTACTATGGGCACCAGGATGTACGCCTCCTGGACGGTGGGCGCGTGAAGTGGCTTGCCGAGAATCGCGAGCTCACTACGGAAGTTCCTACCTATGAACCAAAGACCTACCATGCCGCGGAACCGGTTGTAGAGATCCGGGCGCTGCGTGATCAGATCTTCCCGGTTCTGGGCCAGGCCGGTTACGCCCTGGTCGATGTCCGCTCTCCTGGCGAGTACAGTGGTGAGTTGTTGGCTCCCGCCAACCTGCCGCAAGAAGGAGCGCAGCGCGGCGGCCATATTCCCGGGGCAGCCAATATTCCCTGGGCAACCGCTGTCCGTCCCGATGGTACGTTCAAGTCAGCGGAAGAACTACGTTCTATTTACGGGAGCAAGGGCGTGACCCCTGACAAAGAGGTAATTGCTTACTGCCGTATTGGTGAGCGCAGTAGTCATACCTGGTTCGCGCTCCACTACTTGTTGGGCTATCCCAAAGTACGCAACTATGATGGCTCCTGGACAGAATGGGGCAGCTTAATCGGCGCACCCATTGAGCGATGATCTGAAATCCGGCTGAAGAGTAGTCGTAGCAGCGGGAGGGCAGAGGACCGTCTATCCTCTGCCCTCCCGCTGCTACTTTATGAAGATTATGTTCATAATCAGGTCCCTTCGCCGCGCTTAAAACTCAGGGGTAATCTAGTGTGACGATCAAGCCATCCCTGGCTGCTCGTGTGTTGGCAAAAATACGGCGTGCCGTCCTTTCTGCTACTGATGTATCATTTATCTTTGGGCTGAAGTGCGTCAGGAGCAGGGATTGCGCCCCCGCCGCCTGGGCTATGCCGGCGGCCTCCTCGGCGAGCATGTGAGCATGGGTGCGAGCTAACGGCAAATCTTCAGGATCATCGTACATGCTCTCACAGATCAGCAGGTCAACATCACGCGCAAATTCACTGAGTGACTGGGTTGGGCGCGTATCGGTAATATATGCCAGTGAGATACCGCGTCGTGGAGGACCCAGTACCTGTTCCGGTTTAATGCTTTGGCCATTGTAGTCCAATGTTTCACCGCGCTGTAATCGCGACCAGAGTTGTACCGGCAGTCCGAGTGCCTGGGCCCGCTCTACCTGGAACGCAGGCTTGCGTTCTAACTCAACACGATAGGCCAGGCAGGGAACGCCATGTGAGGCAGCTGCACATGAACCGCTTAACCCGCCCGGTAATGCGAATTGTTCATCACTCTTCAATTCGTGTATCTGTACGGGAAATGGTAGCTCGGGGGCAATGCGTCGCAGCCCATCGACAACGTAAGTCGTCCCGCGAGGCCCATAGATGTCCAATGGCTCGGTACGTCCCGCGTGGGCTACCATGAAGAGAACACCTGGTAAGCCCGCGACGTGATCGGCGTGCATGTGCGAAAAGCAGATAGCCCCAAGCTGGCGGAAGCCCCACCCAAGCGATTTCCACGGAATCTGCGTGCCTTCGCCGCAGTCAAAGAGGGTGAGAGTTGACCCGTAGCGAAGTAAAGCGCATGAAAGCCAACGGCCCGGTAGAGGCATCATGCCGCAGGTTCCCAGCATACAAATATCCAGCACGAGTGATGTGTCCTTTTTGTGTCTATTAACCTGTAAAACTTATTGCATCAACGGGTGATGTCTTAACAAAAGGCTCAGTATTGACCAATAATACCACAATACAGCAAATTTGGGCCTGGTGTTTTGTTACTTCCCTCTTACACAAGTGTGCTGTCAGGTAGCCTCCTATACGACATACAGGGTATTTTCTGTACTATGCCTCTCTTCCCTGCCTTGATTAAAGAGAGGTAGCGTTCTGCCGATTAGTGTTGGTAGTAGTAATGCTACTCTGAGAAACTCCAGAAACATGGCAGAACTGTGAGGGAAAAATGTACAACATCCAGAAAATCTTACCGTCTCGCTTTCAAGATAAGAGGAGATTGCGCTGGGTTGCATTGATAAGTCTCCTGATTATCATATTGCTAGGCGCCATAGTATCGTTTACCACCCCATTTTGGAGCAGCCTGGGACTCAAGCATCCCTCCAAACCGGCTAACAAAGGGGCATCAGTTCTTGTTCGCCGTATCAATATCCCCTATTTTAATACCTCAGCGGTGCCGTTTGACCAGACGTCCATTTTCTGGTTTGGGTCCGTTTCTTCTTCGGATAACTTTATCGATGTACGCATGGGCTACAACAATAGCGAGTTGTATGTCGATTTGCATATCGTTGACCGCTACTTATGGTACGATTCCAATGCGAAAGCGCCGAATTTGGCCTCAGGCGATACGGCCACGGTCTATCTGAATACGACCCAAAATGGGAGTAATGCCCCTGACCAGAATGCCTACAAGTTTGTGGCGCAAGTGGATTGGTTCCAGCCACGGACGTATTACCAGCAAGCTTACATAGGCAACGGCTCAACATGGGTCGTTTCGCCCATTCCCTTTACTTCGGTCAGTGGCTGGCGAGGAACGGGTTTTAATGGCAAAGAAGATGCTGGGTGGACCATGACCTATCATATTCCCTTCGCTTCGCTCGGCCAATCAGGTCCACCGGCTCAAGGCACACCCTGGAAGCTGGGAATACAAGTCCATAACCAGGACAATGCCTCAGACACGCCACTGTCTCTCAAATGGTGGCCCGAAACAGCCGAGGACCTGCTGCCATCAAGTTGGGGAGTGCTGGTCTTTGGACTCTCTACCTACCAGGCGCCTCAGACCACGAATAGTGCTCCCTATACTATTCGCAATGGCTTGAACAATCAGGTGGTGACCGATGGCATGGTCGGCGGTTCACTGAATTGCTACAGTAAAGGCCTCAATCGTTGGACGGGATTGGGGGGACAAAGCTACCCGGCAGCAACGCGCTTCAACATTCAGAATGAGTCGGATATCTCCGATTGGAACTGCTTCTCGAAATTCTACATTAGCTTTCCCTTAACCTCACTGCCAGCTGGTCAAGGCGTCGTTTCAGCAAAGGTGACTTTGTATGAATTTGGGAATTCAGGCACCAAAGGAAAAGCCGTTCCATCGCTCATCCAGGTCGCATCGGTCAATGAAGGGTGGAATCCTGCGACGCTAGCCTGGAATAATGCGCCTTTAGTAAAAGAAAACATCAGCACCACCGTCGTCAATATCATGCCTGGCGCAATCGTATATCCAGGTCAGCCCTACAGTTGGGATGTGAGCAAAGCCCTGGCCGATGCCTATGCCACAGGACAACCGTTACGCTTAGTCTTTTACTCCTCCGATAGTGCGTATAACACAGGCAAGTACTTCTTTTCTTCTACTATTCCTGACTGGAATGCCACTGGCAGGCCAACGTTACAAGCGACACTGGGAACTATCGCTACCTCATCTTCTGCACCCTTTCAATCTTCAGGATCATTGGCAGCGGTTACTCCTGCTCCGCTCTTCTTCCTGGTCTGGACGCTACGGCGCAGGAGGTTGATAAAACAGGGATAGCTCCAATCTGAAACGCACCCGCTGCTTTCCTACCTCTTAGGAGATCAGAAAGCCCCAATGTTGTGGTATACTCAGCTCAGCAGCAAGCATAACCAGAGAGGAAAAGTTGCCAGACCAACGGTGACTCTTTGCTCAAATCATTAAGGAGGCAATCAGTGTGCTTGAGCAGTACAACAAGGTACTGGTAACGGGCGGTTTAGGTTTCATAGGTACCCATCTCGTGAACGAGCTCCTGTCTCTTAAGAAGGACGTGATTATCGTAGACAACTATGGTACCGCGATGCACCGGTCAATTCCGCAAGGAGTCACGTTCATCGAAGCTGATATACGACATCCGCAGCAAGTTGCTGAAGCTGTCAAGGGAGCCGAATTGATCTTTCACGTGGCAGCAAACTCCAACGGAAGCATTTCTGTTGAAAATCCACGTTTTGACTTCGAGATCAACGCCGTAGGTACGTTTAATGTGCTCGAGGGAGCACTGAAAGCTGGTGTGAAGCGTGTCCTCTACGTTTCTTCCGCCTCCGTCTATGGAAAACCAGAATATTTTCCTATGGATGAGCAGCATCCGACAAAGCCCTTCGTTCCCTATGGTTGTTCCAAGCTGTCAGGAGAGTTGGCGTGTCTCTCATTCTTGTACGCTAAAGGCTTACCTGTCGTGATGGCGCGGCCATTTTGCGTCTATGGCCCGGGAGAAAACCCTAAGATAGCGTTAGTCGAGGTTTCTCGCTATCTGCGTTGGCATCTCAATCAACAGCCAATTCAGATCGTTGGTGACATGAAGCATAAGACACGAGATTTCGTACATGTGCGCGATCTCGTTCAAGGACTCCTTGTCATCGCAGATAAGGCAGCTGCTGGAGAGGTCTTTAACGTCGGTTCCGGTGAGGAGATATCTATGGAGAGGCTCGTAGATGTTATTGGCCAGGTGGCCGGTCAAGCACCCCGCGTTCACCAAATATCTGAAATCACCACGGATACTTATCGCCTCGTCGCAAATATTGCAAAGCTACGATCACTGGGATATGCTCCACGTATCTCTCTAGTCGACGGCGTCCGGGAGCTTGTTCATGAGCTAGGAGAACATCCAGAACTTCCCAGTGGCTCCACTATCTTTGAGCAAGGGCAACAAGCTGAGACATAGCGATACCAATCAGAAATCATGGGTGTAGGCCCAGGCCAGGGCAACAATGAGCGCCGAAAGCATAGCGATGGTGGTTAGCGCGATACTAATCACATAAAAAGGGAACTCGGCAACGATGAGTATGATCGCAAAGAATATCCAGAATATGGCAAAAATACCAACCAGAAGTTTCCAGACCTGCCTGCTCCTCATCGTTTCCCTCGCTTTTTGCAACTATTACTTAGAGACACAGTATAACAGGTATGAGAAAGCACTGAACGCAGGAGCGCAGGAGCACAGTTGGAATAATGTCATTAACCTTGGTCGATCGCTTTCATCCGCAATTACGCCGCGAGCAGCAGGCAGCCATAGACGCCGGCAAGTTACGCAAACGTGACGAATTGGAGTTACTGGAGCCACAGCAAATGCGCCCGCTGGCTATGTTGAGCCTGGTGATGTTTGTAGTGGGCGGCGTGTTCTTTGTCCTGCTGAATATAGCAGCTTATTATGCGCAGACGCACAGGACGATCGGACAGGTAGGAGGTTGGGGAATAGTCTTATGGGTTGTCCTCAATATTGTTGCCTATCTCGTTGTCTTGCCGCTGCATGAAGGCATCCATGGCCTGGCCTTCAGCTCCTGGGGTGGTAAACCCTACTTTGGAACGAAGTTGCCCTTCGCGCTGTATTGTGGCGCAAAGAACCAGCTTTTCCGTCGTAACCAGTATCTCGTAGTCGGACTGGCTCCCCTGGTAGTGATTACCCTGGCCGCTATTGTCTTCACGCTGCTCTCCCCAGGACTTGCCGCGTATACCCTGCTTGGCAGCGTAGGCAATTTTTCCGGTGCGGCCGGCGACGTCTGGGTTGCCAAAAGATTACTGCGCCAGCCAGCGGATGTGTTAGCGGAGGATACTGAGGCAGGCTACCGCGTCTGGGAAATCACTGTTTGACGCCTTTCTAAAGTGGGGTTGCTGGTAGAATTTGCTATTGAAAGCAAGGCTTAGAGTTTGTTGACGTTGCGCTGATTGTCGTTTTTCAGGTCAGAAGAATCATTCCTGGCAACCGCGAAGGTATACCCTCGCGGTCGCCAGTTAGAACGTCAAGGTCACGTTTTGCTCAAGTATGCCGATCAGGCTCTGCGTTTCACTACGACTGTGTGGGCGGCGCGATCACCCAGGCGCTGTTTGAGGGGAGATGTCCAGATGAAAATCGCTCCGACCAGGTAGACGAAAAGTCCATCAATGATGCGCAGTAGATTGCGTATGAGAGAATCTGTCCAGGTAATCGGAGAGCCATCTGTTTTGACCACGCGCAGACCGAGCGCCATCTTGCCCAAAGTGGCTCCCTGGGTTGCTTCCATCACAATGAAGTAGGCCAATGTCAGGAGGCCCGTTACTCCTCCTGAAAGGCCAGAGTTTCGAAAGATAGCACTCAGGATACCAGCCACGACTCCAATAATGATAGTGTCAATGAGGACGGCGAGAAAACGTGGCCCTACACCGGCGTATTGCAGCTGAGGCTGTCCATACTGCGGCTGCTGGCCATAAGGCTGCTGCCCATATTGTTGCTGGCCGTAAGGTGGGGGTTGAGATCCATACGGAGCTTGCTGACCATATTGTTGCTGTTCATATTGTTGTTGTCCATATGGCGGGGGCTGCTGTCCAGGGGGCTGTTGTCCGTACTGTTGTTCGTACGGTGGGGGTTGCTGGCCAGGGGACTGTTGTCCGTATTGTTGCTGCCTTTGGTTTGGGTCTTCATACATGGTAAGTACCTCCAAATAGTCGTGTTTTCTTGTGTACCTTTCGTCTCATTAGTATAACACAGATGAGAGAAGAAAAGCACGGAAAGCATTCCCTACTACTTTTGCGGCCAGATCAATTGTACCGCTTTGACATGACAAGATATAGTAGCATATTATACGCATGAGGGGGCGTAAATACTCTCCAGTGCTAGGGGGAACGATGCCTGAATTGCCAGAAGTAGAGTTTACTGCACGCCAGTTACGTGCAAGCGTAGTGGGAGCGACTATCAGCGAGGCCCAGGTCTTCTGGGAACGCACCATAGGATATCCGGATTTGCCCGATTTTCTGGCCGAGGTTGCTGGCCGGCGAATTATAGATGTGCGGCGGCGTGGGAAATTCCTGGTGCTCGACCTGAGTGGCGGGTTTTTTCTCTCCATTCATCGCCGTATGACGGGCAACCTCCTGCTGCTTTCCCCGGGTTGGGAGATCGATACGAGCCTGCGGGAAAAAGATCCGGCAACCTGGAATTTAAAAGGGCCAACTTTCAGGGCGCCCGAACAAAGTATTGGCGAGGAACATAACTATAAGCTGCCAGGACAAGGCAGCTTGGCTGGAGATAGCTTACCCGCTATCCAGCCTGTTAACCTTGCTGAAACCGCCTATTGCCGTGTTTGCTTCAATCTTGCCGATGGACGGCTGCTGCTGTACACCGATCCCCGCAAATTTGGGCGGATCGAACTCTGGTCGAGTGAGCGCGAGGAAAGCGCAGGGATTACCCCTGGGAGCATCCACGGGATCCGCGAGCAAGGGCGCAAATACCCGCTGCAGAAATTAGGGCTGGAGCCGCTGAGTGACGAGTTTACCGTGGAACGGCTGAGCGACGTTCTGTCCGGGCGCAAAGGCGCTATCAAGCAGGTATTGTTAAGCCAGGAAGTGGTGGCGGGCCTTGGCAACATCTATGCCGACGAGGCTCTTTACTACGCGTCTATTCATCCTCTGCGCCGCGCTAATTCACTCACGACCGCTGAAATACAGAAATTGCATGCAGGCATTATTGCAGTGCTCACCCGCGGCATAGAGCATGGGGGAACCTCTTTTAGCGGCTATCGCGATCTGCAAGGGGAGGCTGGCAATAATTATGACCACCTGCAGGTATATCATAGGCATGGAACAGTAAAAATATGTGCCCGCTGCGGTACGCCCATCGAACGCATGGTGATTGCCCAGCGCAGCGCTCATTTCTGTCCGACGTGCCAGAAACTCACATCGGAGTGAAGAAGGCCGAAGTGCAATGCAAGTTGTTAGGCCCACCAGGAATGTTGCTGAAGGTCACGTCAACTGTGGCGGGGACCTTAGCAGGTTGGTGTCCCTGTAATTGCAGCGTAAACGAAACGTAGCCTCCGCCATCACTTGGCGCTGGCGTGGTAAGCTGCTGGTCAAACGACTGAAAATGGACTACGGCTGTAGCGGCTGCACCACTTACAGGGGCGATATTTCTGGTGAGGCGCGCATAAATGTTAATCGTCGAGAAAGCGCCAGGAGCGTTGTTCGATGACCACGCCGCACAGCGATAGGGCGGGACGGTAGGTATTGGTGTGCGTTGTGACTGGAACGATTTGTCGACGGTTGGTGTTGGCTGTACATTGGTCTGACTTGAAACAGAAGGGCCGCATGCTGCCAGCAATAGCAGCAGGCAAAGAGAGAAGACGCTCACTAAGATATGATAAAAAGTTTTCATATAGCCTTATCTAAAACTCTAAAATTCCAAAAGAGAGAATGACTTACCCTGAGAATTATACCATAGGAAAGGAAGGGGTTCGAATCGTACCAGAATCGTTCTCGGTGAGGAGTATACCTTCAATACAAGATTTAGCTCATCAGCAGGGGAGAGCCTGATTCCTTGGGCCCTTATATGAAAGCCAAAGGAGAGATTCTCAGGTATGCTATAATGTGCATGTAGAGTTCTCTGCAAGCATTATGCTCTAGAACGACATGACATTAATGACATTACAGGTACAAAAAGAGGAGCCGACGGAGGTCGCAACGTGACGAAAGTTGCCGGTAAGAACCAGGAGAGGATCGCGCGCCGGCAGGTCGACAAGTTCGCCGAGCGGCGGGCGCAGTTGGCCACGTCGGCTCTACAGACCCTCTCCGAGCTAGGTTACGCCCGTACTAGCCTGCGCGACATTGCGCAGAACTCCGAGTTCTCGCACGGTGTACTGCACTACTACTTTAGCGACAAGGTCGACCTGATCATCCAGTGCGTCAAGCAGTACAAGGCAGAGTGCGTGAAGCGCTACGACGAGATCGTCGCGACCGCACGTACAGCCATGGATCTCAAGCATGGCTTCAGCGCCGCTATGGCCGGCACCCTGCGCGACGACGCTTCTATGCACCGGTTGTGGTACGACCTGCGGAACCAAAGCCTGTTCGAAGAGTCATTCCGCGCTGATGTGCTCGAGATTGATCAGAGCCTCCAGCGGATGATATGGCGCATAGTCAGCCAGTATGCTGAGCTCGCAGGCGCACCACTCGCTGTGTCTTCTAGTACAGCATACGCGGTCTTCGATGGGCTATTCCAGCAGGCCTTGCTCAGGCAACTCGCCGGGTATGGTGACGCCGGGCGCCAACTGCAGGAGAGCGTCGAATCGATCATCGACCATCTCATCGTCGAGGCTGAGGTGGGTGAGCGGATCTCTTAGTAGCTCCCCTGACCCTGCCAGCGCACGTCTTGCTTAATCTCTTACCACACCTCCGTGTGCTGGCGGCGCTAATGCTTGACTCCGGGCATGGCGTCTCCTCCTGCTCCTCACTGACTCTCTACTCGCTATTCACATGCGGCCCAAAAGGTTCACCGACCGGTGTTCTCCCTAGTTGTTCATGCCAATCAACTCCCTCCCTCTGATCCTGTGCTTGCCAAAGTGGCGTAATGAGGCTATCAAGTTCTACGCACTCAGCCTTTCCGCGTAGCGGGAGGAAGTAGTCTTGACAATTGTCCAAAAATATCTTGACAATTGTCCAAACTTTGCTTATACTGAATAGAGCAGCGTAATTCCTGCGGATATTCGGACGCTTTTGAGCACGCAGACTGTGATTATTTCCCGCTTTTGTTTCGCCGTTTTATTTAGGGTATATCACGCTGCCGGGCGCTCGGATTGCGGCATGACTGTCGGTTGTCAAGCTATTTAGGGCGCGCTGGCGCAGCCGTGGCCGTCGCGGACATCCGCGAAGATATCGGCAAGGCTACGGCCGATGTACTTGCTCGGTCGGGAGTAACCGCCAGGTTCGTCCCACTAAACGTGACCGATGAGGCGAGCTGGGAGGCGGCGATCGCACGGACGATCGACGAACTCGACGGCCTGGACATCGTGGTGAACAACGCCGGGATCGAGATCTCTGCACTGGTGATAGACCTCAAGCCGCAGGACGTCCTCCGGATGCTCGAGGTGAACGTCCTCGGTGCCGCACTCGGCATCAAACACGCGTTCCGAGCCATGCGCCCCGGGGGTGCAGCGGGCAAAGGTGGCGCTGTGATCAACGTGTCGTCCGTGGCCGCAACGATCGCTTTCCCGGGCATCGCCGGCTACTCAGCAACTAAGTCCGCCGTCGACCGGCTCACCCGGGTCGCAGCGATGGAGTCTGGCAAGCTCGGCTACGGCGTGCGAGTGAACTGCATCTACCCGGGGCTTGTACCCACCGAGATGGGCACTCAGCTCGCCGTGGACATGGCGACACTTGGGCTCTACCCGAGCCCGGAAGCCGCGGCCGGGGCCGTTATCGGCCTGACGCCGCTCGGCCGGCTCGGCGAGGTTTCTGACATGGCCGACGCGGTGGTGTTCCTGGCCTCCGACGCGGCCCGTTTTATAACCGGTGTTGGCCTGCCTGTCGACGGCGGCATGGGTATGTGACCCCAATCCATGCATTGAGAGGAGAAGTTCATGTCTTCCACCAAACCTGTCGTCGTGTACGGAGCCTCCGGCTACACCGGTCGGCTCGTGTGCGAATACCTGCGCGAATTCAACGTCCCGTTCATCGCCGCCGGCCGCGACAAGGCGCGCATTCAGGAGGCGCTCGACTTGATTCCGGGAATCAACACCGTTGACCACGAGGTCGTCGAGGTCGACCACGAGATTGGGCCGCTTAGCGACCTCTTCGCCCGAGGTAAAGTCGTATGCAACACGGTTGGGCCGTTCGCCAGGCTCGGCCGTCAGGTTGTTGAGGCGTGCATCCGCGCCGGGTCTCATTACGTGGACACGACCGGGGAGCAAGACTGGCTGATCGAATGCGACGAGACCTATGGCGCGGAGATGGCCGCGAAGGGCCTCCTGCTCTCACCTGGGACCGCGCAGATGTACACCACGGGCGAGATCGCGGCTAACCTCTGCCTCGAAACACCGGGCCTTGATACGCTCGACATTCTTGTGTTCTGGAAGGGCGCGCCGACCATCGCGTCGACACAGACGATCCTCGTCAACGCGGCCATGTCGAAGGCGTACTACCTCGAGCAGAACGAGTACATCGAGTGGCCCAACGATGGCGGCCTGTACGACGTCACCGTCCCCGGCCAGCATCAGACTGCGCTCGCCCTGCCCTGGGGTGGTACCTCTCACCCGGTCTGGTTCAGGCACGACCCGCGCGTGGCCAACGTCAAGGCGCTAGGTGGCTTGTTCGACCGCCAACTAATGCAGGGTGTGCCGCTAATCGTGCGGTCTGCATTGGAGCGGGTCCAGGGCCTGCCCGATGACGAGAAGTACACGGCACTGTCCGCGGTGGCCTCCAGCGTGCAGAACCAAATGCCGCCGCGGGAGAACCCGCGGATCAACACCTCCTTGGATTCGGTCCACGCCTCGGGGCCCCTCGGCCGGGCGCACTGCGTGATCCACGGCAACTGCAACTACAAGCAAACCGCGCTCCTTCACGCGTTCGCCGCGTACTCGCTGCTCCAGCAACCGCCCAGGCGCCCTGGCTTCGCCTCTGCTTGCCAGGCTTTCGGCCACCGCGAATTGCTTGGCGTGCTGCGGAGCTTCGGGCTCCTTATGGAGCCGATTCTCACCGTGCACCGGTGACGGACCGCGGTCCGGTGCCGCCTGGGGACGACAGCAGTCCAGAGATAGCAACCAACACGGAGGATAACGCATGCGTCTGATCGATTACCTCGACAAAGGTGCTTCGCTCGGCACTGAGTCACCATGCCTGACGATGGCGGGCCGCACGCTCAACTACCGAGACGTACAAGAAGTCTCGTGGCGGGTGGCCCGGGCGTTGCACCGATCGGGCGTGCGGCCGGGCGAGAAGGTGGCCATCCTGTCAGCGAACGACCCGATCGCATTTGCCTGCGTCTTCGGCATCTCTGGGGCGGGTGCGGTGTGGTGCCCAATCAACCCGCGCAATGAGGCGGCCGAGAATCGCGAGCTACTCGACCTCATGGACTGCACGTGTCTCATTTTCCAGAAGGCCTTCGCGCCGCTGGTCGAGCAAATCCGCTACGACCTGCACAAGCTTACAACGCTGATTTGTCTGGACGCCAACGTCCCGTTTGCCGTGCCGTTCGACCAATGGCTGGACGAGGTGAGCGCCGAACCGTGGCAGGCCGATCCGGCCGACGACGTCGTCATGATTGCGGGCACAGGCGGGACGACGGGCAAACCCAAGGGGGTAATGCTGACTGGCCGGAACATCGAAACGATGTCGGCGCTCACCTTGATGAGCTACCCGTTCGAGGGACGTACGGTGTACCTGGCGCTCGCGCCACTCACCCACGCGGCGGGCGTGCTCTGCTTCCCGATCATGACGCTCGGGGGTGAGATCATCATCATGCCAAAGCCCGACCTTGCCGAGTTCCTCGCGCTGATCGAGAAGCACCGGGTCACGCACACCTTCCTGCCACCGACCCTTATCTATATGCTGCTCAGGCACCCCGACCTGGCGTCGAAAGACCTGACGTCGCTGCAGTGCCTCTGGTACGGAGCTGCCCCCATGTCTGCGACCCGGCTTGAGGAGGCGATCCGCAGGATCGGTCCAGTGCTCGGTCAGCTGTTTGGCCAGACCGAGGCGCCGATGATGATCTCGACCATGGCGCCACTGCAGCACGTGCACGCAGACGGCTCGCTCGCGAGCGAGCGGTTCTCGTCGGCTGGTCGTCCAACGCCACTTGTCAGCGTCGCGATCATGGACAGCGACGGAAACGTCCTGCCGACAGGCGAACGCGGCGAGATCGTGGTTCGCGGTTCCCTCGTAATGGCGGGCTACTATAAGAACCCGTCAGCAACCGAGGAAGCCGGCCGATTCGGCTGGCATCACACAGGCGATATCGGCTACCTGGACGCCGACAACTACCT
>WNGM01004355.1_pt1 | contig 13410 bp, 10 predicted proteins | sample 5400571 | NCBI WGS metagenome assembly WNGM01 (sample SAMN13153378, study PRJNA577476) | soil metagenome | isolation source: 100 cm soil or saprolite under Garry oak tree replicate 2 | place: USA:California | collected 2016-06-15
CAATTTGCCCTCTCAGACAGCATAGAGATCATGGTCATGACCATCGACTCGTTTAACAAAGCCTCAAACGTCATTAATCAAAGCACAGACCGCTTACAGGGTGAAACCCCAATTCATCTTATTCAAACAGCAAGGTCAATCCTTATTCTTGACGAACCCCAAAACATGGAAAGTGAGCTTCGAGTCAAAGCGCTTTCAGCCCTCAACCCGTTGTTTGCTCTCAGATACAGCGCCACCCATCGCAATCCATATAACCTCATCTACCGACTGACGCCATTTGAAGCCTATAGGCAAGGACTGGTAAAGCGAATTGAAGTCGCATCAGTGGTGCAGGAAAACGACGCGAACCGGGTATTCTTACGGCTCAATAGCATTGCTACCGAGAAGAAAAAGGTGACTGCCCAACTTGCGGTTCACAAGCTCATGAAGGATGGAGTCGTTAAAGAGCAGGTCGTCACGGTTAAAGTTGGCGACTCCCTGCAAGATAAGACGGGCAGGATAGATTATCAGGGATATGAGGTGAGTGAGATTAACCCAGGTCTTGATTTAGTGATCTTTTCAAACGGGATAGAAATCGGCGTCGGAGAATCAAGAGGCGCAGATAAAGAGGCTATATTTAAAGCCCAAATCCACTACACGGTCGAGGAGCACTTTAGAAGGCAGGTAAGACTACGGCCAAGCGGCATCAAAGTGCTTTCCCTCTTCTTCATTGACAAGGTAGACAACTACGCATTAGAGGATGGGATTATTAGACGCCTTTTTAATAAGGCTTTTGACGAGGTAAGAGCACAATATGAGCAAAGAGATCCATATTGGCAAGACAAGACCACTGAAAGCGTCCAGGGAGCATACTTTGCACAACGGAAAGTAAAAGGCGAAGTTATGTACGAGGATAGCAAAACTGGGGAGTCGGAAAAGGACAAGGAAGCTTATGATCTTATCCTCAAAGATAAAGAGCGGTTGCTTTCACTAAATGAGCCGACGTCGTTTATATTCTCCCATTCGGCACTGCGTGAGGGTTGGGATAACCCAAATGTTTTCCAGATTTGCACGCTTAATCAAACCACATCAGAGGTAAAGAAGCGCCAGGAAATCGGACGAGGTGTGAGGCTGGCTGTTAACCAGACAGGGGAAAGAACTCATGATGAGAAAATAAATGTTCTTATACCAACTTGCGGTCTGTGGTAGAATTCTGAAAAGAGGAAACTATAATCGGGAGAAAAGAGCAATGGCAAGGATAACAAGAGCTGCATCGCATTTATCAATAGAAGAAGTAAAAGAAAGAATGAGCAATGATCCACACTCTTTATACAGAAAAAGGTGGTTCATCATTTATAATGCGTTAGTAGATCCAAGAGAAGCAAAAGATATTGCCAGGCATACAGGAGTCTCAGTGGCTACTGTTCATAAGGTGATTTCCTCCTATAATCGCTTGGGAGTAGCAGCAGTGGAAACACCTGGAAAGGGGGGAAGGCGCCATGAATACATAACTTTAGAGGAAGAACGGGAACTGCTGAAGCCCTTTTTTGAGCTTGCAAAAAAGGGTGAAATAACGACGGCTGCACACATCAAAGCAGTATTTGAGAAGAGAGTAGGGCATGAAGTAGATGAGACAACGATCTATCGACTATTAGAACGGCACGAGTGGCGAAAGCTGGTCCCGCGCCCTTTTCATCCACAGGCCGATAAAGAGGAACAGAGGCTTTTTCAGCAAAACTTTGCCATACTGGTGGAAGAAGCTCTTGCGTCAAGAGACCCAGAAGACGAGCGGCCCGTTCTCAAAATGGCGCAAGACGAAGCCTGTTTTGGTCGCATAAGCACGACAAGACGGTCATGGGCACCAAAACATATTCGACCGCTTATTCCCAGACAAGTTGTTCGTGAGTATACCTATGTCTATGCTGTTGTTGCTCCAAAAGAAGGGAAAATGGCCTCTCTTATTCTTCCCTTTGCTGATACCGCCATGATGAATCTCTTCTTACAACATGTAAGCAGTACCTTTTCCAGGTATTTCCTGGTGATCCAGGTCGATCAAGCAGGATGGCATAGTGCCAAAGATCTGATCATTCCCGAAAATATTCGCTTGATTCCTCAACCTGCCTACAGTCCTGAGCTCAATCCTGTTGAACATATTTGGGAGGAATTACGGGAAAAAGCTTTTTCTAACCGTATCTTTGCCTCCCTTGATGCCGTGATTGATACCCTTTGTGACCAATTGCAACGACTTGAGAACAATTCGAAGCTTCTTCACTCCATGACCTATTTTCCCCATTTTAGAATGGCCTCTTAGAGTGCAGGTTGGTATGAGGAGGGATATAACGAATGGCTGTCCTATCGGATGCGTCGAATCCTGCCGCTGTGCGCAGAAAAGAAGATCAAGGTCATTACCAATATGGGAGCGGCCAATCCCGTGGCGGCTCTGCGGGTGGTCAAACACCTCGCGTGAGCGCTATCTTGCCTTCCCCATTCTCGAGACCGGACAAAAGCTGGAGACGCTGCAACCGTTTCTCATTTCCGCCAATGCCTACCTGGGCGCCCAAGGGATCGCCCAGGCTCTGCAAGAGGAGGCTGATGTGGTGATTACTGGGCGGGTGGCTGATCCGTCGCTGGTTCTCGGTCCGCTGCTCTTTGAGTTTGGCTGGGACGCGGACAATTACGAACTCCTGGGAAAAGGAACGCTCGCCGGTCATCTGCTGGAATGCGGAGCGCAGGTCACCGGGGGCTATTTTGCTGATCCTGGGTATAAGGACGTCCCGGATCTGGCCAACCTGGGCTTCCCGATCGCGGAAGTCGCCGCAAATGGGGATGTGACCATGAGCAAACTCGCCGACGCAGGTGGGATGGTCACAGCTGCGACGGTGAAAGAGCAGATCCTCCACGAAATTCATGATCCGTGCAACTACCTGACACCGGATGTGATTGCCGATTTTTCCCAGGTCACGGTCAAAGAGGTAGCTCCCAACACCGTGCAGGTCAGTGGCGCCAGTGGAAAAGCCAGGAACGGGCTGTATAAAACCTCGATCGGCTACCGCGACGGCTTTCTCGTCGAGGGGGAAATCAGCTATGGTGGCTCCGGGGCCTCTCAACGAGCGCAGCTGGGCGTCGAGATTGTGCAGCAGCGGCTGGCCATGCTGCAGATGCCTGTCCAGGAACTGCGCGTCGAGTATATCGGGGTCAATTCGCTGTATAAAGATGCGCTTTCCCGCGCCATCACTGCGCACTGGCAGCAGAGTGCGGAGGTTCGTCTTCGCGTGGCGGCGCGCACCACAACGCCTGTCGAGGCGGAGCACATCGGCAATGAGGTAGAAGCGCTCTACACCAACGGACCCGCCGGAGGCGGAGGCGTGAGGGTCCACCTCACCGAGGTGCTCGCCATTGCTTCCATTCTGATCCCAGCTAATGACGTCCAGCTAGAGGTGCTTTACGAGGAGGTGTAACGTGACGAAATTGCGAGAAGTTGCCCATTCGCGCACGGGAGATAAGGGAAACATCTCGAACATTTCCCTGATTGCCTACCGTATGGAGATGTATCCGCTCCTCAAGGAGCAAGTGACAGCTGAACGAGTCAAAGCCTGGTTCCAGGAGATTGTCCAGGGCGAGGTGAGACGCTATGAACTTCCCAAGATCGGAGCCTTGAATTTTGTGCTCTTCGATGCCGTGGGTGGGGGAGTCACACGCTCACTGGCGCTGGATAGACATGGGAAGAGTTTGAGTTCCGCTTTGCTCGATATGGAGATTGAAGAGCGCTTCACCGGTGTTGCCACCGAGAACTGGGAGGAAATGTAATGCATTCCAGCGCCAACCGACGGAGGAGACCATGACGTTTACGAATCCGATCATTCCCGGCTTCCACCCGGACCCGAGCATCTGCCGCCTCGGGCAGGACTACTTCCTGGTGACCAGCTCGTTCGAGTATTTCCCTGGCGTGCCGCTCTTCCACAGCCGCGACCTCGTACACTGGCGCCAAGTCGGCCATGTCCTCACGCGGCCGAGTCAGCTCCCGCTCGCCCCCTGGCACCCCTTCGGCGGCATATTTGCCCCGACCATCCGCTATCACGACGGCACTTTCTATATGATTACCACGAACATGTCGGGCGGCGGCAACTTCTATGTACACACACGGGACCCCTTCGGTGAGTGGTCCGACCCGGTGTGGGTTGATGATCGAGGTGGCTTCGATCCCTCGCTCTTCTTCGACGACGATGGGCGTGCCTATCTGAGCAGCACCGAGCCCCTCCACTTCCCATTGCCCGATGAGATTGACCTGGCAGCCCCCTTCTGGGGGATCCAGCAAAGCGTGATCGATATCGCTACCGGCAGACTCCTGACCGAGCCCCGGCGCATCTGGGCAGGCACCGGGGGAAGATCTCCGGAAGGCCCCCACCTCTACAGGATCAACGGTCGCTACTATCTGCTGGTGGCTGAAGGGGGGACAGAGCATGGGCATATGGTGACGATCGCGTGCAGCGACACACCGTGGGGACCATGGGAGAGCTGCCCGCATAATCCCATCCTGACCCATCGGAGCTTCCACAGCCCGTTCCAGGCGCTTGGTCACGCCGATCTCATCGAGGCCCACGACGGCAGTTGGTGGCTGGTGTGTCTGGGTGTGCGTCCGCAGGGCTACCCACCGACCGCCCACCTGGGGCGCGAGACGTTCCTGGCCCCGGTCCAGTGGGACGACGCGGGCTGGCCACTGGTCGGGCAGCAGGGCAGGCTCAGAGTCGTGATGGAAAGCCCGGCCTTCGGACTGGTCAGCTGGGGCTCCCAGCCCGACCGCGATGACTTCGATGGCCCACAACTAGGCGTGGCCTGGAACTTTCTGGGCGCGCCGGGACCGAACGTGTGGGAGCTTTCGGACCGCCCGGGGGCGCTGCGCTTGCTGGGGAACGAAGCCCGGCTCGACGACGGCCCACCCGTCGCCCTCGTCGGGCGCAGGCAGGAGCATTTTGCTTGCGAGGTGGCGACACGGCTCGATTTCGAGCCGGCAACCGACGGGGAGGAGGCCGGGCTCACGGTCTGGATGAACCCGTCGCATCATTATGATCTGTTTGTCACGCGGCAGGACGGCCAACGCCGGGTCATCGTGCGCCGGCGGATTGGCAGCCTCGTCGCGGACGTGGCGCGGGTCTCCATCGAGCCGGGAGCGATAACGCTCATGATCCAGGCTGAGCCGGATCGCTACACCTTCGGTGTCTCAGGAAAGAGCGGCGACCAGCAGATCCTCGCGACTGGCGAGACGCGCTACCTTGCCCCGGAGGTGGCGGGGCCTTTCAGAGGGGTATTTTTCGCGCTCTACGCCAGCGGCAGCGGTGCAGCAGCCACCGCACCCGCGTTCTTCGAGTGGTTCGACTACCGCGTTGCTGCGCCAGACAGCAGGTGAGAGCATTGGGGTTCCCGCATAGCTTCCCTTCTTCTAAGCGAGCAGGACATCAGCGCCCGCCAGCGGGATTCATCTGCACAGTTTTTGTCTCGGTGAAAAATTCAATAGCCGCAGGCCCCTGCTCGCGCGAGTGCGAGCTAGAAGCGCGCATACCCCCGAACGGAGCATGGGGATCGACCCCCGTTGTATCCCCGTTCACACGCACCATGCCACGCTGAATATCCTGAATGTAGTGCAAAGCCGCGTTAAGATCCCGCGTGAACAGGGATACGCTCAACCCAAACTTCGTACTGTTCGCCAGGGAGAGTACCACGTCTATTGAACGCGCGCGCTGCACGACCAGTAGCGGCCCGAAGATCTCTTCTTGCACGAGTGGCGCGTCATTGGGAACATCTGCAACAACCGTTGGCTCAAAGAAGAAGCCCTGCTTGAGCTTTTCTTGATCCGACTGATGCCCACCCATCAGCACCTGGCCAATCTTGAAGCCCATTTCGGCATAGCTTCCCACCTTCTCGAGCGCACCGGAGGTAATCAGCGGCCCGACAGCAGAGCCTGGATCGATGGCCGGAGCCAGCGGCAAAGCGCGAATCTCTGCCTTCAGGCGATCAAGAAAGGCTTCACTGACCTCGCTTGCCACAATGGTGCGGCTCGTCGCGGTACACTTCTGCCCGGCATAGCGCATGGCCCCGGATGCGACGAGCCGCGCCGCCTGGCCGAGGTCGGCGTAGGCGAGTACCAGGGCGGCGTTTTTCCCGCCCATCTCCAGTTGATATTTGATATTTCGCCTGGCCGCCTGCTCCACAATCCCCATCCCGACCTCATTGGAGCCGGTAAAGGTTATGGCTTGAATGCCCACATGATTCACGAGCGCTGAACCGAGATGCGACCCTTTTCCGAGGATAAGGTTGAATACTCCGGCGGGTATGCCTGCCTCGACAAACACTTCGGTCAAGCGTGCCGCCGTTAAAGAGGCAGTCTCAGCAGGCTTCCAGACGACGGTATTGCCGTAGGCCAGGGCAGGGGCAATCTTCCAGAGGGGGATAGCAACCGGAAAGTTCCACGGGGAAATGACTGCTACCGGCCCCAATGGCTGGCGCAGCGTAAACTGGAGGCTCGCAGCCTGCTGAACTGGAGTGACCACCCCGGCAGGCTGAACGGCCTCTTCTGCAAAGTAGCGCAGGATCACCACTCCGCGATCGACCTCCTGTAGAGCCTCGCCAATAGGCTTGCCTACTTCTAATGCAACCAGTGTTGCGAGGTCCTGCCTTCGCCGGGCAAGCAAGTTGGCAGCCTGGTGTAGGATTTCTGCTCGCTGTGGTCCGCTCGCCGTCCTCCAGCGTTCAAAGCCCGCCTGAGCCGCCTCGACAGCATGGTTTACTACTGTTGCATCGCCCGACGGAATACTGGCCAGCACCTCCGTCGCATTGGAGGGGTTGATATCGGCTGTCCATTCCTGGCCATTGGCTGCCAACCACTCACCTGCAATATAGTGCGACAGGTGTACAATAGATTCGCTCATGTTCTTTCTCTATCCCATTTCTAAGGTAGACTCGTCGAACGGCGCGGCCTGCGGCGCCGGACCGCCCAGTTGCTGTTCTATCGCGGCGAGCCGTGAAGGGAATAGCCGCGTAGGCACCGGAACCCCCGGCGCATGGTCGACCCTTACGCCATCGCCCGCCAGGCGCCGCACCGACGAACGTGTCCAGGTAGGGCGCGCTATCCTTGACTTGGCACCGACTCCGCCGGCGGGACGACGAAGGTATTGAACGAGTCGGCTGGCAGCGTAGGCGAGATGATCCTACCGCCGATCATCAGGCGAACCGGCAGCTCTTCGCCCAGGTCATTCTGCATGACAACCACGAGACTCCCATCCGGGTTGGCGAAGGCGAGCTGGTTTTCGTAGCCGTTGTAGCTGGAAGTCTCAAGGACCCGCGCACCCGGCCTGACGAAATGGCTCACATGCTTCATCAGGTAGTACTCGTGGTTGTAGACGAACGTCTTCGCGGTGGTGTCCACCGTCACCAGCGAGTTCTGCGCCCACCCCCAACTGCTCAGCCCTCCCTGCTGCACCGACAGGTTCCAGTACAGGTACGCGCTCGCGCCGTTCCCCAGGTAGTGCTTCATCTGCGACCAGGCGTACCGACAATACCGCCAGTCGTTTCGGCCGTCCCCACACTCCTGCTCGGCCTGGTAGAGCCTGAGATCCGGGTGGAGGCGGTGGATGATTCCAATGGCCCGCTTCCCCGCCCACTGAACCCCCGCGCCCTTGATGTATTTGCCCGCATCGGGGTCGCTCAGGCTCACCTCGATGAGCCGGTCATCGGGCCGCTCCAGGGTCCCAACGAAGACCTCCACCCCGCGCCGGGCCATCTCGGGACCCAGGTACGCGATGAAACGCGCGAGGCCCCCGGCGGTCCAGGTGCAACTGGGAAACACCTGCGGGGAGTTGAACTCGTTCTGCGGCATGACCATCGAGATGGTGATGCCCTGCTTGCGGTACTCGTCCACAAAGCGGCCGAAATAGGAGGCGTAGGCGCGGAAATAGCGTTCCTCCTGGATAAACATGTCGGTCCCCTCTTTGCCGACCTGGTCAGGCTGCAGACCGTTGCTCACGTTCTGGAACCCGGGTACAGGCATCGCTGCAGCGTAGTGCCTGTTGGTCTTCATCCAGGTCGGCGGGCTCCATGGCGACGCCCAGAGCCTCAAGTTGGGCTGATGCGCGAGCGCACTCCTGAGAAACGGGACGAGCGTCTGGAGGTCGTTGGCAATGCTGAAGTGTTCAAGGGCGAAATCACCCGGCACCTCATCGTACGAGTACCAGCTGCGCGAGAGATCGTTGGCGCCGACCGGCATGCGGCAGAGGGTGAAGTTGGCGCCCACTCCTGGGGCGAACAGCTCGCGGAGGATGCCCTCCCGCTCCTCTGCGTCGAGGGCGTAGAGCGCAGTCCAGCCGAGCTCGTTGAAGGTGGCGCCGAACCCCTCGATCAACTGCCGCGGGCTCTCCGTCCGCACTATCACGTTCGGTACGCTGAAGCCTGTCTCTACCGCGAGCCCCTTGCGCACGAGCCATGGCGCCGTCTGGGTGGTGATGACCCACGTTACGTCCTCCGCCGCAGTGCGATGGTGTGAATACACAAAAGCTCTCCTTCCTGGTTGTCTATACTGTCATACACTACATCCTTCCTCTGCAAGGCCATCAGGTTGATCCGCGCGGGACCAGCTGCGGCACGAGTGGTCGAGAGAGTTCTTCGGGAAGTGGTTGACCCCTGTGCCCACGTACGAGCATTTCGATGGCACGCTGTGCGAGCGTGATTGTGTCAAAGCGAATGGTCGTCAGGGTTGGCCGCATCCATGCACTAAAAGAGAGATCATCTGTGCCTACTACAGCCACATCTCGTGGCACCTGGATCCTCCGATCAGTCAGCGCTCCCAACAAGAGCAGAGCATACTCATCGTTAAAGGCATAGATGCCGCTGGGACGATCCGCTCCTGTGAAAGAGGTCTCGACCAGCGAGTGGGCGGCTACGAGGTCAAACTGAAGCGACAAGATGTCAAGACGCACTCCCGGCATCCCAGCGATGGTGGCGCGCATGCCTTCCAGCCGTTGCTGAAATCCATAGTCGTGCAACGGATCGGCAGGTTGCACCAACCCCAGATGACGGTGGCCGCGTTCAAGGAGGTGCTGGGCTGCCAAGCATCCGAGTTGTCTGGTCGGTAAAAGAATGGTACGTGCATAGTCGAGTGGTTCGACCGAGTACAGCACAATATTGTCGACCCCCATGCGATGGGCCAACGCGATGTGTTGCGTCGTCATACTGCTTGCTGTGGCGAAAATACCCATCGGGCGGCGGGCAAAGATCTTCAGGAGATGGGAATGCAGCTGTTCATCAGAGAAACCGTAGCTGAAGTACACCACAGGAGCATATCCATGAAGAAAGCCGTGCTGCTGCACAGAGACAAACAGTTCCGAGCGATGGATCGTGAGGGGAAGACCGGCGATGATACAAATCTCGTCGCTCTGTCCTTTACGCAAAGCCCGTGCTGAACTGTGTGTGCTATAACCCAGCTCTTGCACAGCCTGCAATACTTTCGCGCGGGTCTCTTCGCTCACATGTGTGCTTCGTACTCCATCTTCGTTGAGCACATAGGAAACCGCGGTCCGTGATACGCCTGCTCTTCGGGCGACATCCACACTGGTGTAGGTGGTTCGAGCAGGAGTAGAGTGGTGGTGTTTGTCTGTCATAAAACCCTTTCCTGGGGGACGACATTCCCCTGTGTCTTCTTGGGCATGATTCGAAGTGCTCGGCCGTCAAGAACAATAGTGTTGAAAGAGCGTGCATCCAATGGTCCTTGCAGGTCACGGCGGACTGAGCCGGGAGCCACGAAATGTGCGAGGTGCTTCATGACGTAAAGTTCCCGATTGTAGGTCACGGTCTGCTGGGTCGTATCGACGGTGATCATGCTGTTTTGAGTCCAGCTCCAGGTGCTGCGCCCGCCGGCTGGCAGCACCATGTTCCAGTAGACGAAGCCATTCACCCCGTTGCACAGATAGTGATGCAGCAGGGTGAACACGTAGTGGGCATAATCCCACGTGTTGCTCCCATCGCCGCACTCGCACTCTGTCTGAAGGAGCCGAAGCCCCAGCCAGCTCTGATGCGTCCGCTGCACCGCCCCTTTGCCTACCCATTGATGGCCCACCCCTGAGACAAAGGGCCGGGCACGCGGATCAACCAAGATCGTGTGAGCCCAGGCATCATAGTCAGCACGTTCGATCGTCCCAGCCCAGATCTCGCAGGCCACGACAGTCTGCGGACGGTGGTGGGTGATTGAGAGCTGAGGCGATGCTTCCGTCGGCTGTAGCACTTTCTCATACCATGGTGTCGCCGGTGAGGTCGCTACCCATTTCATGGGCAGTATCTCCATTCTCTCTCGGATTTCAACGTCAAGCGTGCTCCTTGTCATCATATGCCTAAGATGATCTCGATGGTCAACTGGTCGAGACGTTCGTAGCCGTAGCCACGTCGAGCAAGCCTATCGACATCGAACGTCGTGGCTTGCAGTTTCTGCACGATTTCGCTACTGTAGCTGTCGAGCAGGCCACCATAGGTCTGATCACCGCCGTTGAGTTCTTGTAAGAGAGCCTGTATCTCTGGGTCAACATTGAAGCGTTTGACTTTGGCCTTGAGCATGTTATAGGTGCGCATACAGCCAAGGGCAAAATCCCACACGCCCTGCTCGTCCTCGGTGCGGTAGGCATGGGCATCGATGTTACGCGGACCCGTGTAACCCTGGTCCTCAAGGAGCTTCACCAGGAAGAACATTGGCTTGATATTCTCGCTGCCAAAACGCAAATCCTGGTCAAAGCGCGGTCCCTTCTGATCGTTAAGGTCAATATTGAAGAGTTTGCCAGCTTCCAGAGCTTGAGCTACACCATGCACAAAGTTGAGTCCCGCCATATGTTCATGAGCCACCTCTGGATTGAGACCAACCATATCAGGATGATCGAGGGTGTAGATAAAGGCCAGCATATGCCCAATGGTGGGAAGATAGGTATCGGAGCGTGGTTCATTGGGTTTTGGCTCCAACGCGAAACGCAGCTTGTAGCCCTTCTCCATCACATATTGACACAGGAAGTTGATGGCGTCGCGCATGCGTTTGATCGCCACAACAGGGTCTTTACTGGCTTCGCTATCAACGCCTTCGCGTCCACCCCAGAAGACATAGGTGCTGGCCCCTAGCTCCGCGCCTAAATCAATAGCCGCCATAGTTTTTTGCAAGGCAAAGGCACGCACGGCAGGATCAACCGAGGTAAACGCCCCGTCCTTAAAAAGAGGATGGAAGAAGAGATTGGTGGTGGCCATCGGCACGACCATGCCGTAGTCAGCTAACGCCTGCTTGAACTCCCTGACAATGCGCTCACGCTCAGTAGCAGAGGTTCCAAAGGGCACCAGATCATTGTCATGCAAGCTAATACCGTAAGCCCCTAACTCTGAGAGCTTCTGTACGCTGCGTACGGGAGGCAAATCAGGACGCACGAAATCGCCAAAGGGGTCGCGTCCACGATTGCCTACTGTCCAGAGGCCGAACGTAAACTTATCCTCTTTCCTGGGAGTATACTCGTCGCTGCTTCCCTCACGTGCTACGTTGTGTGGTATGGATGTTGTCATGAGCTCCTCCTTTTTATGTTGGGTGATATTCAAACCAATCAAAATCTGCCGGGCCTGTTCTGCCATCGCCATTGCTGGTCGCATACATCCCGATGTAGACGCCCGTAAATCCTCCTGTCACTTCTGAGGAGAGGTAGCGCGTTGCGCCTGTCGCTACTTTCCGTGCTGGCTGCCCTGGCAACGCGTACAGAAAAGTGTAGGTGTCAAGCTCGGCCTCTATCTCTAATTCAATGGGGCCTGCCTCTATCATGTCTCGTGCCACAATGGCAACCAGATCACCAATACGACGGCGAACGATAATGCAGCGGTCGCCCTGCTCCAGTGTGACGGCAATCTCATAGTGGTGCCGCTCATTCATGAGCACGGTCAGGCCCGCTTCGTGCCTCTCGTTTTCTGGGCGAAAATCGAGCAATGCTTTGACAGAGACATTGAAGTGCTGCTGCCGCCGTCCAATGAAGGCAGGCGAGTCCTTGTCATCCAGGGTATATGGGGAGCCGTAGAGGCGTAACCAACCGGGACGCTCAGTCAGCGACCAATCTTCTGTGTTGGGATTGCGTAAAAAGTTCCAGCAGAGACGCAACTCTGGCGTGGCAAAATCATCGCGTGCTGGCTCCGTCTCCTCTCTCTGCTGAGGGAGGGCACTGACATTCATCTGAATGTCAACGGTTTTCTCGGGAGACACAACAGGCCAGCCATCCTCTGTCCAGGTAACAGGCGCGAGGCATGTTTCACGCCCTAGATGATGGTAGGACCTAGCATGTGGACGGAAAGCGTGGAAGACCAGCCACCAGGAGTCATCATGTGCTTCGATCAGGTCGGCGTGGCCTGTCCCTTGAAGCGAATGGGAGCCTTGATCGCGGTGCGTCAGGATCGGGTTATGCGGGCAGGGTTCAAACGGTCCCCAGGGACTCCTGCTGCGTGCCAGCGTCTCCATATGTCCATATTCTGTCCCGCCCTCCGCGATCAGAAGATAATACCAGTTGCCAATATGATATAGGTGTGGCCCTTCAGGAAAGCGTCCCCCGGTGCCGTGCCATAGAGAGCGTGTCTCCGTCAGTTGGTGTCCGCTATTGATATCGATTTCGCATTGATAGATGCTCGGTTGCGGCCACCCGTCACTTCCGGTCAAATAGACGTGTTCACCGTCAAAACACAACGAAGGATCAATGCCAGCCAGCTGGACCCAGATGGGTTCTGACCATGGACCTGCCGGGTCAGAGGTGAACACATAAAAGTTGCCTCCATGAGAGACGTTCGTCGTGATCATGTAAAACGTGCCCTCGTGGTACCGAATGCTGGGTGCAAAAATGCCTCCGGAACTGGGCGTGTTTGTCAGAGGAAGCTGGCTTGCTCGTGTCAGGCAATGACCAATCTGTCGCCAGTGGATCAGATCACGGCTTTGAAAGATTGGTACGCCAGGAAAATACTCAAAGCTACTCGTCACCAGGTAGTAATCCTGTCCCACACGGCAGACACTGGGATCGGGGTAGAAACCTGGAATCACGGGATTCGTGTAGGAAATGAGTTCTTTCATTCGTCTGTTCTGTTTCCTTATCTGTCGCTAGATGATCATATACAAGAGTCCTGAAAGGAGTAAAGGAAAGGAATCAATCGTCCAGATTGAGCCAGCGCACTTCTTCGGGTGTCAACTGAATGTCGAGCCCTGGAAATGACGTACGCGTCTCAGAGAGCAAACGTGGTCCAATAAGCGGAAAGGTCGGAAACGGCTGGCACAACACATAGGCCAGAGCGATATTGATCGGCAGGACACCGCGCTCCTTCGCCATTGCATTGACCCGCTCCAGGCGACGGAAATTATCCTCACTGTACCAGCAGCGCACAAGCTCGGCATCCGAATGG
>WNGM01004431.1_pt1 | contig 13409 bp, 7 predicted proteins | sample 5400571 | NCBI WGS metagenome assembly WNGM01 (sample SAMN13153378, study PRJNA577476) | soil metagenome | isolation source: 100 cm soil or saprolite under Garry oak tree replicate 2 | place: USA:California | collected 2016-06-15
AAGGATTCAATGGTGAATCAGGAAAGTCGATCGCAGGGGAGGCCGATTGGAGGTTTGTATACTCAGCATTCACGTCCGTAAAGATAAGGGCTAGTTCAGTGTTCATCTCGGGACCTGCAGGATACCAGAACTGGGAACAGGCTCCACCAGAACCATGGGTCTGACACGGCTCAAGAATCGCACGAGCCACCGGCACTGCTGGTAAGTGGAAGTTGCTGGAAGCTGGACCAGTAAGAATCCCAAGGGAAAACGCGACAGAAAAGCAAATGATCAGTCTAAGACTATGTTTCCCAGTCAAATCCTGACCGAATGAGGCCCAAAACTCTTAGATTGTTAAAAGCTTATCCGAGAGAATGCCGAAAAAATCGCCTACTCTCCCTCACTTATCATACGGCTGGTATTTTTCCGAAGACTAACCGTACATTCCCTTGCGGTCTCGCTCCTGTCTTGGCAACTGCTGCTGACGTTTGATTAGGTTCTCCGGGACCTTTATCCGTGGAATCATCTGTGCGTTCACAACGTAGAGAGGTTCACCGTCGGGACCGTATTTGTCTGTCCGCAGAATACCCGTGATCTCAAGCTTCGCTCTCAGCACGCTGCCGTCGGAGAGTTCGTACACATTCCATTTCTCCACACCCACTCTTTCAAAATCGACGTGTGTGGTGTTGACGCTGCTAGGGTCGAGTGTTGTCGGAGGAGGATTTGTCGGCGTGCTCTTGAGCGCTTTGGGAGCGATGGTCGTGAACAGATTCTGGGACGACCAAGCGTAGACAGGCTGACCAGTCGGATCATAGTCAGTTCCCCTGAAGATCTTGGTTATGACTAGACGACCAAAGAGCGAGGTCCCGTCCTCAAGCTTGTACTTCACCCAAGGCTCATCCTTCATCGAGAACTCTACCGCATCAGCCTTTGTCAAGTCAACTTGAGCCTGCGCCAAAGAGTCTCTTCACATGGAACCGCGTCTGAGAGGTATATACTTTGACGGACGGCAACCTTCCCATGGATCCACCTCGTTGATGTTTTCGGGAATGATGGGGTAAGTGCTTGCTCGAGGTGTCACCTAATGACCAAGATTTTGTCCGAATTCGCGCACCCAATGGTGCACGCGTATACAGCTATTCGATACAAGGCACCAGCTGGCCTTCTCAGCTTGGCTTTCTTAGTGCTCTTCACCCTTCTAGCAAATACTGACGCAAGGCTCTCTTTGAAATGTCGAAGAAAAAAAGGAGGGCGGTTACGAGTTGTTCTTCGCTACTCTTTAGCAGTCGTATCCGCCGTTCGGATAGGGTGTGGCGCAGCCTACTAGGCTGGCCGGGTTCAACGTTATGGTGTTCTCGTACAGCACTGGCGCTAGTGGAATGATGCCCCCAGGCGGACTGGAAGCCCAGTTGAAAGGCGCAACCCAGTTGAGTCCCACGAACCGGTTGACAATAGCAACCTGGCTGAGACCAACACTGATTGGGCCACCGTTGGCTCCGATACCACGCTGGAAGTGAGCACATGGACCTGTTGAGGTTACAGCAGCACCGAAACAGCTAGCGACAACACTGAAGTTCAAAAAGTCGTGAGTAATATCGCCCGTGTCTTGTGACCAGAGATAGGCTGCAAGGTTACCGTTGCTACGGAAGTAGATACCAGAAACGCTAGAAGCAGGCGCTAAGCCCTTTCCGAAACGGCTCAACACGTAGCTACCACCCACTGGAGGATTCATTGCCCCAGTGGAAGAACAGCTAGTACTGCTACCAGAGCTCGTGACTACTCCACAGGTGTACGCGCTAGAACCGACTAGAGAGTGGTTGACTATGGGGTCGTACCCGGCACTGGTCTGAGCTAGGTTCACGTTCATCAGTGTTGCAGGGAAGCTAGCGCAGCTGAAAGTACAAGCAGCAGTAGGAGTACCTGACCCGACCAGAGTATACTGGGACGGATAGCAGGTAGCCCCTGTTGCAGTACAAGCGCTAATTCCACTACTCCAAGCCGACGAACCAGCACCAGTCCAGTAAGCACCAGGCATAACTGGTAGGCCGGAGAGCGTTAGCAGCGTGAATGGTCCGACTGCGTTGACGTTGATGTCGAACTGGCTTGGACCCAGAATGGTAATGCCGTTCATTGGAGCAGCTCCTCCGCTTGCGAAGGCACCTACCGCTTTCAGAGCAAGATAGCTGAAGGCCACGTCGAACGAGGTGACTTTTCTACCATCCTGGAAGAACATGTCGCTGCGCAGAGTGTACCGGAAGCTTGCTACTGTAGGTAGACCATCCGGCCTCGTAGGCGTTGGTTGTCCCCTTGGGGGCGTGTAGGTCAATGAAGAGTTCGTCAGCTGCTGAACGCTGAGAGCCATCCAGTCGACTAGCTGTCCACCGGACAGTGGGTTGGCGACTATGAGTGAATCATAGATTGAGCCATCTATGTACGCGTCCCAGACAGTGCTATCGATGAACGGACTGACTGAGCTGGTAGTCTGCTTGAAGCCCTGGCGAATAGTACCGGACAACGCTGGACTCGGATTCCAAGCGTTAAGCCATGTGAAGAAGTTATTCTGCTGGAAGTACTCTATCGTGTAGGCGCCCTTGCCGAATAGATCTGCGGCTTGGACTCCAGCACCGATAGCAGAGAGCTTTCCACCCGAGCCAGGACATGTGCCCGTTGAGATGTTGCTTGTTGAGCCGACGACAGGATCACCTGTTACACTCAGACATGGAGCGAACTCCATCTGGTCGGTGAGACTGTCGTAGGCTGTATTGCACAGGTAGAAGTAGTTTGGAGCGCTAACAGTTGGAACGGATGCAGTAGAGCATGGAGGCTTAATCGAAGAAATCCCTGAAACGAACTGGCTGTTGTAGAGGAAGTAGTAAGTGGAGTCGAACGGAAGCGGTCCAGTGACACTGCCGAATGCAGCGGTGTACATTCCCCAGCTGAGGTTGACGCTGGTTGTCGAAGTGGTGAAGCCTGGAAACGCGGTGATAGGACCGTGAGTAATGCTCAGGTATGGTGCGCATGGAATGTTGTAAGATCCAGTGAACAGGTAGCATATCTGCTGTGCTATACTGTCACCAAGGTGTAGCCGCGGTGGATTGTCGTTTCTGATGAAGAAGTTGACAGTGTGCTGGCCTGCAGCAGCGCTGATACCCGTCAGGACCGAAGTAGCAGGGTTGAAGCCTGTAGCAACACCAGCATTAACAAAATGCTGGGCCGCAGCGTTCAAGTCAGCGCTACCTGGAGCCTGAAGCCAAGTGATACCGTTAGCACCCGCAGCAGGACCGAGATGATACGCGGTCCCACCAGGAGCACCAACAATACAGTTACTACCCGACTGAAGGAACGAAGCGTCCCAAGCACACGGGTTGGCTGTCGGAAGGCTACCGACATTGTCCGATGGGTTTGGAGTGTCCAATGCTACTGCTTGACCGGAGAGACTGGGTTCGTTAGCAGCGAACTTTGCGTTGTCGAGCACGTGGGCGATACCCTGGCGTATCTGGACTCCATTCGGATCATTGCCGAAGTTGAAGCTGACACCCCAGAAGTTGTTGTCCAACATGAACTCGAGCTCAAAGTTCCCAGCCGCGCTGATGGTGGAGGTAATGCGGAAGTTGCTGCTGGTAGTGAATGGGCCCGTAAGGTCAGGGGTAAGCGGCCAATCGGTCAAGTCGATCGACGGACTTGCTGATTGGATGTTGGTGAACTCAGACTGCTCATCAGTGAAGATAGTCGCAACGAGCGTATCTTCAGCAGCTCCTGCGGGGACCCAGTACTCGGAACACGAGGTCCCGAGAGTTATGTCGCAGTGCGCAGGAAGTGCACGAGCGGGCTGAATTGCTGGAAGGTGGAAGTTGCTGGACATTGGGCCTGTGAGGCTTGCGAGAGAGAAGGCGACGGCGAAGACGATCAGTAGTTTAACAATTGGTATAGTTCTCAAATTTTTCCCGGAAAGGCTTTCGGCCATTTTAGCCTTAAAAGATTATCCCCGCGCTGGATTCAGGGTAAATCTGGAGCAAGATTGAGATATTCCTGGAATACCCCAACACTCTGCCCGTACACGACGCTATTCACAGATTAAAGCGGCTCGCGCTCCCAGCTCGGCTTCTTACGGAAACGGGCCAAGCCGGCGGCGAGTCCGATCAGGACGATGAGACCAAGCCCCGTCGTCTGGAACAGGCTAAGACTCAAAGCTCCACCAGGCGGACTCACAATCAACTGAACAAAGGTTGACGCTGACTTGTCACTAGTAACGTTTTGCGGGACATTCGAATCAACCTTGATGTCTATACGATAAACTCTCGGGGAATAGCCGTTCGTGTCCCAAGGAACGAGGCTGAGTGTCCCAGTAGTTGCGCCTGCACCGCCTCTCTCAGACAGATTGAATGTCTTGTTGCCTAAGACCTTTCCAGTATCCAGAGTTATGGTAAGATTCGCTTTAACAGGCAGTGTACTATTATTCCTAATTCCAGCCGTTACATGCACAATTGTTCCCACGTACACGCCGAACTGATGATCAACATCGATGCCACCATAAGTAACATCGACAAAAACATAGATCACCTTTACGTTCTTTGTGATCACCCAGGATATTCCCTGAGTATCGGTGACGGTCAGCGCTACAGGGTAGTTCTGCGCGTTGCAAAATGTATGCGGTATTATTGGGTCGGGAGTATCCTGCGTAGTTGCGACGGCATGACAAATTTCTCCCCAGAACCATCTGTAGTTTGCTATCTGCGAGTTCGCGTTTGTGGCCTTGCTTGTTGACGCATTGAACGTCACCGTGGAGCCGAGGGAAGGCTCTATCGGCGAGAAGGTAAATTCGACGTGGGGAGGCTTGCAAAAAGTAGAGCCACAGTTCTTGTTGACGAAGAGGCCGTCGACGTTGGTTGAGACATAATTCTCATTCTTCCCTCCGTTGACCAGCACAACCTCAAGTAGGTGGATCTGTGAGAATCCAGCCTTGAGAACGGTTAGGGTCAAACGGTAGAGGAGTCCTCCGGGAACCGTGTTGGTCTTGTTACCTAGGTAGAACATGCCAAGGTTAACGACACCTTGTGCTCCGAGGGGATAGTCTTGACATTGGCCAACGACCGGTTGGTTGTTTATGCATTCCGACTGGACCTGCGCGTCTGAGCCGAGGATATTGCCCGAATAGTCGATTGAGCTGGTTGATGCACTGAGAACATTGGGATCGAACTGCACCCAAACGTTGAAGCCGCTGATCAAGGGGGAAGTTGTCAAGGTCACATTGTAGACAACTGTTGACCCTGGCCCCTTGGACAGATCAGTTACGTTCTGCATTGATACTACCGCGGTGCTGACTATCGACTCAGCGGTAACAGGCGATGGATATGGTAGAAACGGGTTCTGGTGCACAGTCGAAATAGCGCCGAGAAAAATGATGAGGGTCAACATGCACAATGCCATACTCCGGTTTCTTTCTGAAACCTTCGAGACTCTCACCCTTCTCGCGCGATCAGAGAAGCGGGGAGCCCTGCGCGTTTTAAAAGGTTATCCGGGAACTAGTTGAACCGCGCACCGATCCTCAGCCGTCCTGGAAACAAGTCACAGTGGACTTCGTGTTAGCAGTCGTATCCGCCGGTCGGATAGGGCGAAGTACAGCCCACTGAGCTTGCAGGGTTCAGTGTTATGGTGTTCTCGTAGAGCACTGGCGCTAGTGGAATGATGCCCACAGGAGGGCTTAGAGCCCAGTTGAAAGGCGCAACCCAGTTGAGTCCCACGAACCGGTTGACAATAGCAACCTGGCTGAGACCAACACTGATTGGCCCACCGTTGGCTCCAATACCACGCTGGAAGTGAGCACACGGACCTGTTGAGGTTACAGCAGCACCGAAACAGCTAGCGACAACACTGAAGTTCAAAAAGTCGTGAGTAATATCGCCCGTGTCTTGTGACCAGAGATAGGCTGCAAGGTTACCGTTGCTACGGAAGTAGATACCACTCACACTGGAGGCAGGTGCCAAGCCCTTTCCGAAACGGCTCAACACATAGCTACCACCCACTGGAGGATTCATCGCCCCCGTAGACGAACAGCCGGATCCGACCGTCCCTGTCCCGCTCTTGCAAGTCCAAGGTCCTGATCCGATGAGAATCCCGTTTCCTAGCGGGTCGAAGCTCGCGGTTGTCTTGCTTGGGTTCGGCACCATACACGTATCAGGCACACGATTAATGGAGACATAGCCGTCCCAAACGCTCCCAGAACACGTGGACCAGTAACGGCCAGGGAGAATGCTGGCAGACGTAAGGGATAGCTGGGTAAAGGGTCCCACAGCGTTTACGTTCACGTCAAACTGTTCAGTGCCAAGAATGGTTATGCCTGTGATCGGAGCTAAGGGGCCGCCTTGAAATGCACCGGTGGACAGGAGGCTAAGATAACTGAACTTCACGTCCCAAGGACTCACATGCCTTCCGTCTTGCCAGAACATGTCGCTACGGAGAGTGAACCGGAAGCTGGCCACCGTTCCAGCGGGCGGAGTATAGGTGAGAGAAGAATTGGAAAGCAACTGGGAGCTGACACTCATCCAGTTCATCAGTTGACTTCCGGACAACGGATCGACCAATGTTAGAGTGTCGTAGATGTTGCTGATGATGTAAAAGTCCCAGACGGTACTAGCAACGTACGGGTTTACGGTGGTTGTTGACTGTTTGAATCCCTGACGAATGGTGCCTGACAGTGCTGGACTAGGATTCCACGCGTTGAGCCAAGTGAAATAGTTAGGGAGACCAGCGCCCGAGTTATTGATCACTCTTGACCAGCCACTGTTGAGATAGCCGAACTGAGCGTTCTGTTCAAAGATTGGAAGAGTATAGACGTTCTTGCCGAACTGATCCTCGGCCTGAATCCCAGCACCTATAGCGGATAGAGTGCTGGTTGTAGCTGGGCAGTGGCCGGTTGAAATGTTACTAGTGGAGCCGACGACTGGATCGCCGGTGACCGTTAGACAGGGAGCAAACTCCATCTGGTTTGTTAGACTGTCGAAAGTTGTGTTGCACAAGTACATGTAGTCTGGAGCGCTGACAGTTGGAACAGCCGCGGCCGAGCAGGATCCGAAGGGAGACTGGATCGAAGAAATTCCTGAAACAAACCGGCTATTATAGGTCAAATAGTAAGTGGAGTCGAAGGGCGCTGGACCCGCGGGACTCGCGTAGGCGGCAGTGTACATTCCCCAGCTTAGATTGATACTTGTAGTGGACGTGGTGAATCCTGGAAAAGCAGTGATAGGTCCACTGGTCACGGTAAAGTAGGCGCAAGGGATGTTGTAGGAGCCTGTGAAGAGGTAGCAAATCTCCTCAGCCAGAGTATTCCCCAGGTCGAGCCGTGGAGGATTGTCGTTTCTAATGAAAAAGTTGGGCGGGTGAGCCGAGGCGGCGGCGCTGATACCTGTCAGCTGACAACTCGCGTTTTTCCCGGTAGCAACTCCTGCGTTGATGAAGTGTTGGGCAGCCGCGCAGAGGTCAGGGCTACCAGGCCCCGGAAGCCAGCTAACACCATTTGCGCCTGTTGCGGCGGCCAAGTGATACGCGGTGGCTCCCGGGCTCCCCACCATGCAATTAGCACCGGACTGAGGGTAGGCGGGATCCCACGCGCATGGATTGGCAGATGGAAGGCCACCGATATTGTCTGAAGGTTCCGCGGTGTCAAGCGCGTTAGCAGTACCCGCGATGCTCGGCTCATTAGCGGCGAAGAGAGCCTTGTCGACAAGATGTGCTATTCCCTGTCTTATCTGGATACCGTTCGGATCATTGCCAAAGTTCATGTTGACACCCCAGAAGTTGCTGGCAAGCATGAACTGGATCTCATAGTAGCCCGCCTGACTGGTTGATGCTGTTATGCGAAAGTTAGAACTCGTCGTGAACGGACCGGTCAGGTCAGGAGTAAGAGGCCAGTCGGTGAAATCGATAGTTGGACTCGCAGATTGTATGCTAGTGAATTCAGCAGTCTCATCGGTGAAGATTGTCGCCAGCTCAGTATCCATAGCAGGACCCGCTGGAACCCAGAACTCAGAGCATGCGCCCGAAGAACCGACTGTCTGGCATGTCTGCGGAATCGCGTGAATAGCGGGAATGGATGGAAGATGGAAATCTGCCGACATGGGACCAGTAAGACTGACGAGGGAAAACGCGACAGCGAAGACGATGAGGAGTCTGCCTGAGGCTAGGGTCTTCAAAGATTACAAGCCTTCTCTCGATCTTTGTGCCGGTAAAAACCTATCTCATAATATTGGGCTGGAGAGAAATCTGGAGCGCGATGGAGACAGTTGCAGAATGCTTCAACATCCCTCATACTGACACTTTGATCATAAAGTCTTATCCTGCTAAGTGAAGATGTCAAAGTTCCTTGAGACAACCCCTACGTCAACGATATCGATGATCCCGTTACCATTCGCATCGGCGAAGGGATTGTAGCGGGGACTACAAGTCGCCGGCGTGTAACAGGAGAAGCCATAGTTATAGAAGACTACGCCGACATCGGTGATTGTTACCGATCCGTTCTGGTCAACATCACCCAAGGGCAACAGATGAACAACGTTGGTAACGAATAGAGAGTCGTCCCCCCTATTTCCTAGCGGCTCGACCGGAATACTAGCAGTGGCAGAAAGCCCGTAACGCGCGGGCCTCACTCCTGAAGTATTCCATTGAAAAGTGAAAATGCTTGAACCTCCTATCGGAATCAGAACCGTCTGAGTTCCCAGAGAATAGTTCGTAGTATTAGTCGCAGTCATACTCACCGAGGTGGATTCAGCAAAGTCACCCAAGTTCATAACCGTAACGTAGAGTGTGACAACGGGACTCTGATTGATCCCAGCGTATGGATTCTTGAAACCCCCCGCATAGAGCAGAGAGGCGTTGGTCCCATAGGAACCCACTGAGTTTGAAACGGAGATATCATGAACTGGCGAGATCGGATTTACCGTGACGAGAGCGTAAAGATCGAATCCAGTGGCGCCAGGATTGGTAGAGTAGAACACCCATAGCTTCTGGTCACTGTTTGACTGGGTAGCTGTCGGATCATTGGTGTCCACACAGTTCGAGCAGGATGCTGTTAGCGCGGTCTCGCCACGCCAACTTGTTCCGTTATCCCAGGAATATTCGGTCCTGATTGAGAAGTTTGTGGTCATGTCTCTAGCCCAGAAGACCAAGAGGGTGCCATTACGGTCTTGTGTCAACGAAGGGTTCTGATCGTTCGCGGCCGGATCTGAGGTGACTATTGCCCTCGGGGCGGTCCAGCCCGAGCCGGAACGGTAAATGTAGTTCATCTGAAAATTGGAAAGGGAAGACTGCCCTCTCGAAAATACAATTCTTGGAACACCATCTTTCGGCACCATCACTGATGGTTCGAAGTTCCAATTGACGTCGTTTGGCAATGTTATGCTCAGCTCGTTCTTGGACCAACCTGTTGAGTTCAGAGTTTCATACCACAGCTGTCTCATTACAGGAGTAGTGCCCGCGGCCGTGCTGTTATCCCTAGTCCATGCCAGCCAGATAGTTCCGTCTCTACCGAGAGCCGCAGATGGCTGAGTATCATTCAAAGTTGTAGGATTATGGAGTGGAACTTGGGTGTAGGTTGACCAGACACTGCCTTTGAGGTACCGGTAATAGAGCTGGTAATGGGTGGAGGTCGATGCCTTGTAGCTCCAGAACACGAACACAGTCCCATTGCTCGCCTGGACGATAGATGGGAACAGATTGCGTCCTCCACTGTTAGTGATCGAGGAGTTCCCAGTCCAAGTTCCATCCGTCATCCGAGAAGCATAGTAGATCATGCTCGCTCCGGTGAGCGTGATGTGCGTCCAGGCTAAACGGAGCGTTCCATCACTGGCTTGAACTACACTCGGCTGTTCATCGATTCCCGTTAGTGACTGGATTGGGCCACAGATCTGCCAAGAAGGTGACTGGGACGGGGAGCACGGAACCGCGGCTACCACGCGCATTGGAGCCAGAATGATTAGGATGAGAAGTGTCAGCACTGCAGCTCTAGACACGTTCCCAATTTTTCTCATGGTCGGAAAAACTGCCTAGATAGTTTCCGCCTCTCGCCACCCGGGTTCAGTGATTGTGCGTCTAATTTGAACAGGCGATATAAGTCTTGCAAGATTGAGAGCCTCTTGGAGATATACTCCTACCTCTCTAGCCGTCGCCTTCATGCTCCGGATTGACTTAGAAGCAAATCGCGGAGTCATGACTGGCGTCGCAGAAAAATAAGAAGGGGGGTTTGGATTCGGGAAGTTCTCTATGGACTCACTGTAAAGTGGGCTGTGCCTGCCTGTAGCGAACTAAACCCGGTTAACGCGCCTGGGTCGGTTGCGCTGACGGCGACACTCGCGGAGAAAGTGAAGGTCTCACCGATCTCTGCGGGCGTCAAAGTAAGAGTTGCAACGAGGTTGTTGGCGCTTGCACCAGGAGCTATCAGGACAATGGCAGTCTGTACGGTGAACGTGTCGCCGAGGTTGCCTGTTCCCGTGATCGTTACTTGTGCGTAGATGTTCTGGGTAGCGAAGTTTGTTACTCCAACCTTGAAGCTCTGAACTCCGCCGGCTGCGATTGATACTTTGTGGCTGTAGACGATCTGTCCGTTGTGAGGAGCGCGGACTATGATCAGCGTAATCCTCTGGCAGTTGATGAGAGTCCCTGTCAAGCCGCAGACATCGACTAAGTAGGTTCCTGGCAGTGTGTTCTTGAGAGCATCAGCGGTCACTTGGTAGAAGTCCGGATTGTTCATAACATATGGGTCCGCTTCGAGATCGTTGGGTATTGCATAGCCGCCGAAACGGCATCCGCCACCGTCAGTATCTCTGACGACAGGCCCGTTCGCCGCCAAGTAGGAGCGGGGGATCAAGGTTCCATTGCCCCAGTACGTCTGGTACATGCACACACTGAAGCCTAGTTCTGGGACAAATGTTCCTCTGCCTGGACCGGTCGGATCGCCAGAAGCGATGACACCCGTTGAATCAACGCCGAAGGTTCCGAATCCACCTAGAGCGTTGATCTCTGTCCAAACGACCGCAGAAGCCCCGCCGTTTGCGCCGGTCTGGGTCGTAAGGGTGAACGTGTTGCACTGTTCGCCGATGAACACTTGCGGGAAGAATCCGTTAGGTGATGTGTCGACTTCTGTATTGCCTGAGCAGAAGCTTGGTCCGAAGACGAAGTCTGCGACGTTGAACGAGACAGTGACAGAATGGGATATGCTGCCGCTTGTAGCGGTTATTGTTGCAACGTAGTCGCCTGTAGCTGTGTTACCAGGGTTTGGAGTTCGGCCGATCTTGACTGTTCCACCCGAGAAGGCCGCCGATCCGCTGCCACCGGCCGTTAAGGTTACGGTGGGAGGTAGGAACGATACAACGATATTGTTTACTCCAGTTCCAGAATCGAGAGCGATGGGGGTAATGGTTGCACTGAGAGTCACTGTGCCAGCGAAGGATCCGAGACTCACCAGGTTGAGAGTTGACACGGCAGAGCCGCCTCTTGGAACACTCTCAGCGGCAGGAGAAGCAACGATGCTAAAGTCTAGGGCTGGGACTGTGACAGAGAGCGTTGAGCCCCCAGTCACGGCGAGGCTGTAGACTCCAGTAGCTACTGAGCCTGCGACATTCACGGTGAGGGTGGAGGTTGCTGTGCTATAGCCTGAGGCGTCATGGGTGAGAGTGACCATCGATGGGCTGGCCGAACCAGTGATGCCGGTGGGACCAGTGGCCGTGATGGAGACGCTGCCGCTAAAGCCGCTGACGCCGGTCAGTGTGATGATAGTGGTCGCGTCGGAGGTTCCGCGTGGAATGGTGACGCCGGCATGGTTGAGCTTTGAACTGAACCCGGCTGGGCCAACGTGCAAGGCGATATTCGCGGTGTGACTGATGCTGGTGCTGAAGCCCGTTGCGGTCACGGTGACAGGGAAGTCACCGTTGGTCGCGGAGCTACAGGTTAGCGTGTCGGAGCCAGTGGGGAAGCTGAGGTCGACTGAGCCGGTTGCTAGTGTGCAGGGACCCGTTACGGTCTCGGTGAGCGAGTCAGAGAATGCGCCTTTAGCAGTGTAGCTGATAACGTCAGAGATGGGGACTCCCGCGGGAGTGCTGAGGCTGGCAAAAGCTGGAGTCATGTCAAAGTCGTTCAGGTTGGCGAATGTTGTTCCGAGATCTGTCTCAGGGACAGCAGTTGGGCTTCCGTTGGATATGGTGACACAGTCGCCGGACACGCTAGTGCCCGAGCATCCTGTGTTGAAGCTGATTGGTGTGCCAGCGCTATTTCCTACGACATTGTAGTTTATCGTGAAGAGAACACCCGAAGCACTTGTGAGAGATCCGATCTGTGCGGCGCCAAGATGTACGACACCGTTTGCGTCTTGTGGAGCGCAGGTCGAGCCTACTACGAGGATTCCGTTGATACACTCAATCACTATTGAGGGTGAGGCAAGAACGGAGCCTAGGCTGACACTGGCAGCTGATAGGATGGTTGGGTCGGCGAAGACTTGAATGTCGAAGCCGTTTAGCGGGTCAGAGCCTGCGATGTTAATCGGGACGCTGACGGTAGCAGGGGCTTGAGCAGAGAGTACTTGAGCACCGCCGTTTATGTTAACTTGTCCGGTAAGTGCGTGAGTAACGTTAGGGACTAGTAGCAGTGAGCTGAGAAGCATTAGTGGTATTAGGAATAGTATCTTAGGGTTTTTCGTTTTTTATGCACCCGTTTTCCGAAGCAACATTCCGAGAGAGTCAATATAAGAGTTTTCGGAGTTATGCTTCGCGCTTATAGCCACGAAACACTTGAGATTGAGAAAGACTTCTACGGTATTCCAGAAATATACGGTAGAGAAACGCAGTCGAGAGTAGCCGAAGACAGCAACAACCATCGGAGACAAGACCCGATGAACATCGTTATCTTGAAACATAGCTTGTCTCTGGATCGCAAAAATCAGTTCTCCTTTCCTGGGATGACAGCGAAAATCAGACCGGGACGGTGAGGATTTTAAGGCTTCGTAAATTGGGGTGCAAGATTACGTCGCTCGCGTAGAGGATACGTGTTATGCGAAACGAAAAGTCAGGAGAAGCGCAGGGTTATCACTGTAAAGAAATCTCCTGCAGCAAATCGATTCCTTCTTTGCCCAGTTCTCGAGAGTCTATGCGCGAAAAATCTTTATTCTTCCGTAATCGCAAATTTTCTAACTGGGATAGGTTCGGAGGGATCTAGTATTTGGTGTCAGGTGAAAATGTCAAAGTTTCTGGAGACGACGCCAATGTCAATGATGTCGATGATTCCGTTGTTGTTGACGTCCGCGTAGGGATTCCACCGACTACAATTACACGCTGGCGTAAAGCCGTAATTGTAGAAGAATACGGAGACATCGGTTATGGTTACTGAGCCATCCTGGTCAACATCTCCGACGGGAATCAGGTGGACTTGATTTGTCACGGAGAAGTTGT
>WNGM01007309.1_pt1 | contig 13408 bp, 13 predicted proteins | sample 5400571 | NCBI WGS metagenome assembly WNGM01 (sample SAMN13153378, study PRJNA577476) | soil metagenome | isolation source: 100 cm soil or saprolite under Garry oak tree replicate 2 | place: USA:California | collected 2016-06-15
GGGCAAGGCTGGATTCGTCCCGTATACTTCGCGCTGCTCGGCACGCACACCGTGCTGGCCATCGTCATCGTGCCGCTGGCCCTGATCACGCTCTCGCGCGCCCTGGCGCAAAAATTCGACCGCCATCGCCGCATCGCCCGCTGGACTCTGCCCATCTGGCTGTACGTCTCCGTCACCGGCGTCGTCGTCTATCTTTTGCTCTATCGCCTCTACCCCGCTTCCACCGTGTACACTAGATATTGAACTCGGTCCTCCGTTGTGTGCGTGCCGTACGCGCGATCCGCGCTCGCGCGTTAGAAGGAATCGCGAAAGAGTGGTGTCATTCTGAGGTCGCCGCGGCGACCGAAGAATCTCTCTTAGTCAAGCCACGAAGGAGAGATTCTTCCTCGTCCGCCCAAGGCGGACTCCTCAGAATGACGACTTTAGGACTCTTGGACTAAATTCTTTTGCCCGATCATCTCACCCCCGCTGCGCCCGCCAAACCCGGCCTCCAGCGTCGCTGGCTGTTCGCCATCCTGGCGCTGACCTTCCTTTTCGTGCTCATGCCGTTTCTGTTTTGGCAGGCCACTTGGTTCGGCAAGCCCCTCAACGACGCGCAACTCGAAAAATCGCTCGCCGACCGCGCGCATCCCCGCGGCGACGCCTTCACCCGCGATTCCGCGCGCCGCTTTTATCCCCAGCTGGTCCAGATCGCGCGGACCGGCCAGGACGAGCTGCGACTCACCGCCGCCTGGGTCATGGGCCAGGATAATTCCGTCTCCGGTTTCCATCAGGAACTGCTGCGCCTGGTGCAGGACCCCAATCCCATGGTCCGCCGCAACGCCGCGCTGGCCCTGGTGCGATTCGGCGACGTTTCCGGCCGCGCCGAAATTCGCGCCATGCTGCAGCCTTCTTCCGTCACCGCGCCCAAAGCCGGCGCCTTGGACGAGCGCCTCAAGCCCGGCGACGTAATCAACCCGGGAACACTGCTGGGCAGAATCGATTTTGGCGATCGCGCCAGCGAAGAGTTGCGCTCGCAAATCCCCGGCGCCATCGAGCGCTGGCTCGTTGCGGATAAAGCCCCCGTCGCCGCCGGCGAGCCCGTGCTGCTCGTCAATCCCAGCGTGGACGAAATCTGGGAATCGCTCCGCGCGCTCTACCTTATCGGCCAAGCGCAGGATTTGCCCGCGGTCGAGGAATTTGCCCGCGGCGCCGGAGAGGTCCCCGCCAACGTCCGCCAGCAGGCCGAATTCACCGCCACCGCCATCCGCTCCCGCATATCTCGTTGATCGCTGCTGCCGCGGCCGTAGCGCCGCCCGCTTGTCCCGAGCGAGAGGAGCGAGGGCGGAGCAAGGCGCGCATGCGACCTGCGTATCGGAGCGCCGAAGTGTTTACGCGCGCCCGAAGATTTTGCGAAGACTAAATGGCGGCCACGGCGCCGAAACGCGCTGAGGTTTTGCTCTTAACTCTTGACTTTGAACTTTACTGGCGGGAGGTTCAATAGGGCAGCGCCCCGGCCTGCGCCTCGAATTCCGCCAGTGGAACCATATCGATGGCGTCCCACGGGCAGCCCTCGAGAAACGCGCCGTCGGGACCTTTGCTGGTGCACAGCTTGCAGCCGATGCACAGCAGCGGATCGACGATAATCCGGCCGAACGGCGGATGATCGGCGTCGGGACTCCAGTACATGCAGTCTTCCACCGGGCAATACTCCACGCAGGCGGGCGACCCGGCGCAGCCGGTGCAGTTTTCGTTGATCACCGCCAGAATATGCGGCTTGCGCTTGCGTTGGTTGCTCTGGCCTTCGGACTTCGGCTCGTATTTGACCACTTCGCCCGCGACGTATTCTTCGATGGTCGGTGCTGTGTAGCTCACAATCCTTCCTTCTTTTTTGGCGCCGAAAGCTCATCCTGTAGGTGACTTTCGCCGCTCGACAAACTGTTTACGCCTCCGCTGTCATCCCGAGCCAATTCACCTCGGCCTGCTGTGGTTGTCGAGCGCCAAAACGCGTTCTTCGCGCGAAAGCCATGGGCATCAGGAGCTTTCGCGCGTTAACAAAGTTCACGGCGCTTCTGGCGCATAACAAAGTCCGAGGGATCTGCTTTTTCGCCTTGCGGCGGCCAACATTCATTTTTGCCGACCGCCGCCGCGATGTCAATGCGCATCGCGTCGGCGTTGCGTTCTTTGTCGTGTCATGCTTGACGCGTTGCTTCCTGCGGGCGCTGGAACCTAGAATCATTGCCATCGGCAAATAGCCAGAAGGGAAGCTCGCCATGGGAGAAATTACCCCGCTTCATCGGCTTATCCTGCTCGCCACCATCGTCATCTTATTTAACAACAGGAGACTTAGCGATTTCTTCAGGAATTTCCCGGGCGGCCGCACCCCTCCCACACATCCCCTGCCGGTTACCAGCCCCCTGGAAACCTCCAAGCCGAACCGTTCAGCTCAAAAGGAGTCACATACTCTATCCTCAAAGTCCCGCAGGGACGAAAGAACGTAGCCCACGGCGGAAGCCGTGGGAAGCCTTCTGCGCCTTGTACACCGCCGCCGCCTCCGGCGACGTCAGATAGTCGAGCAGCGCCTTCGCCGCCGCGGGATCCTTCGCGTGCGCCGACACAAAGCCCACAAGCGAAGTCGGCGTGGCCACCGATCGCGGCAGCGGCCCCACCACGTCAATGCCCGGCTCCTCCATCTCGCTGAGGAACGTCATGCCGATCTCCGCGTCGCCCTTGGCGACCATCTGCATTGCGCCCGCGCCGCCTTGCGCGCGCTTGATCTTCGATTGCAATTCGTCTGCGATGCCCAGCTTCTTGAACATCTCGTCTACGGTCACTCCGGCCGCCGCGCCGCCCTTGGCGTCCGGATAACTGACGGACTTCGCCGCGGCAAACATCTTCTTCACCGCCTCCGGCGACGAAATGTCCGGCTTCGGCGCGCCCTGTTTCACCGCCACGCCCACGGCCACGCTCGCCAGCGGTTTCTCGCTCGACTTCACCACGTTGCCGGAATCGAGCACATCCTGATAGGGCGGCTGCACGACCGGCACGTCGAATGCTTCGCCGTTCACCACCTGCTTGTGCGTTCCGCCGCCCGAGCCGAACGTGGCCTTCACCTTGTATCCCGTCTTCTTCTCGAAGCCGGGAATGAGCTGCTCGACCGCCGCGCGCGCGCCGCCCGGCGCAATCAGCGTCACTTCGCCCTTGTCGCCTTGCGCCCGCGCCCCATTTTGCGAATTGTTCTGCGCTCCGGCGCCGTACGCCAGCCCCAGAATCGCCGCGGCCATCGCCGCCACCCGTATCGCTGCTTTCATCGCTCCCTCCTCCCTCTCGGCTCGTGTAGCGCCGGCCTTCAGGCCGGCATCTGCGCTTTTCCCCGCCTCGGCCGCCTCCCGTAGTGGCTAGAGCCTACCCGAAAAGCACATGCAAAGTGAAGAGAACAGTGCCTGCGCTTGCGACTCGTCCCCAACGATCATCATCTAATTTGTTGCATTGGCAAACTGCCATCGCCTTTCCGTGGGCAGGCGCCCTGCGTCTTTGCTATACTTGAATTGTCCGCCTTGGCGAATAACGCCGGCGGGCCCAAATGGGAGGGAATTACGGATGGTCCAACTGACTGAAGTTGCAGCCAGTAAAGTTAAGGAAATCATGGCCCAGCAGAATCCCGCGCCGGCGGGCCTGCGCGTTGCCGTGGTCGGCGGAGGCTGCTCCGGATTCAGCTATCACATGGCCTTCGATAATCAGGAGAATCCCTCCGACAACGTCTACCAATTTGACGGCGTGAAATTGCTCGTCGATCAGATGAGCGAAATGTATCTCGACGGCGTGCAGATTGATTACATCGAGACGCTCGAGGGCGCCGGCTTCAAGTTCAACAACCCCAACGTCAAGAGCACCTGCGGCTGCGGCAGCTCCTTCACGGTCTGACGATCCGGATCAGACCGTCTGCGCGAAAAGGCCCGCCTGGGGCGGGCCCTTTTCGGCTCAACAAAGTCTAAGCGTCCGGCGCGGCTTCGTTCCGCCGCCCGGTCCCGCGCTTGTCATTCTGGGTCGCGTCTTCGCGCAAAAGTCGGCGTCTGCGGCGAAAAGGCTGACTTGAGTGGCACAGGCACTCTTGCCTGTGCCCATTTGCTTTTGCCTCGAGCGCCGATCGTGGCGCCGCTTTTTCGGGTGTCCCCACCCTTTCTGAAGGGTGGGTCCGCATCCTTGAGTGGCACAGGCACTCTTGCCTGTGCCCATTTGTTTTTGCCTCGAGCGCCGATTGTGGCGCCGATTTTTCGGGTGCCCCACCCTTTCTGAAGGGTGGGTCCGCATCCTTGTTCTCGCCTTTAGCGTAGCGTGCAAGCAAGGAATGCTCGCACAGCTATTTTCCCCCGCCTCGCGCGGAGTTCCGCGCCGCGCCCCAGCCGAAGCGCCGAAAACGTCGCTGTCAGCCCCCCCACGCCTTGTATAATGCGGGGTCCAATTCACGCGGCACGCCGGCACCACGGGCCCGATTCGCCGCTAGTGCCGTTCCAACTTGATCCGGCGAGAGGTTCGGCCCAAAGAGCCTGCGATTGGCTGTGGGGTGGCCTAGTAGAGAATTTGGTGCAAATAGTTGGAACGGCACTAGCGCTTGAAATGGCGGCATCACAGGAGGACGGAATGGCCAAAGGCTTGTTTGAATCCCTGCTCGATTTCTCGTTTCGCGAATACGTGACGCCTCGCAGCCTGGCTTTCATTTATGGCTTGCATCTCTTGGCCGGACTGATTGCCGCCGTGGTGCTGGTGGTGAATGGATTCCGCGACTCCACCTCCCAGGGGCTCCTGATGCTGGTGGTCAGCATTGTGGGGTTCTTTTTCTGGACCCTCTACGTGCGCATCATCCTCGAAACCCTGCAGGCCATCTTCCGCATCGCCGACGCCGCCTCGCCCCCCGATCGTCGTTAGTCTCCGCTGCGTGCACGCACCGCTTTCACCCCGAGCCGGTTTTGCGGCTGCCCTGCGGCATTCGCCTCTGCTGCCGCTCATTGCAACCGTTGTCATCCCGAGGGCCGGTTTCACCGGCCCGAGGGATCTGCTTTTGCTTTTTCGGGTGCCCCACCCTGCGTTTTTAAGGGTGGGTCCGAATCCTCGTTTTCATCCTTAACTTAAATTTCTGCGCGGGTGCCGCCGCGTTCTTGTAGCCCGGGCGCCGCGACACGTCATTCGTCGCGGCCCCTGTAGCTTTTGTAGCGCCGCCTTCCAGGCGGCATCGTGGCACAGGCCTCTTGCCTGTGCCGCGCGGGTGCCCCGCCCTGCTTGCCCTGAGATTGCGAAGGGTCCGAAGGATGGGTCCGGGTATTTGTAACCAGGCGCGCGCCGGGGGTGGAATTCCGCGCACATGCCCGGCAATTCGGCACCCAGCCTCCGGCCGGCCAGGCGATAATAAAGCAACGGTAAATCGACTCGCAGTCCCATCGCATTTGCATTTTTGTGATAGAGGAGGAGCGCATGGCCGATCCAAACCTTCCGATCCACTCCACCCGATTGCCGCAAATCACGCCCGGATCAGCGCTGTCGGTTCGCGAAGACGTGGCTTTCAGCGACGCCCAGGGCCATGAGCGCCCTCGCGTCCGGAAAGCCACCGATCAAACCTTCTCGCGCCTCCAGGAGATCCTTCCCCGCGTGCTCCAATCTCGCGAGGTCGTTCTCTACGTCCTTGCCGCGCAGGCGCCCATCAGCCCTCTGGCGCAGTTATTCCTCGGCTGGCAGGCCTACGGGTTCACCCGCGCCATTTTGGTGCTGACCAACCTTCGCCTCTTGCGTTTCCGCATCCGCAGCAAAGGCTGGAACCGTTGGGTTTGGGACCAGGGTCTGCAGAGCGTAGCGTTGGGAGACATCTCGGAGGCCAGGGTGAAGGGCTTCTTCCTCAGCCCTCAGCTCTCACTGCATTATCGCGATGGCCGCAAGGAACGTTATTGGCGTCTGCGCATGCGCGACGCTAAAAAGCTGAAGACCATCCTTCCGCCACTGCTCCAGAACAGCACCGGGGCGGTAAGCCCCACAGGCGGGATGATTCCTCTTTGCCCCAAATGTCTGGCCACGCTCAGCCCGAACACCTATCGCTGTTCCCAATGCGGCCAGGTGTTCAAGGACGAAAAAACGCTGCGGCGTTTCCTGCTCATTCCCGGAGGCGAATATTTTTACGTGGGCCAGAATCACATCGGGGCATTGCACGGCCTGGCGCAAACAATGTGGCTCCTCGCCGTCCTCGCGGTCTTTGCCGGGCTCATGCTCGGCCCCCATCGGGCGAACTTGTGGGCCGCCGCCATACCTGCCGGAGGCGTGTTCGCGTTTTTCGCCCTGCACAAGCTCGCTGGATTCTTCCCCTGCCGCCAACTCGTCCGCGAATTCATCCCCCTGAAGTGACGATCCGACCAGGATCGTCATCCCGAGCGACGAACTGGAGCGAGGGATCTCTCCGAGTGTGCCGCTCAACAAAGTCAGTATCACCGCGGCGAAGGATCCATTCCCTATTTGCCAACGGCCCGCCGATCCCCGTATTCTTGATTCTGGCCCATGAAAATTGCTCTCTGCCAATTCGATCCCACGGTCGGCGACTTCTCCGGCAATTCCGCGCGCATCCTCGAAATGGCCGGCGAAGCCAAGCGCCGCGGCGCCGATTTGGCCGTATTTTCCGAACTCTGCGTCTGCGGCTATCTGCCCCAAGACCTCCTCGAACGCCCCGCCTTCCTCGAACGCAATCGGGCCGCGATCGCCTGTCTCGCCGAGAAAACCCCCTTGCCCATACTGGTGGGTTACGCCGCGCGCGCCAATGCCGGCACCGGCAAGCCCGCCTGGAACGCCGCCGCGCTTCTCGCCGATGGCCGCGTCGCCTTCGAGCAGCACAAAATGCTGCTGCCCACCTACGATGTCTTCGACGAATCGCGCTATTTCCAGCCTGCGCCCAGCCAGCAGGTTTTCGCGCTCGGCGGCGAAAAGCTCGGCATCACCATCTGCGAGGACATCTGGAACGACAAAAATTTCTGGGCCAAGCGCCTCTACGAAGCCGACCCGGTCGTCGATCTCGTGGGGCAGGGAGCCAGCGTCATCCTGAATATCTCCGCCTCTCCTTACACCATCGAAAAGCGCCATGTGCGTTTGGAGATGCTGCGCGCGCTGGCGCGTTCGCACCGTCGTCCCGTGGTTTACGTGAACCAGGTGGGCGGCGACGATACCCTGGTATTCGACGGCTCGAGCATCGCGCTCGCCGCCGACGGCCGCATCGCCGCGCAAGCCCGCGCGTTTGAAGAAGACGTCGTCATCTTCGACACGCTCACCGGCAAAGGCGACCTCCGTCCGCAGCCCGCCGGCGAAACCTCCCTCGCGCTCCAGGCGCTCGTCACCGGCACGCGCGACTACGTGCACAAATGCGGTTTCCGCAAAGTGCTCGTGGGAGTGAGCGGCGGCGTGGATTCTTCCGTGGTCGCCTGCATCGCCGTGGCCGCGCTGGGCAAGGAGAACGTCACCGGCATCTCCATGCCCGGCCCCTACTCCTCCGAAGGCAGCCTTCGCGACGCGCGCCAGCTCGCCTCCAATCTCGGAATCGAAATCATTGTCCTGCCGATCACCAATGTATTTGCCGCCTACCGCCAGGTCCTCGCCGACGCCTTCTCCGAATCTCCCGAAGACGCCACCGAGGAGAATATCCAGGCCCGCATCCGCGGCAATCTGCTCATGGCTCTCTCCAATAAATTCGGCGCTCTGGTTCTAAGCACGGGAAACAAATCCGAAATCGGCGTCGGTTACTGCACCCTGTACGGCGATATGGCCGGAGGCTTGGCGGTAATTTCCGATGTGCCGAAAACCATGGTCTACGAACTCGCGCGCGTCATCAATCGCGAAAGGGAACTGGTGCCCCGCTCGAGCATCGAAAAGCCTCCCTCCGCCGAGCTGCGCCCCAACCAGACCGATCAAGATACTCTGCCGCCCTATGACGTCCTCGACCGCGTCCTCAAAGCCTACGTCGAGGAACTGCGCACGCCCGAAGAAATCGCCTCGCGCTTCGGCTTTTCGCTCGACTTGGTTCGCGACATCGCCTTGAAAGTCGACCACAGCGAATACAAGCGCAAGCAGGCTGCGCCCGGAATCAAAATTACTTCGCGCGCCTTCGGCTTCGGCCGCCCCTTTCCCATCGCCCAAAAATTCGTCCCCTGACGATCCGGCCAGGATCGTCATCCTGTCTTCCGGCGAAAGTCACCAACAGGATGAGCTTTCGCCGGTTAACAAAGTCGAACCGGAGCGAGGGATCCCTCCGGAGTCGCTGTCATCCCGAGGCCGCCTCTCTGCGCGGGTGCCGCACCCTGCTTGCCCTGAGTCTCGAAGGGCGGTTTCAAGGGTGCGGTTTCTTTCATGCGGAACTCTGGGTAATTTTTCTAGCGCCGCCTTCCAGGCGGCCTCCGTGGCACAGGCACTCTTGCCTGTGCTTTTCTTAATCGTTGTCATCCCGAGTGAGTCCGCTTCTGCGGACGAGTCCAGGGATCTGTTTTTGCTTCTTGTAGCGCCGCCTTCCAGGCGGCCTCCGTGGCACAGACACTCCTGCCTGTGCTTTTCTTAATCGTTGTCATCCCGAGCGCAGCGAGGGATCTGCAGTTTCTTCGCTTTTGCGGGTGTCCCATCTCCGGCTTTTGGAGTCCGGTGGACTCCGCCGGGAATCCTGAAACCGGACCTTCGCGTTCGTGAACGGCGGGTGCCAGCGGCCCTGGGCGCTTTCGCTGTCATTCCGAGGAGTCCGCCCTCCGCGCGAAAGTCATGGGCATCAGGAGCTTTCGCGCGTCAACAAAGGCGGACGACGAGAAATCTGCTTTTTCTTTTGGCTTTTCCGGAGCGCCACCCCTCAGGCAAGCGCAATCTCCGCTGGCGCGTTAAAAGCGCTCCGATCCGGCCAGGATCACTGATCGGCCACCTGGAGCGCCCTATTGGTCTGCGCTTTCCCCTGGCCGTCCAGCAGATTCAGCAGAACCGCGCGCTTCGATGAAATGACATAGAGGATCTGCTGACACCCGCTCGCTGGAATTGTCGTCGGTCGTGCCGGAGACGTTGCCGCCGCTGAACGTGGTCACGCCCAGGTTATCGTCATTACTCAAGTCCTCCGGATGGATCGTTCCGAAGGCGTAGGTTGCGGTCGGGGCGGAGGTGCTTGTCTGCGGCTCCAGCATGCCCGACTCGACGCTGCCGCTCGAGCCAAGCATAAACGCCTCATTCGCGCTCACCATCCAGAATACCCGCGGGCTCGATCCCGTCATCAGCGCGCGCCCATTCCCGCTGGGGTCGGCTGAATACGTCGTCCCGCTTAGGGCCTGGCTGCTGATCGTGCCGCTGTTGTTTTGCCACAAGGTGCCGGCTGTGAAGTTACCCGCCCCATCTGTGGTCCCTGTGCCGATCGTAACGTTCGACGACGACGGTGTACCCTGGTTGAGCGATGAGAAATAAACGATGCTCGTGCCGCTCAAGGCAGAATTCGCGAATGGCCCTCCGATTTGCTGCAGCATCTCTCCGCCGAAGAGGTTGTTCAGGGTTTGGTCATCGCTGCCGAGAATCAGGGCGTCCGTGGAGCTCACGGCATAAAGCACGGCGCCTGCCGCGCTTGCGTTGCCGGCGGGCGTGAACGTCAGCGTGCCCCGGCCGTTAGACGCGAAGGTGTAGGTGCCGCCGCTGTTGATGGATTCCGCGGTCGTTGGCCACGTGGTGTTCGCCGAGTTATCGTCGAGCAGGCCATTCGAGTTGTCATCGAGCGCGCCTCCGTTGACTGCGCCGCCCGCAAATTGGAATACCCCGGCCGCCGCGAATTTCCCGCCGCACGCGCCGCTGCTATTGCACCAGGCGTCATTCTGGGCCGACGAGACGCCGAAGGCGTAGTTGCCGTCGGATAGCGACGTCGCTGTCTGCCTGCGCAGCGTGCCCGCGGTGAACTGGCCCGAGGCGTCGAAGCCAACCATGTGCCCCGTCGACGCCACCCCGCCGGTGATGTTCCCGAGCGACGCGCGATAGTGCTGCGTCCCTGCCGCGGTCGTGATGCTCATGCACACGCGTTGGTGCGAAGCGTCGGAGGCGTCCATTACGTAAGAACCGGAGGTAATGGCATTCGACTGCACACCGCCGGTTCCGTTGAGGTTCATATCCAGCGTGCCCGCGGTAATCAATCCATTGTTGTCCAGGCCGTTGAACGTCAGCACGCCGCCGATCAAGGCAGGTTCCTGACTGGTTTCGCCGCTGCCCGTGCCGTCGTCGAAGCCTTTGAGCAGGAAGGCGTACGACCCGTTCAGCAACGATTCATTCCCCGCGTCCGTCACTCCCGCGCAGGGATCGGTAGGATTGCTGATGGTCATGCTGAGCGATTGCGTCGTCAATTGTTGCGGAGTGGCCTTATCCGTATAGGAAACCGTGAAGCCCACCGGTATGCCGCTGAGCTTATACGCCAGGTGCATGCACCGAGGGTGGCCGAAGAAGGGCACATGCCTGCCAGCGTCTGTTTGTAATTTACTCCCACCGTGCCGCCGGGCAGAGACGTCGTCGTGATCGTCGGCGGCGACGGCAAATTGACGGTTATGCTCAGATTCTGCGTCGCCGATTGCGTCGGATTGCTTGTGTCCGTCACTTTTACTATGAAATTGGCAGTTCCGTCCGGCCCGCTCGGCGCGCCCGAAATTACGCCTGCGTTGCTCATATTCAGGCCGCCGGGCAGTGTGCCCGCGTTGATTGTGAACGTAAAGGGATTCAAGCCGCCGCTCACTTGAACGGTCTGGCTATATGCGGCCCCTTCAACGCCGGCGGGCAGCGAACTGGTCGTAATGGTCGGTGCCGGCGGCTCGTTTATCGTAATGCTTAGCGCCTGCGTGGATGATTGCGCACCGGCCCCGCTCGAATCCGTCACCTTCACCGTGAAATTCGAGGCGCCATTCGGGCCGCTTGGTGTCCCGGTGATTGCGCCGGCGCCGCTCATCGTCAACCCCGCGGGCAGTGCTCCGCTACTCAGAGAGAAGGTTAGCGTCCCTGCTCCGCCAGATACCGCTACCGTCTGGTTATAAGCCGTGCCTTCCGCATCAGCTGGCAGGGAAGTGCTCGTAATCGCAGGAGCGGCGGTGACGGTGATCGTTAGCGAAGCCGTTTTCGTGGTGTCCGCGACTGAGGTCGCCGTGATCGTCGCCGTTCCGCCTCCCGATGCCGGGGCGTTGTAAGCGGTCGCTGTCGTGGTCTCGTTGCTGAGCGTGCCCACGCCGCTCATGCTCCACGTCGCGCCCTTGCCGCTCGAGTCGTTCGTCAATATCGCCGCGATGTTCATAATCTGACCGTCATCAATGGCCTGCGCACCGCTCGGCGAGAGCCTGGCGGCAATCGCCGGCGTGCCTCCGGTCCCCGGATCTCCATTCGGCCCGGCGCCAGCCGGCGAGCCTGACCCGCAGCCTGCCAGCGCCAAAGCGCCCAGCGCGGCAATAAAAAGAGACGTCGGGAACATCACCTTACGCGCAACGCAAGATTTCGCCCGCCGCGTACACACACACTGCCCCGAGTCTCGCAATTTGCTTTTCAAGAGGACGCCCCCTACGCTAATTCCGACGATAGGGGGCCTTCAGAAGAGGGGCAACGGTAAGAGCAGGCCGGCGCTCCCTATTTAGTATTTAGCTTAAGAACACACGGGGGATGCGCCGTCTGTGCGCCAGACAATTGGCCACAAATCGCGCATAGACGGCCCCTGCTGTCATCACGAGGGCCAGCATCTCGGCCCGAGGGATCTGCAGTTCGCTTTCGCGGGGGATCTGCAGTTCGCGGGTGCCCCATCCTGCTTGCCCTGAGCTTCGAAGGGCGCCTTCCGAAGGGTGGGTCCGGCGGTTGTAGCCCAGGGCGCCCGCCGCCCGGTGCGAAAGCGCCATCATAAAAAAGTCGCGGGCCCTGGCGCTTTTGTAGCGCCGCCCGCTTGTCCCGAGCGAGAGGAGCGAGGGATCAGCCCGGCATCTTCTCGCCGTTCTTTGTAGCTCAGGTGTCCCGCCGTGCCTTTCCCGGCGGGAGACCTGAGGCTTTTCCGGGCGCCCTTGCTTGGCGGGTGCCCCATCCTTCGCGCCCTTCAGCGCAAGCGGAGCTTGCGCCAAAAAAAAAGAAGTCGCGAAGGGTGGGTCCTTGCATTGGTTTTGGTAGCGCCGCCTTCCAGGCGGCCCTTCCCGTGGTACTCTCGCGCGAGAGGATGCAATCGTGTGAAGCTCGTCCTGACTCCGAAAGCGGGGACCGCATGGAATCGCAGAAGCCTAAACCTACGGACTCTTGGTCGAAAGCGCTCGGTGGCGGAACGTTGACCTTCACCACCGAATCGGTAGGCAATCCCATCGCCGGCTACATTCACGAAGCAAAGTTTGAGAGAGGAACCAGCAGCTACTCGATGACCCGCCAGAGTACCGAGCCTCTAACCCGCGCCGAAGTCGAAAATCGCTTCGCTGACTTCATCTCCGAAATCCGCCACGGCCAATAAAATTCGACCGTTATCTGCCGGATGGCGCACCGTTCGACAGGGCCAATTCGACTATGCCGTCATTCTGAGCGCAGCGTCCCGAGCCTTTGCTCCAGAACTCGTGTCCTCACGATTTCCGTCGCGACGCGAAGTCGAAGAATCCTGCTGGCGTCTTCGTTTTAACGCTGTCATCACGAGCGTAGCGAGGGATCCGCAGTTGCTTCGCTTTCTATGGGTGCCGCACCCTTCGGTTTTAAGGGTGCGGTTCTTCTTTCATGCTTGCGGGTGCCCCATCCTTCGCGCCCTTCAGCGCAAGCGGAGCTTGCGCCAAAAAAAAAGTCGCGAAGGGTGGGTCTTTGTCCTTGTAGCCCAGGGTGCCCCGCGGCCCGGCGCGAAAGCGCCATCATAGAAAGGAGGTCGCGGGACCCTGGGGCTTTTGTAGCGCCGCCTTCCAGGCGGCATCCGTGGTACAGGCACTCTTGCCTGTGTGCGCCATTTGTAGTGGCTGTTATCCCAAGCCCGGCGAGAGATCTGCAGTTCGGTTGGTTTTGCGGGTGCACCCGCGTTTGCCCTGAGTTCCGAAGGGGCTTCAGCCCGGCCACTCCGTGGCACAGGCACTCTTGCCTGTGCTGCCGTCGCGGTCGCTGCCGTTGTCATTCTGAGTCGGCCTTGGGCGGACGAAGAATCTCTCCGTCCCCCTTGTTTTTAATGCTGTCATTCCGGGGGCCGCACTCGCCCGCGGAATCTGGTCTTGCTTAGCCTCTGGGGGTGCCCCATCCTTCGCGCCCTTCAGCGCAAGCGGAGCTTGCGCCAAAAAAAAAGAAGTCGCGAAGGGTGGGTCCTTGCATTGGTTTTCGTAGCGCCGCCTTCCAGGCGGCATCCGCGTCATACGCACCAGGAGCCCCCAACACGCGTCTTGAGCGCGAGCACTCGCGCGTTAAAAAAGTCGCGTATGCTGGGGTGGAGTGCGTG
>WNGM01009512.1_pt1 | contig 13404 bp, 12 predicted proteins | sample 5400571 | NCBI WGS metagenome assembly WNGM01 (sample SAMN13153378, study PRJNA577476) | soil metagenome | isolation source: 100 cm soil or saprolite under Garry oak tree replicate 2 | place: USA:California | collected 2016-06-15
TGGGTCGAACCTTCGCTCAATGTCCACGATCTTGTGATTGTTCATCCAACCACTACCTTTTTTATGCACGTCAACGGGGACGCCATGGTTGGCGCGGGCATCCATGCCGGAGATATTGTCGTGGTTGACCGCGCTCTTAGAAAGTGTAAGGGTGGCGTCATGAAGCCGATAAAGGAAAGGAGAGGAAGCGAGAAAAAGCTCAACAGAGGAGGAAAGTGATGCCAAACCGGAAAGTCTACCCATCGGACCTGACAGATGCGCAATGGGAGATCTTGGAGCCCTTGATCCCTGCTCTCGCTGAAGATGCCACCCATGTCAGCTATGAGCGGCGCGAAATCGTCAACGGCATCCTCTACGTCTTGCGCAGCGGCTGCCCGTGGAGATTGGTGCCCCATGATTTGCCAGCCTGGGGCACCCTGTATTGGTACTTCCGCACCTGGCGAAACGAAGGCGTCTGGGATCAGATCATGCATACTCTGCGCAGACAGGTGCGGCACAAGCAAGGACGAGATCCTGAGCCGAGTGCGGCGGTCATCGACAGTCAATCGATCAAAACCAGCGCCGTTCGCGGTCCTGAGAAGGGCTTCGATATGGGGAAAAAAAATCTGGGGACGCAAGCGACACGTGCTCGTGGATACGCAAGGGAATCTGTTGGAGGTGAAGGTGACGGCTGCCAGTCGCTCGGACAAGCAGGGAGCCCAGGGCTTGCTTGAGCCCGTCAAGGATCTCTTCAGCCGCCTCAAGCTGCTGTGGGGGGATAGCCATTATGGAGGCGCTCTCATCGCATGGATTGAAGAGCACCTGGGATGGCGCGTGCAGGTGGTGCGCGGTCTGATCACGGCCAAGGACAGCTCGCCAACCCGTGAGGCGATGGCCCAGCAAGAGCAGAAGCGCTCTGGTGGAGGCTTTCAGATCCTGCCCAGGAGATGGGTCGTCGAACGCAGCCTGGCCTGGATCACCCGTTGGCGTCGCCTCGCTCGCGATCATGAGGGTCTGCCTGAAAGCTCTGAGGCCTTTATCAAGCTCTCGGCCAGTCGACGCATGCTCTCGCTTCTGGCTCCGTCATTTCCCTAAGCGACCGCACCCTTACACTTTCTAAGTTATCTCCAACCATCCACGCCTCTTTTGGCAGTACCTTGAGTTGATCGAGTGCATGGAGGTAGACGCGCTCATCTGGCTTCCCAACTCCAAATTCCCCCTCGATGAGGATATAGTCGAAGAGGGATACCAATTGGTGTTTTTCGATTCTGCGGCGTTGTACGTCTGCGCTACCATTCGTCAAGAGTGCCAACCGCATATCACGCTCCCGTAAGGTGCACAAGGTGTCGATAGCACCAGGGAAAGGCGCTATCGCTTCCTCACGCTGCACTGCATAGGCAATAGCCATATCATGCGCAAGAAAAGAATCATTGATATCCAGTTGACGAAGTGCCGATGCAACGATCTGCTGCCGGGTCACATCCAGGTTCAAACGACCTAAACGATGTTTCTCTGGGTCACTCCAATACGCAGCAGCACTCTCCTTAACAGCTTTGTGTAATGCTTCAGGTTTGATATTTCCTGCTCTACCGACGAAGCTAGTAATAATTGTTTGCCAACTATGATCTGAATTGTTGGAGTAGGCAAGAATCGTATCATCCATGTCGAAGAGAATCGCCCTTGGCAAACAGTTGGTCATGCAATCACCCTTCCAGAAACTAACCAGCGTGGAGTAGAACCGAAAAGAAATCAGGAAAGAGCAACATGCTCATTCCTGTAAAATACGGCGAAAAGATCGACACAATTCCGGTGTAAAAGCTGGCATCCCTGGTGTATCCTCTACGAGAAAAACACCTACTGTTTGTGATCGTGGAGGAGGAAAGGGTGCTGAAGTTTATGGAACGAGCAACGATTTTTTACCTGAAACAAAAAGGCTGGAGTAACATCCAGATTGCAGAGTTTACCGGGCATCACCGGGATACCATTGCCAAGGTGCTCAAAGAAGAGATTGAGCAGAAACCGAAGAAACGGGATCGCAAGAGTGCGGTTTCCGTCTTTGATGCTCAGATCCAGGAATGGCTCGATCAGGATCTGCCAGTGATTCGGATGTTCGAGTTAGCGCGAGGGGACGGGGAGCATCCCTACACGGCCAGCGAGACGGCTTTTTACGACTACGTCCGCAAGGTGCGCCGTGCTCGCCAGTATCCCCCTCATGATGTGGCCATCCGTTTTGAGGGGATGCCTGGGGAGTATTTGCAGATTGATTGGGGGGAAGTGCGCGACATGGCAGTGACCAACGCAGGAGAGACTCATACCCGGTACTTTTTCGCTGCTCGGCTCAAGTATTCGCGTTTCATGTTTGTGCGTTTTCAGCATGATATGCAAGAGGAGACCTTGTTACGCTCGCTCATCGAGTGTTTTCAGCTGGTGGGAGGGGTGCCGTGGGTGGTGGTGACTGATAACATGAAGACCGCCGTGCTGGGGCGTGATGCGTCCAACCAGCCGATCTGGAACCCGGCCTATCAGAAGCTGGCTGCCGAGTTTAAATTTCTGCCCGAAGCCTGTGCTCCAGCCTCAGGAAATCAGAAGGGATCGGTGGAGAATTTGGTGAAATTTGTCAAAGCAAATTTTCTCGCGGGCCGCAGCTTCCACGATGACACCGATCTAGCAGAACAGTGCCAGCACTGGTTAACCCAGGTGAACACACAGCGCGAGAGCGATGCCACAGGAGAACTGCCCGTGGCCAGGCTGGCAGAAGAACAACGGAAATTTGGCGAGCTTCCAGCCTGTGCGCAGGACTATGGCTTCTTTGATTGTGTGGTGGTGAGCCGCGAAAGCATGGTCAGCATTGAAAGCAATCGCTACTCGGTGCCGGTGCACCTGGTGGGACGAGCTTTGACCGCACGCATCCATCAGGATCATCTCGACCTGTTTGCCGACCAGGCGTTGGTGGCAACGCATCCCCGTGCCAGGGGCCAGCACGAACGGATCGTCAACCCGGCCCATTTTGAGGAGGCTTTCACCAAGAAACCGCGGGCGCGTGTCATGGTCTATCGGGATTGGCGGTGTGGGTTGTCAGAGGGTTCTCTGCTCTACCTGCACGACCTGTGTCAGAAACGCCGGGGTGACATGACGCAGCAAATTACCCAGTTGTATGATCTAGCGCAGCAGCAGCCTCGTGCAGACTTTCTCGCTGCGCTGGAATTGGCGGCGGAGCAGCAGATGTACGGCGCAGAATATGTCAGCGCTATCTTGACCCTCCCCCACCGTGCTGCGCCGTACTCTTCGGCATCGGAGCACCCGTCTTCGCACATCGTGTCGAGTCCTTTGCAGCACGAGGTGGAACGCGATCTGGCCCACTACGAGCATTACGTCGCCAACCGCGAAAGTGTGTTGCAAGCCATACGACAGGAACGAGAGGTGGTCCGATGAGTGAGACGCTGGATCAGAAGCTCTCCACGCTCAAACTGGGGCGGATGCGGCAAATCTATCCCAGTTGGATCGAACAAGCTTCCCACGAGAATCTGGGGTATGCCGAATTCCTGGAGCAACTGCTAACCGAAGAACTGCTCTCTCGTCAGGAAAATGTCCTGCGTCGGAAGATGAAAGCTGCAGGCTTTCCCTACCCGGCCACCATCGAGCAGTTTGATTTTGCGCTGCGGCCCGAGCTCAAGCGCCCGGTCATCCTGCGCTATTTTGACAGCAGTTTCGTGACCTCCGCCGGCTCATTGCTGTTCATTGGACCAAGTGGCTTAGGAAAAACCCATCTGTCGATTGCTCTGGGCACGAAGATGGTCCAATTGGGCTTCACCGTGCGCTTTGTGGTGACCCAACAACTGGCCAATGCCGTGCTGGCTGCCCCGTCGCGTCGAGAGCTGGTCAAGACGCTTGATCCGCTGATCTCCTGCGACCTGCTGGTCCTCGACGAGTTTGGGTACCTGGCTTTAGAACCGCAGGTTGGTCCTGTGCTTTATGAGATCATCGCCGGACGCTATGGCAAGGGCGCTACAGTCATCACTTCGAACAAGAGTTTAGCGAGTTGGGGCGAACTAATCGGCGACACCGCTTTAATGATGGCGATTATCGATCGGCTTTTGCATCACGGCGAGGTCTTTTATGTCCGGGGCACTTCGTACCGGATGCGTGGCAAGGAACCGGTGACCCTCACCGCCAAACCCGAAGCGGTGACTGCTGGAATCCTTGAAATGTCGTAAGCGGATGCCGGATTTTACGCCGCAGCACTGCCGACTTGACAACCGTACGTTACAATTCCCTATCAATATCTTATCACAGGGCATATACTTTGTACCTGTTCTTGTCGAAATACTCGATTCCATCGCGAAAGTTGTGTAAAGGGAAGAGACCTGCTCAACACTTGTGGACATCTGTGATGCATGCTTTTTGGACGAAACCCTTGCAGAGCTCACCAAGGCCCGCGTAATATAGAGATATATTTCCTTTCACCGAGAGGGTGAACACCTATTCCTTTGAATGAAGGAAGAACACGGAAAGAAAAGATCGGATGGGACGAGCGGAGTTATGCGTGAACCACCGAGGATTTCCGAGGAAGACCTTCGCGCCTGTTTGCAGGACCAGTATGATCTGAGCCCTGTCACGCTGACGTTTCTTCCTCTGGGACATGATTACGACACCGGGATGTATCGTGTGGAAAGCGAGCAGGGAACAGCCTATGCGCTCAAAGTCACGTTGAGACCGCTCTACGAACCACGGTATCTAGTTCCTCGTTATCTCAGCGATCAGGGGATTGCATCGGTCGTGGCTCCCATTCCCACCCGCAGCAGTGCATTGTGGACACGAGTAGAGGAGTGGACCGTGATCGTCTACCCCTGGATCTCCGGGGAGAGTAGCTTGACGGGGATGACGGACGAGCAGTGGAAGCAGGTGGGAACCATCTTCAAACAGATTCACCAGGTCATGCTGCCACCTGTAGGCTTTGAGTCACTGCGAAAGGAGACCTTTGATCCGACCGAGTATGCTCGATGGGTACGTACCTTTGAAGCCCAACACGGCCATGCCGAAGGCAGAGGCGCCTCGGAGCGTGCGCTTCGCTCCTCCTGGGTGGCGCATCAGTCCACGATTCACACGGTGGTGACCTCCCTGGAAAAGCTGGCGGCGGTGCTCCAGTCGCGCCCACTCCCCTCCGTCATCTGTCACGCAGACTTGCATGCAAGAAATCTGATGCGTGATCGAGCGGGTCAGGTGTTTGTGATCGATTGGGATGAGGTGATGCTGGCCCCCAAAGAGCGCGATTTCATCTTTGCCAGGCCACCACACGCCGATGCGTTTTTTCAGGGCTATGGACAGGCGGAGATCGATTGGGTAGCCCTCACCTACTTCCACTGGGAACGGGTCGTGCAAGATCTGATTGAGTGTACTCACAACGTGTGTTTCAGGGATGATTGGGGAGAAGAAAGCAGGGCAGAGGCCGTCCAGTTGCTTGATGTGATCTTAGCGGAGGAAAGGGGCCACATCGATGCCGCCTCTCAAGCCTCGGCTCATCTGCCTCCAGACCTCTCCGTTCACTGAAGGCAAGAGCTCTTGATGCGCGAGTACTGGCTGAACGAAGACCCCCTGATGCGTGATGCGCACATCTCAGATGCATCTGGCTGATCCGGGTGCCAACGTAGCATCCTCATCTAAAAAGGGATGAAGCGCCTATGTCCACCAACTGGGGAGCAGGTTTCAAGGGAAGGTGGTAAAAGAGCGTCGAGAGAACAGATACTACAGGCAGAGACTCTTCCTTTGGAAGAGATCGTTCCTATCATTCAAATCCTAAGAAGGAGGAACCTATGCCTGTATCCAAGAAGAAACGTACCACATCGGAGAGCGTGCTTTCAACCTCGGAAACCTCTTGCCTCCCGCTGCCAGAGCAGCAAGAATTTCATCAGCACCTGCGGGCTCTAGCTCAGAGCGCGGTGCGCACAGTCTTGGAACTCGTAATGCGTGAGGTGAGCTTGCCCGGTTTTCGTAGAGTCTCCCCCGGTTGGAGCTAAGAACGACGGAAGACGTTTCTACGTCACGTAACGTTGATGTTTATATTATACTATAATAAACGTCATACGTCAAACGTTTGCTTCGATCTGCTGCTCCCCAAGTTGTTCGTAGACGAACGGACTCACGTATCCGAGCGTCGAATGACGACGAATGCGATTATAATACAGCTCCAGGTACTCAAAGAGCGAGCGTCTAGCGTGCTCATGAGATGGGTAGACAGTGCTCCCCACACATTCCTCTTTGAGAGAGCCAAAGAAACTCTCCATGGCAGCATTGTCCCAGCAATTGCCTTTGCGCGACATACTGACGACCATCCCCGCTTGCTCTAATCGGTGGCGATAGGCTCGGCTGGTATATTGGCAGCCGCGATCACTATGATGCAGCAGTCCCACTTTGGGACGGCGCCGGCCTAGAGCCATCTGTAAAGCGTTTTCTACTAAGTTTTCATCACAAGAGGCTGACATGGACCATCCCACCACCGCCCGTGAATACAAGTCCAGGATCACCGCCAAGTAGAGCCACCCTTGTGTGGTGGGGATGTAGGTCACATCTCCCACCCATTTGGTGTTCGGCTCTGTTGCCGTAAAATCTCGTGCTAAGATATTAGGAGCCACCGGATGGGAAGTATCTCTCCTGGTGGTGACCACTCGACGCCGTTTGCGCGAGGCTGTGAGTCCTGCCTCACGCATGAGCCGAGCCACCCGTTTGCGCGAGCAGCTTTTTCCCTGATCGCGCAGCTCGACGTGTAGGCGCGGACTTCCATATCTGCCTTGATGAGAGACAAAGACCTGCCGAATCTCTTGAGTGAGGCGAGCATCTTCTCGTTTGCGCCGGCAGGCAGGGCGCTTGCGCCAGGCGTAAAAGCCACTTTCCGAGACTCCCAGCACCTGGCACATGGCCGCAACGGGAAATTCTTGCTTGTGTTGTTCGATAAACTGATATTTCATTTGGATTCCCGTGAAAAGATGCTCACCACTTTTTTTAATATGTCGCGCTCCTGTTGTACTCTTTCGAGTTCTCGTTTGAGGCGGCGGTTTTCTTCTTCTAGTGCGCTTTGATGGCCACTGCCGGGAAAGGCTTCTTTGCCGTGTGCGGCCAATTCCTTCCGCCACTGATGAATGGATGTATCGGAAATACCTAGCTCGCGGGCGATTTGTGTGATCGGCTTCCCGCTGGTCTGTGCCAGCTGCACTGCCTGCTCTTTGAACTCTCGCGCGTAGACTTTTTGGACCTTTGCCATAGTAATCCCTTTCCTGATTTGCTAGAGTATATCTCAGCTTTGGGGACTCTACCAAATCGGGGCAGGCTCACACCGTTGCAACGCGAGCAATGAGGAGCCAGCGTCCATGCAGCCGTGTGTCAGCTTCGTGATACCGTTGCTGGCTCAAGGGGACATGGGTTGCTGCATGGAGCGCAAAAACTCTTCAATGACGAAACAGTGGTCCTTGAGATCCTCCAGGTACTGCCTGAACGTCTTGGTGACCACTCGCGCTTTGTAGAGTGTCGTGTAGAGACAGAGCCGGCGAAAGAGCTTCGGGAAAAGGACATCCCCAACGTCGCTAGCGGGATCAGGCACGGGGTGCCTGTGCTCCTCTCGATACAACAGATGGAGATCGAGCCTCCCGATAGCCGGCTGATAATAGTTCCACAGCAGCTTCTTGTTCGTGCGTGCCGCCTGTGCTGCCTGTCTGATCTCCTGAATTTCCTTGGTCGTCATAGAGCTATAGAGGGCGGGGAAAACCCATCCCTCCTCGACCAGATGAAGATTCAGATTGGTGTCCTGGTCATTGATGTTGGTAGTGATGGTGCCAATGAAACGCCCGTAGGCGTCGAAGACCTCGTTGGGCTTATTGACTAGGGTCGTGACGCTACATGCAACAGGGGACCCATCCTCGGTTTGCAAGAGGGTCTTGAGGTTCACGGTTGTGGTTTCCCCCAGATGCTGACGATAGCGCTTACTATATTGCTTAAAGAGGGGATACTGCCAATGAGGGAGCCAACCGGCCTCTCTGGGCAAACGTGGTTGATAATGCAATTCAGGTGCATCAATACCCTGAAAACGAATCTTGATGTATTCGCCACTCGCATCCCTTTTAATAACGTTCTCGTCCTTTCCCTCATCGTTTTTAAAGACCGCATTATCGAAGACATGCGTCTCCTGCGTGGTCCCTGCGCACTCATCAGTGAAGGTGATGGGTCTCTGGAGCGTGACCCGACAGGTGTCGGCATCAGACTCCCCATCAGGCCAGAATTGTTCGGGGTCGATAATACCCTTGACGCTGAGCAATCCCATAAAGCTATTCCTTTCTGCCTTCTTCTCGGCTGTTCTCCCTATAGACGTTTAGGAACACTTTTTTTCGCTTGCGGGAAAGTGAGGGCGTCATCTCCTCCACAGCAGAATGCGACGAGGGAAAACACTGCAAAGATTATAGCATCGTGGAAAGGCCAAGATAGCATGGGGCAGCCTGTAGAGGCAACTAAAGCTCAAGCATAACAGCGTATTATAGCTTGCTCATAATCCTTGCCCAATGATAAGACAAAGTTGCTTCTCCTCGCTCGGTCCCTTCGCGACTCTACTTGCTAAAGTTGCTCGAAAAGCCTATACTATGGGCAACTTGTACCATTTCGCACTTCTAGTATGTGAAAGCATAGAGTAGGAATGATGGAACAAGATAGATATATCGGCCAGCAGATAGGGAATTACCGCTTGGTAGCGCAATTGGACTACGGCTTGGTTAGGTGTGTGTATCGCGCTGAGCACCTCATCCTGAAAAAGCGTACGGTGGCGATCACAATCCTCCTGCGTACTCATCTTGCTACGCAGCAGAAACGCGAGGGCTTTTTCCAGGAAGCAGCGCTCTTGGAGATGCTCAAGCATCCCCACATCCTGCCTCTCCTCGATGTCGGCATCCAGGATGGTTTTCCCTACTTAGTGACAGAGTACTGTCCTGAAGGCTCATTGCACCGACGGCTCAAGCGGCAGCGTCCACACCGGCTGCCGGTGGAAGAAGCCAGCACCATTCTCACCCAGGTGGGGCAAGCGCTTCAGTATCTGCATGAGCAGGGCGTTGTGCATGGTAACCTCAGACCGAAAAATATCCTGTTCAACGCCAAAGGGGAAGCTCTCTTGACCGATTTCGGTATTGCGAAGATGCTTGAAACTATCGGTCGGCAAGAAGTCACCTTTGGCCCCAGCCCTCCCACCCATACTGTGGAGTATATAGCACCAGAGCAGCTTAATGGCACCGCCAGTAAGGAAAGCGATCAATACGCTTTGGGCTGCATTGCTTACGAACTCTTTACCGGACGGCCACCCTTCACTGGTGATACTATAGTGGACGTGGCGCTTAAACATATACATGAACAGCCCATTGCGCCAAGACAACTCAATCCGCAGCTGCCTGTCCCTATCGAGCAACCCATCCTCACAGCGCTGGCAAAAGAGCGAGAAGCGCGTCATGCGGATGTGGCAACATTCATCACTGCACTTCAGAAGACTGCTCAATAATGGCTCGAAGAGGGCAATGCCCTCCGTACCCTCAAGCGCTCCCAGGAAGCGCTCGCTGCTTACGAGCAAGCCATCCGCCTGTACCCCTACTTTGCTCTTGCCCACCACACCAAAGGACTCGCACTTGAGGCCCTTGGAAGGTTACAAGAGGCACAACAAGCGTACGAAAGGGCGAGACACTTGGGCGACAGCAGTTAGCGGCAGCTTCGTGAGAGAGAGATGAAAGATCGCCCGTCCACCCGACCATACCTTATAAAGTATTCCCTTCACTTCATCTCTGAAGGCCGGGTGCTGCCATAGAATATGGTGGATAATTGGATCACCTTCTGCAAAGACACTTCAGGCTGGTTTTCTCGCCATGAGGCAGTCCGGACTGGTCACCGCAGCATGGAGTGAGGCTCATCCGACTTCTTCTGATGGCACTTTCACCCACCACTCCACGCCATGACACTGCAACCGCGCCTGGCTTGCGTAGCGTTCAAGCAGAAACCGGCGGCAAGGGGTAAGTGAGCACCTCATGCGCCGCCCATCGTCGATTGGTTCTCCCGGCTGCCATCGCTGGCGTTCGTTGCCGATAGCGTTGCGCCACCAGCTTGCCTCCACGCGGCTGTCGGCTGCACGAGCGCCACTCGAAGTGATGCATGGGGGCGCACGAAGTGATAGTACGCTCGCCACCATTCCACGTGAGCGAGCAGCTGTGGGGCAGGCTTCGCGGTGGCCCAGGTGCGGCGTGCCAGAGCTGAGACGCGCATCTCGGACGGTCAGATTCACCCGTTCGATAAAAGCGGTATTCAGCCGTCCAGAGAAGCCCATTCCCTGCAAGGAGGCCTTGAGGGCGGCTTCTGTCCCCAGGCGCATGACGTGCGTGACCCGAACCAGCTTGCGCCAAAGGTCAGCTTTTTTTCACCTGGCCATAGATCAGGTTCGTCGCCACCTGCCACCGGTGCACGTTGCGCCCTCTGCGTCTCTCTTGCCGCCATGTCCCAAAATGAGCTGTCAAAGCAGAGAAGTACACGTTTAAGCCATCGCTGGTGAAAAGGGGGAGGCAGAAAGGCGGCCAAGATGTGTCGCAGGAAGTGGATGACTCTATGCGCGGCGTCTTGCGTGCGAGGGCCCAGATGGAGCACGGGAAGAAGCTTCGTAGTGGGGTCGATGGCCAGCCAGAGCCAGAGCACCTGTGTGGCGCAGCGGAGCCGGGTGCGCAGCTCGTCTAACTGGAGGTGCGGGAGGTGAAGGTGGTAGAAGAAGTGCTCGTGCAGAGTTTGTGCGTGCTTGCCAGCTCGGGTCAGCCAGCTGGTGATGGTCGCCTGCTGGTAGCCGAAGACCCGTTCAGCCGCCGAAGCATCCAGTCCTTCGGCCAGCGCAGAAAGCACCTGGGCGACCTGCTGGGATGGCGTTTTCAGGCGGTACAACGGGGTGTTGCGCCTGGAAGTGAAGGTGGTACGGCAGGTCTGGCAGCGAAAGGTCTGGATCCGCTCGGTCTGACCATGCTTGCCATCGCCGACCAGCGCGTGGATGTGCGCATCGGTGATTCCAAAGTACAGGCACTGCGGGTTGGGACAAGCGAATCCTTCAGTGTCGATGCGTTTGGGGGCTCCCCGCCGACTTTTTACCTCACGCCAGGGGTGTATAGGACCAGGAACTGGCCCTGCACCCAACGAGGGAGTGGAGGCGAGATGACAGAGGGGACAATCGTCTGGGGTGCGTGGCTTCAGCAGACGGTGCACCGTGGGGCGCACAGCTACTGTCTTGAAGTGGGAAAGCTGGAGAGTGAGCCTGCCATGACGCCAAAACCATGCCAGAGAAAGGATGAGGAAGAACATGAGCAGGAACACGTTGAACTGAAAAGCCATAAGAATCCTCGCTGCCTGAAATGGGGAGCATAGAGTGCTCCGGCATCAAGCAAGGATAAGCAGAGTCGAAAGCCCTGTCAAGCCATTGGGAGAGATGTCCGAATTATCCACTACCGAGAGGGGCTGTACCGCCGCTTGTGAGATGCTCGACTCCAGTGCCTTTTGACTCCAGAAAAGGCACATGGATCTCTTTTCGTTTTTCCTGTCTGATGTGGTGTCCAGCTTCGCTCATGAGAAGCTGGAGTCCATGCCCGTCGAGGATGGCTAGGGAGCGTGAAGAAAAGCGTAGGGCGAGTCATAAAACTTTTTCGTACATGGGGATCTGGCACCAGAATCACATGAGGAGACAGCTTTTTCGTCCTAAATGTGCTATGCTAGAGGCAGAGAAGAACAGGGGTTGTACGGGTTCGTTTGGTAGTGTCCCCATACAACCCCAGACAGGCGTTCACCCACGTAGCGGGCACACCCGACACTCACCAGTAGAGCGGATGGGTCCTGGGGAAGTCACTGTCCATCAGTTGACGTGTCACTTCACATCACTGCATAACATTTCGCTCCGCTGGGTCACGCAGAATGGAAATCGCTCGTGAAGAGCTACTCGTACCGAGAGCGAGACTATGCGTTCGCTCAGATGATGCTGACGCTGCGCACCAGCATCGGCCTGACGCAAGCTGGACTGGCCGATCGGCTGGGTGTCTCCCGGCGCGCCGTAGCAGAGTGGGAGGCCGGTAGCACCTACCCCAAAGCTGAACGCCTCAAACAGCTCGTCGAGCTGGGGGTGCAGTTGCAGGTCTTTGCCGCCGGGCGCGAGGCCGAGGAGATCCGTGCGCTCTGGCGTGCGGCCCATCAGAAGCTGCTGCTGGATGAGGACTGGCTCCATGCCCTGCTCGCTCCTCCTGTGCCCGTCCCGCTGTTCCCACAGGCCGAGACGCTCGTTGCACCAGCGGGATCGGAGCCGGCAGCCTTCCCGCGCATAGACTGGGTGGAAGCCCTCGACGTGAGCCACTTCGCCGGTCGCGAGGTGGAAGTGGCCGAGCTCTCGCAGTGGATCGTGCAGGAGCGCTGCCGCCTGGTAATGCTCCTGGGTATGGGCGGCATCGGCAAGAGTATGCTGGCCTCCTTCCTGGGGAGCCGCCTGGCTTCCCAGTTTGAGGCGGTGCTCTGGCGCTCGGTACGTGACGCCCCCTCCTGCGAGGAGCTGGTCGCCGACTGTATCACCTTCTTCTCCGAGACATCACCCACCTCATTCCCCGCGACCCTTGAGCAGCGCATCAACCAGTTGCTGGCCCGCTTGCAGGCCCATTACTGCCTGCTCGTGCTCGACAACCTGGAGACGCTCCTGGCCAGCGGTGACCGCGAGGGGAGCTACCTGCCGGGCTACGAGGGCTACGGGCGACTCATCCAGCGCCTGGCCGAGTCGGCCCACCAGAGCTGCGTGCTGGTGACCTCCCGGGAGAGGCCCAGGGAGATCGAAGCGCTGGAAGGCACTCGCTCCCCGGTGCGCTCGCTGCGCCTGGTGGGGATGGACGACCAGACCGCCCAAGAGCTGCTCAGCGATAAGGGACTCAGCGGCACGCCTGCTGCCTGGCAGCGACTCGTGGCTACCTACGCGGGCAATCCGCTGGCCCTCAAGATTGTGGCGCAGGCCATCTCCGACCTCTTCGGTGGCGATCTCGACCGGTTTCTGCAAGAAGGGGAGCTGATCTTCAATGGCGTCCGCCCGGTGCTGCGCCAACAGGTGGGACGGCTCTCGCCCCTGGAGCACCTGCTGCTCACCTGGTTAGCCGTGCTGCGCGAGTGGACGCTGTTGGATACTCTGGTGCAGATCCTGCATCCCAGGGTGCTGCGCTCGCAGCTGCTCGAGGCGCTGGAGGCGCTCTCGCGGCGCTCGCTGCTGGAGCGGGGGCAGCAGGCCAGCTTTGGCCTGCAATCGGTGGTGATGGAGTACCTCACCGATGAGTTGGGTGAACGTCTGAGCGAAGAGATCGTGCTTGGTGAGCCTAAGCTTCTGCGCCAGGTGGCCCTCGCGCAGGCGCAAGCCAAGGACTA
>WNGM01003054.1_pt1 | contig 13402 bp, 10 predicted proteins | sample 5400571 | NCBI WGS metagenome assembly WNGM01 (sample SAMN13153378, study PRJNA577476) | soil metagenome | isolation source: 100 cm soil or saprolite under Garry oak tree replicate 2 | place: USA:California | collected 2016-06-15
CCCGACGTTATCGGCCATAAACGCGCTCTCCGACGAATTCGAGAATTTAGCGGACGAACTTGGCGTCGACTATGATGGTTGGGGCGCGGAAGCGGTCGATTGAGTTGTAGAGGCGCTTGTGCCAAGCGCCTGTTTATTTGATTCGGCGTTTGGGAACAAACGCCGCTACAACGCTGTTTCTGTGGTGGTGAGCCCGGGCAGCACGGAAATATTTTAGAGATGTCTCGACTTCGCTCGACATGACAAGGAAAGCGAAGATCTAACCGCCCACGGCTTGATAATGGCGGAGGCCGCGGTGCCACATCATTCGCGCGATTGACCAGGTGAGAAATAGCCAGCCGGTCTGGATGGCGAGCGCTTGCCAAAGCTCGGCGCCTTTCAAGCGCTCGAGAAAAATCGCGACCGGACAAAACAATTCGTAATAAAACGGCGCCCATTTCAACACCGCCTGAATTCCAGCCGGCATGATGTCGATCGGGAACATTTGGCCGCCGAGGAAATATTCGAACGAGTAAACGATGAAGACGATGGTGGTGATTTCCAAAATCCAGAACGCCATCATCGCGAGCGAATAGGTGATAAAGAACTGAATGAATGCCGCCATCAACATCGACAGTGTCGCGAGAATGTAAGTCAGCGGGTCGTGCGGGAGGGCGACGTAGTTGTGAAAATAGAGAAAGATGAGCGCGATCGGCGGGAGGGTGACGAAGGTGTAAACGAGCCGGCCACTGCAAAAAATACTGAACCGATAGGCGAGATAACTCATCGGCTTAGTCAGGAGCGCATTGATCTGACCTTCGCGAATATCGGCGGCGATTTGCCATTCGTCTTCGGTTGGCGTGACCAGGTTGCTGACCAGGATCGTGAGTAAATAGTAGTAGATCATCGAGCCGTAGTCGTAGCCGTGGAGAGCGCCGCCTCGCTCTTTGAAGACCGCGCTCCACAGAAAAACCGTGCCGGCGAGCGGGATCAATCCGAACGCCGCCCGCAGAAAATAATTCCAACGATAAACGAACGTGTTCTGGAGCCCGATGTTGAAGACGGAAACGTACTTGTCGATCCTGCTCGCGCTCATGCTGTAATCGTCATCGTAGTCACAAAGAGGATCCGCCAAAAACGCCAAAGAACGCTAAACTGCGGAAGAATATTACTGCTCCTTTATTTAGCGCTCTTTCGCGTGTTCGGCGGATAATTTTCGGCCCTACGCCAATTCAACAGCCAGATTGATCGCCGCGATCATGCTGTCGGCGCGCGCGATGCCTTTGCCAGCGATTTCAAACGCCGTTCCATGATCGGGGCTCGTGCGTGGAAACGACAGACCGAGCGTCACGTTCACGCCGTTATGAAACGCGTGAAGCTTCAGCGGGATCAAACCCTGATCGTGATACATGCAAAGGACGGCATCGAATTGGCCCTCGGCCGCGCGATGAAAAACCGTGTCCGGCGAATGAGGACCGGAGAAAATTGCTGACTTCTGATTGCTGATTGCTGATTGTAGCTTGGCAACAGCCGGCGCGATGATTTCGATCTCTTCGCGGCCGATCTTTCCGGACTCGCCGGCGTGCGGATTTAATCCGGCGACGGCGATTCGCGGCGAATTGATTCCGCGGCGTCCCAGAAAATCGAGAAGTAACAAACCGACGCGGACAATTTCCGGCTGTTTGAGGGCGCGCGGAACTTCACTCAGCGGAATATGCGTAGTGACCAGGGCGACCGTGATTTTTCCGCCGGTCAAACACATCGCGAAGTTTTTCACGGCGCAGCGCTCGGCAAAAAATTCGGTTTGTCCGGAAAACTTGAACCCCGCTTCGTACATCCGCGCTTTGTGAATTGGTCCGGTCACGATCCCGTGCAGCTCGCTGCGCCGCGCGCGGGTAACTGCTTCTTCAAGCGCGGCCGCGGCCGCGCGCGCAGTTTTAACCGTCGGCGCGCCTGGCTTGCAACCCGGCTGCCGGCCGATGACGACGTATTCAACTGAATCGGGAACGCGTCCCGATTTCAGGGCAAGATCGGCAATCTCCGGTCCGATGCCGGCGCAATCACCAAGCGTGATCCCGATGCGCGGTCTCTTCGTGCTCATGCTCGTCCTCTTGATCGTAATCGAACCTGCTCAATCGAGCACGAGCGCGATCAGGGGCAAGAAGAGAGGAGACGAAGCGGAAGAGTGATCGTCGAATCTCGCGATTAACAACTCAGAAAGTTCTGATGTAGGCCTTTGACCTGAGACTGGCGAGCCACTTTTCCTGCAGCTTTTGCGCCTCCAGCTGGATCAATTTCTTTTCGATCTCGACGCGCGCATCGGCCAGTTTTTTGGTGTCACCGCCGTGTTTGTCTTCGACTTTGAGAATGTAGTAGTTGCCGCTGAACTCGACGATGTTGCTGATTTTGCCGGGCGTGAGGCTGAAGGCGACTTTTTCGAGCGGTCCGGCCAGCGTCTTGCGCTCGATCCAGCCCCAGTCACCGCCATGTTCGCGGGTGCTGTCTTCGGAATAAAGCTGCGCCATGCGTTCGAACTCGGCGCCGTTGACGAGCTTGCCGAAAATCTCATCGGCCATCGCCTTCTGGGCGGCGGCGTTGCCGTCACTAGCGTGACTTGGAATCATGATCAGACGCAGCTTGACTTGCTCCTTGCTGGTGAATTCTTCTCGATGTGCCTTGTAATATTCGTCCACTTTTGCGGGCGAAGCGATGCTGTTGAGCTTGACGTTCTTACTCCGCATCGCCTGGACGATCATTTTCTCGGTCTCCATCTTTTTGAACTCGCCCATGGTGAAATTCTGGGCCTCGAGCGTTTTGATGAAGGTGTTCCGATCGCCGCCGAAATCGGTGCGAATGATATCGTGCATCCGGTCCTCCACGAAATGGTCCGGAATCTGGTAGTTTTCTTTTTTGAACGCCTGAATAATGAGTTGGCGATCGATCAAATCCTGAAGCGCGGCCTGGCGCACTTCCTTCACCTTTTTAATGAGCTCCTCGCCATTGAATTGGGCGCGCAATAATTTTTCTCGCGGCGCGACGAGACCGCGGACCTGCGAAAAAGTGATCACGTCGCCATTCACGACCGCCGCGACGCCATCGACGACTTCCGGGTCCCCCGCGGCATAAGCGGCGCGACAAATCGGCGAAAAATTCAGCAGGCAGGCCGAGATCAGCGCGATAAGAATTTGCCGCATCATGTAAATTTTTTCGTTAACTCCAAAACTTCCCCGAGATGCGTTGGTTTCGCAACTAAACGGGGGAATTTGCCGTCGACAAGTATAAGCTCGCCCCGCCGGGTCAGCATCAACTTTCGCTCGCGCACTTCCACGCGACTGATACCGGCTTTGGCGGCGGCGAGCTTGATTTCGGCGAGGAGAAACAGATTGTCAACCGCTTCCGGGAACTTCCCGAACCGGTCGCGCCATTCGCGCTGAACGCGGTCGAACTGATCGCGGGTGCTGGTCTCGGCGATCTCGCGGTAAGCTTTGATCCGCAATCCAGTGTCGCTGACGTAATTGGCCGGAACGAACGCCGGAATGCGCCGTTCGGGGCCGAGCTGCGCGAATTCGGCTTCATTGGTGGCCACAAAATCAATTCGAAGATCGACCTCGAGCCGCGGCTGAAATTTTCGCCCTTTTAGTTGTGCGACCGCTTGCTTGAGCAACTGGCAATAAAGATCGAAACCGATCGCGATGATATGGCCGCTTTGGGCGGTGCCGAGAATGCTGCCGGCGCCGCGAATCTCGAGATCGCGCATGGCAATACGAAAACCGGCGCCAAGCGAGCTGTATTGCTTGATCGCGTTAATCCGTTTGCGCGCGGCGCCGATCGTCATCATTTCGCGCGGCAAAAGCAAATAGGCGTAAGCCTTGTGTTCAGCGCGACCGACGCGGCCGCGAAGTTGGTAGAGATCCGCCAAGCCGAAACGGTCGGCCCGGTCGATGACGATCGTGTTCGCGTTCGGAATATCGAGACCGCTTTCGATGATGGTAGTGCAAACGAGCACGTCGATTTTTCCCGCAACAAAACGCGCCATCACTTCCTCGAGCTCGTCCGAATCCATTTGCCCGTGTCCAATTTCGACGCGTGCTTGCGGGACAAGATCGACAATTCTTTCCCGCACTCGGTCGATTGTTTGAACGCGGTTGTGCAAAAAATAAACCTGGCCCTGCCGTTCGAGCTCTCGATTGATCGCATCGCGAATAATGCGCTCGTCGTAACCGCAGACAATCGTTTCCACCGGCAAACGGTTGAGCGGCGGCGTTTCGATGGTCGACATGTCTTTCACGCCGACGAGCGAAAGATAAAGCGTGCGCGGAATCGGCGTGGCCGAAAGCGTCAACACGTCGACCAGGTTGAAGAGTTCCTTGAATTTTTCTTTGTGCAAAACGCCGAAGCGCTGTTCTTCGTCGATCACGACCAGGCCAAGATCCTTGAATACGACGTCGCCGGAAATGAGGCGATGCGTGCCGATGACGATGTCGACGCCGCCCTGGCGAAGAAGCTCGAGGATTTTGCGCTGCTCACCTTGCGATCGAAACCGGCTGAGCATTTCAATCCGCACCGGGTAATCGAGCATACGTTGGCGAAAAACCTCGAAGTGTTGTTGCGCGAGGACGGTCGTGGGCGCGAGCACGGCGACTTGCCTTCCGTCCATGACTGCTTTGAAGGCTGCGCGAATCGCAACCTCGGTTTTACCGAAGCCGACGTCGCCGCAGATCAACCGGTCCATCGGCCGCGGTTGCTCCATGTCGATCTTCGCGTCGATGATCGCCTTCATCTGGTCGGGCGTTTCGCGAAACGGAAAGGAATGCTCGAACTCGCGTTGCCACTTTGTGTCCGGCCCAAACGCGTGGCCGGGGACGGTTTCGCGCTCGGCCTGGACCGCGAGCATTTTGCCGGCGTAATCGAAAATGGATGAGGCCGCGTTCTTTTTGGCACGCGCCCATTTTGAATCGGCGAGCGAACTGAGCTGCGGTGATCGTTTGCCGACGCCGACATAACGCGAGACGAGATAGGCCTGCTCCAGCGGCACGTAGAGCTTCGCTTCGTCCGCGAATTCGAGCGCGAGCACTTCCTGTTCGCCGTTTGTCGTTGTTGGAATGCGCGTGAGGCCCGCGAACCGAGCCACGCCGTGTTCGAGATGAACGACGAGATCGTCCTCGTTCAGCTCGCTGAAATCGATTTGGGCACGGTGACGTTCGGCGTGGTAAAGCCGCCGGCGCGCGTGCGGCGCGAAACGGCCGAACAATTCAGCGGCTGACAAAACGACCAGATCTGCCGGCGGAAAACAAAAGCCGCGCGCGAGCGTGCCGAGAACAAGATCAACATCTTGCAACACATCGGCGCTGATCAATTCGCGGAAACGCTCGATCTCGCCCTCGGTCTGAAAATAAACCAAGATCCGCGCTTTATTTTTACGCCACTCGGTCAGTCGCTTGATGAATTGATCGCGCTTCGCTTCCGCGAGCAGAAAGTCGCCGACCGCGAACTCGCCGATGTCGCAATCCTGAAACGCGCCGCTGAAATCTTCGGGACCGCTTTCGATCCAGCCCTCGCTGATTTGAACAACTTGACGGCTTAAAGCCGTCAAGTTTTCCGTGGCTTCCTCCGGCTCGATCTCGATGATGAGGTCCTCTTTGCCGATGTAGTCGCGGACAAAACCGCTTTGGTCGCCCGCGCCGCCGAGCAAGATGTCGATCTTACGCAGGTCGCGCACGGAAGTTTGGGTATCGATATCGAATTCACGCAGCGATTCGACGTTATCGCCAAAGAACTCGAGCCGCACCGGCAGCGGCGCCTGCCACGAATAAAGATCGACGATGCCACCGCGAACAGCGAATTGGCCGCGAGTGGTGACCTGGGCGACGCGTTCGTAACCGGAGCCGCTCAACTTTTCGAGCAATTGCTCCATGGTTGACGTAGGGCCCGGTTTGATTTTCAGAGTCGCGGCTGACACAGCGCCGCGTTTCGGCGCCGGTTGCTCGAGACTCGCGCGAGTGGTGACGATCACGTGCGGTGCCGGTTCGCTATCGATTTTTGCCAGGAGCGCCAATCGCTCAGCCGCGATTTCAGGATCGGGCAAAACATTTTCGACCGCGGCGAATTCGGCTTCGGGCAGAAATTGCGTAGCTGGAAGCCAATTCAGGATTGTTTCGTAAAGCGAATCCTGTGCACGCACGCTCGGGCAAACAATCCACACCGTTTTCGGCATCCGCCGCGCGATAACGGCGGCCAGAAAAGCCTGTCCCGGCGCGATGATGTGCGAAAATTTTGCCGGCGCCCGTTGGGTCTCGATCTGTTCGAGCTTGCGCGCAATCGGAGCACTTTGCGCGACGCGCTCGAGCAATTCGCCGGATATCGATTTTTCCACGGCGAACTTTCGCCGAAAGTGGCGAAGCTTCAAAAAGGTCGATCGGCCGCTCCGCGGGCGATGCTAATTAATGCGGCTTCGCCGCCATTTTTAACATCGAGCAAGGGACTGCTCGATCCGCGTGGAATTTAATTCGTGATCGTAACTGGAGTGCCGGTTGAAACCGATTTGAAGAAATCCTCGGCCATGAATTGCGGCATCCGAATACAACCGTGGGATGCGGGGTAGCCAGGGAGATATCCGGCGTGCATGCCGACACCGTCGACGATGCGCATAAAATAAGGCATGGGGGCGCCTTTGAAATGGCTGCCCGGCGGTTTCTTGTCGTCCACCGAGACGTTGGGCATCACGACGCTACCGGAGTCGTCAACGAAATCGCCATATTTGGTTGAGACGTGGTTAATGTCCTTTTGGATGATCGAGAAATGACCGGTAGGCGTAATCAACCCCTCGCGTCCGGTAGATAGCTGCGAAATTCCGACCAGCATTCCGCTTTTGTAAAAATAAGCGCGCTGTTCTTTCAGGTTGATTTTGACAGAAGGCTTGCCGCCGATGTGATCGCCGTCCCAGTAAGAAACGGTATCGGTGGGTGCGCCGGCAGTTGGAGCATTACCATGAACGCCGCCGAGATATTGGGTTTGGCCCGAGTAACGGACGTCTTCCTCGCAGCTGGTGGCGATTAAACTCAACGTTGTGAGAAATGACAAAAGAAACAGCCGATAAAATGAAGAACGCATAAAAACTTTTCGGTCGAACCCTTTACCGGAGGAGTATCCAAAGTCAAGAGATGCAGCGCTGGCGAATTTCGGCCCTTTCCGCGGCTTGAATTGTGCTTTCTTCGAGGCAGCGTTTCCAGCATGCCGACTTACGAGTATCACTGCCGGAAGTGCGACCAAGATTTTGAGATGTTTCAATCAATGCGTGACGAACCGCTCCGGGAATGTCCCAAGGATCTCTGCCGGCTCCCAAAATGGGGCCATGGCAGGGTAAAACGGCTTCTCGGCACCGGCGCCGGGATTATTTTCAAAGGCTCCGGCTTTTATAGCACCGACTATCGGAGCAAAGCGTATCAGGAAGCGGCCAAGAAAGAAGCGCCTACCGTCGGCGAAAAATCTTCGTCCGGCAAAGAATCTAAAACGCCCCCGCCAAAAACATCGACCTCAGCCCCACCGCTTAAACCGAAGAAGGGATCGGCAGCATGACGACGACGACAACAATGACGAAATTAGTTTGTGGGGAGTGCCGGCACGAAAACGAAGCCGAGCGGATCTACTGCCACAATTGCGGTGAACGCCTGGACCGTTCCGCGGCGGCTGCGCGAAAGCCGATGGTGGATCCGACAGAGACACATCGGCGTTTGCAGAAGATGTTGGAACCGCCGAGCAGGGTCCGTCACAATTTCTTTGCTGTGAGCAAATTAGCTTTGGCTGCGGTCGCTGCGGCCGCCCTGGTCGAGATGGCCCTGCCACCGGAACTTCCAGCGCCGACAAAGATTGTGTCACCACAAATCGATCTCGATTTGGAAAACGCACATCTGAGGCCCAGCCCGCTGGAATATTCGCAAGACCAGATTAACGCTTATCTGACTTATCGGTTGATCAGCAAAAAAAAGGCGCTGACTTACCCGTTCCTGACATTCGTGCGCGCGACTGCTTCTTTCCGCGAAGGTGCTTGCACCATTGGCGTGGAGCGTTCGCTCTTTGGTTATTCAATTTTCAGCCGCACATCTCATCGCGTCGATACGAGCGCGGGAAAAATTGCTGCCACAAATGTTGGCGGCTGGATCGGGCGGCTGCCGATTCATCCCGCGATCATGCAATTCGGCGATATCATTTTCGCCGATTTATGGTCGGTGCTCGAGCGCGAGCGTAAATTGATCGGAAAAATGGGAGCAGTGAACTTTCACGACGGCAGCGTTACAATAACCGCGCCAACTCGTTAAAATGGAAGTGGCCGGGAGCCCGCCATTTCTCCATCGGACTCGCCGGCCAACCAACCAATCAATCAATCTGTTTTAGTTTTCGCTAGTAACGGAGACCCATGTTCCGCAGGAGCGATCCACTGATCGCGCCGTCCACGCGGAGACCGTGGTCGCGCTCATACGCCTGAATAGCGTAATGGGTGCGCGGTCCCATGACTCCGTCGATCGCGCCGCGATAGTAACCGGCTCGGGCCAGTCGCGATTGAACTTGGATCACGATAGATCCATTTGCGTAAGTGTCGTAACCGGGACGGTTATAACCGTAATATCCGTAGCTGTAGTTGTACGGATAAGAGCCGTAATAACCGTACGGGTAACCGTAGGAGTAATACGGGTAACCGAACCCGAATGAAACGGAGGGGCCGTAAGAGTAATACGGATAGCCATACCCGTTGCCATATGAGCCGTACGGGTAGCTGTATCCATAGGTGCGGCTGCCTACGAAAACTCTGCTTCGATCACGAACGGTACGAGTTCCAATGGTGGCTGTATTTCCGCCAGTTGCGAAACTCCGTGTTCGGATCGCGGCTCTATTACCGCCGGTTGCGAAACTCCGTGTTCGGACCGCGGCCTTTCCGCCAGTTGTCATTGTCGTGGTCTGTTTTGCCGCTCGCACTTTTGCTTTCGAGCGAGCCCGGTCATTCCCTGGGGCAGCCGTCGCCAGCGACCCGGTCAAGATCAACCCTGTAACCACGCTTAATAGGATGCGTTTTGTGTTCATAAGCCTGTTTTTGATTCTAGAAATTAGACGTGAGAAACAGGCGAGAGTTTCACTTTTTTTGCAGAAAAATTCGCAATCGTGCTCGCCACTGGACGCTGAGCGCAACTATTCTGCTCCCAGCTGTTTGTGAAGATGAAAATTCGCGCGATTTTCGCAGGAGCGCTCCTCCTCGGTTGTTCGATTTTCGAATTGCTTGGAGCGACCCCGATTGAACGCAGCGTCAGCCCATCCGGGCAATTCGTCATTTACGGAGGCGATGCGGCGTGGCGTGGTGCGGTCTCCGCGCTGGCCGAGCGCACCAAAGCCAATCTGCTCGCTGTCTTGCAACGACGCGATCAATGGGGCGCCGCGATCGTTGTTAATTTGCAATCGCCCGCGGCGAATCTGCCGGAAATACCGGCGACAGCTTTGCGCTTCAGTCAAACCGGATCTGGCCTGAAATTGCAACTCGACCTCACGATTTCGCGCAAAATGGATTTCGGAGCAATGGAGCGTGAACTGTTGCGGGCGATTCTGCTTGAAATGATTTATCGGAATCAACCCGGGATTGCTTCGGGTGCGACCTATGTTGAGCCGCCAAACTGGCTGATTGAAGGCTTGCTCGCTTTGGCGCCGAATTGCGATCGCACATCGCTGACCAACGCGCTGGCCGTGCCGGAACGAATCACACCGCTCGATGAGGTTTTGTGGGAGCGGCCCGAATTGCTCGATTCCGCCGGGCGGCTTCTTTATCGCGCCTACTCGTTCGCGCTCGTTCAGTTGCTAATCGAAAGCGCGGACGGCCACGCGCACCTCGGCCGTTACATCGACAATCTCTCATTCACTTCAAACGATCCGTTGGCCGATTTGCAGGCAGTGTTTCCGCAACTTGCCGGAAACGATCAAAAAATTTGGAAATCGAAGATTGTAGACATTAAGAGTTCAGGGCGCGCTGATCTTCTGACTTTTTCGCAGACGGAGGAAAAGCTTTCCAGCCTTTTACAGACGAAATTTGTGGGGACCGGCGGGCGCGATAAATCTCTATCCTTCGAAGATCTTTGCCAAAAGAAGCCGGCTCCGGCGCAGCGGCTGGCGCTCCAAAAATTTAGTCAGGAATTATTGTTGTTGGCTGCGCAGGCCAACCCAGCGCTTCGCTCAGTCGTCCAGGATTATCAGCAAGTTTCTGCGCAGCTGGCGCTCGGAAAACTTCGTGGCCTGGCGGCACGCCTAGCCGACTTGAAAACTTTGCGCTCAAAACTGTCCTCGCGAATGACCGAAATCGACGATTACCTCAACTGGTTCGAGGCGACGCAATTGTCAACCCGAAGCGGTCTCTTTGAGGATTGCCTCAACCCTTCAAGCCTGGAGACTCCTTCCCGGGGGCATCGAAAGGACTCGTTCTCCGCTTATCTCGACGCGATGGAGACGCAGTTCTAGGATTGCTCGCCACGGCGACGTCCGGCGGCGGATCGAACTTCGAGTAGTTGCTCATTCGAGCGTTTCTCATTAAGGTAGTTGCCGCGGGTTAAGCCGCGCGTTTTTCTTGATGCAGAAGATTGGATTTGCCGAAGCCCTCGATTCGATTGTGGCGAGCGACCCGCGTTATCAACGCGAGGCCTACATTTTTTTGCGCGACGCGCTCGATTTCACGACCAAGCAGCAAAAGAAAGCAAAAGGGACAACGGTGAGGCATGTTTCCGGACCGGAGTTGCTCGAAGGCATCCGGCAATATGCGCTCAAAGAATTTGGACCGATGGTGGTGACGGTGTTCGAGAATTGGGGGATCCGTTCCTGTGAAGATATCGGTCACATGGTTTTCAATCTCATCGGCGCCGGTATTTTTGGAAAGACAGACCAAGATTCGATCGAGGATTTCAAGGCAGTTTACGATTTTCAGGACGCGTTCGTGAAGCCGTACGCCCCGGAAAAGAAACTCGAAGTCCCGAAAAGTTTACCGGCGCCGAAAATTGTATGACGGGCGCAGCCCCGCGGGTGGCCCTAATTTCTGCGATTGTCTTTAGCATGGTGAACTTGAAAGCTGCCGCTGTGGGTGACTCCGCCGTCATCACTTTTCCGCCGAGTACGGCGCAAAAATGGGTCCTGCCCGACGGCCTGACGCTGATCGTCCAGGAAGACCGAAGCGCGCCGGTGGCAAGCGTGCAAGCGTGGTGCGGCACCGGCAGCATTTACGAGGACGAGAAATTGGGCGCCGGTCTCTCGCACATCCTCGAACACATGCTGTTTAAGGGAACCAAAACGCAATCTGGCAACGCGATCGCGCAAAAAATCCAGGACGTGGGCGGTTACATCAACGCCTACACTTCTTTCGATCGGACAGTTTTTTGGATCGACGTGCCGAAGGATGGAGTCCAGACCGCGCTCGCGGTTTTGTCCGACGCGATGATGAATTCGACTCTCCCGCCGGAAGAATACGCAAAAGAGCAGGAGGTCATTCGCCGCGAGTTCGCAATGGGCCTTGACGACCCTGATCGTCAGGCGGGCTTGCTCCTCTTCGCGACCGCGTATCAGCGCCATCCCTATCGGCTCCCGGTGATCGGAGAGATAGAAATTTACAACCAGCTCACGCAGGAGCAGGTGATGCAGTATTACAAATCGCGTTACGTGCCGAACAATCTCACCTTCATCGTGGTGGGAGATGTCGATGGCGAAAAAGTGCACCAGCAACTGGCGGACTTTTTCAAAAGTTACCCGGAGAAATCGCTCAAGCCGGTTTTTGTTCCGGAAGAACCGCCGCAACTCGGCCGTCGCGAAGTGCATCACGAATTCGCGACCGAGCTGACACGGCTTTCGCTCGCTTGGCACATTCCCGAGATCACGAATCCGGATGTTCCCGCGCTCGACTTGCTTTCGACGATTTTGGGTGAGGGGCGGAGCTCGCGTTTGTATCGGCGCGTGCGTGAACAAGCGGGCCTCGCCTTTAGCGTGTCAGCGTTCTCCTACACCCCGGGTGACCCTGGTCTGCTCGGAGTGGATGCCACGGTCGATCCAAAGAAACGCGACGATGCTGAGAAGTTGATCTTGCAGATCATTGCCGAAGTGAAACAGGCCGGCGTGACCGCCGATGAACTGATGAAAGCGAAAAAAATGTCGCTCAGTCATCATCTCGATGCCCTCACCACCATGCGCGGGCAAGCGTCCGATCTCGGCTCGAACTGGCTGCTAACCCGGAACCTGAATTTCAGCCGCGATTATTTGACCGCCGTCCAAAAAGTAACCTTGGACGATATTCGCCGCGTCGCGGTGAAGTATCTGGTCGATCAAAACCTGACGGTCGCGTCGCTCAATCCAAAAGGGTCGCTTGGCGCGAAACAGGAGGTCTCAAAGCCGGCCGCGGTCACGGAAATTCAAAAATTCGAGCTGTCCAACGGGCTGCGCTTACTTGTGCGCGAAGATCCGCGCTTGCCGCTGGTTTCGATGAGTGCCGTTTTCCGGAGCGGATTGCTTGCTGAAACTCCGGAGATAAATGGAATCACGCGCTTGACCGCTCGGGTTTTGCTCAAAGGCACAAAGACGCGCACTGCCGAGCAAATCGCCAATCAGATCGAAGCCATCGGCGGATCGATCTCGAGCGACGCCGGCAACAACAGCATGAGTGTCGGCGTTCATGTGATGAAACCGGATCTGAAGACCGGGGTCGATTTGCTGTGTGATGTTCTGCTCAACGCGAAATTTCCTGAAAAGGCAGTCGCACGCGAAAAAGAAGTTCAAATCGCCGGTGTTAAACAAGAAGAGGAACAGTTGACGACTGTTGCGCGGAACATTCTCCGCCAGGCGCTCTTCACCGATCATCCCTATGCCTTGCGCTCGAATGGCTCGCCCGAATCGCTGCAGCATCTAACCCAGAAAGATTTAGTCCAATTCCGCGACAAATATCTGATAGCGAAAAATGGCGTGATTTCAGTTTTTGGAAATGTGAATGCGGCCGAAGTGAAGCAGTTGTTCGAGCGGGCGCTTGGCACAATGAAGCCCGGCTCACTCGCGCTGACCGATGCGCGGGCGCCGGCGCCGATCACCAAAACAGAGATTGTCGAAAGCAATAAGGAAAAAGCGCAAGGCGTGATCATGGTCGGCTATCGCGGTGTCGATATGTTCGACAAAGATCGATTCGCACTCGAGTTGATCGACGAAGCGAGCAGCGACCTCGGCTCGCGATTTTTCATCCGTATTCGTGAGCAAATGGGACTGGCGTATTACGTCGGAGCCAGCCAGATGCAGGGACTCGTTCCCGGTCTGTTCGCATTTTATCTCGGGACCGATCCGCAAAAAATCGAGCCGGTGAAAACGGCGTTGCTCGACGAGATCCGGAAACTGGCGAGCGAAGGCCTCACTCAGGAGGAGTTAACGCGCG
>WNGM01006325.1_pt1 | contig 13401 bp, 11 predicted proteins | sample 5400571 | NCBI WGS metagenome assembly WNGM01 (sample SAMN13153378, study PRJNA577476) | soil metagenome | isolation source: 100 cm soil or saprolite under Garry oak tree replicate 2 | place: USA:California | collected 2016-06-15
CGGTCTCGCGCGCCCGGGCCTCGTCGGCGCGCGCCGAGGGCAGGAAGAGCATGCGGCGCAGCGTGTCCCCGCGCCGGACGAGGTGCGCGCCGACCATCACGTTCTCCAGGGCGGACAGCCCGGAGAACAGGCGGATGTTCTGGTACGTGCGGGTGATGCCCAGGGCCGCGATGCGGTGGGACGGTAGCCCGTCGATGCGCTCGCCGCCCAGCACGATGCGCCCGCGCGTGGGGCGGAAGAGCCCGGAGATGACGTTGAGCAGCGTGGTCTTTCCCGCTCCGTTGGGCCCGATGAGCCCGTGCACCTCGCCGGGGGCCACCTGGACCGCGGCGCCGTCGAGCGCTCGCACCCCGCCGAAGCTCCGCTCCAGCTCCTCAACCGAGAGCAGCACGCGAGGCCTTCCGCATCCGCCGCTCGCGCAGCGTGCGCGGCAAGGAGACGATGCCGTTCGGGAGGAAAAGGATCACCGCCAGCAGGATGGCGCCGTTGAGGAACAGCCGGAGAGGGCCCGGCGAGAGGCCCAGCGCGCGGCCGGCGCCGCGCAGCGCCTCGGGGAGCAGGGTGAGGAACGCGGCGCCGGCGACGGGGCCGTAGAACACCGCGTCGCCGCCCACCACGGCGTAGACGAGCATGTCCACCGCGCGCGCGAAGCCGTAGCCGTTCGGCGCCACCATGTACGTCAGGTGCGCCTCCAGCACGCCAGCGAATCCGGCGATCGCCGCCCCCAGCACGAACATGGACAGCTTGTAGTGCGTGCTGGCGATCCCCATGGTCCGCGCCGCGGCCTCGTCCTCGCGGATCGCCTCCAGCGCGTAACCCGCGCGCGAGCCGCGCAGCCGGGCGAGCGCGAACATGACGGCGGCGAGCGCCACCCAGATCATCCACAGCCGGGTCTTCTGCGGGATGGCGACCAGGCCCAGCGCACCGTTGGTATAGCTCCAGTTGACGAAGGCGAGCCGCACGACCTCGCCGAACCCGATGGTCGCGATGGCGAGGAACACGCCGCGCAGCCGCAGCACGGGCAGCCCCAGGGGCACGGCGATCATCGCCGGGAGGACCGCGCCGGCGAGCAGAGCGAGGGGGAAGGGGGCGTGCGCGTTCTGCGTCAGCAGCGCTCCCGTGTAGGCGCCGATGGCCATGAACCCGGCGTTGGCGAGCGAGAGCTGGCCGCAGCACAGCGTGCAGTAGACGGACAGCGCGAGCAGGCCGTTCAACCCGATGAAGGCGAAGAGCGACTGGTAGGTGAGGAAGAAGCTGCCGAAGTCGGGCACTTCAGGCCTCGCGGATGGCGGCCTTGCCGAGCAGACCGGACGGCCGCACCAGCAGCACGAGGAACAGCACGCCGAACGAGACCGCGTCGCGCCAGCTGGAGCCCAGCTGCACGACGGTGAGGACCTCGAGCAGGCCGAGCGCGAATCCGGCGATGACCGCGCCCGCGATGCTGCCCATGCCACCGAGGATGATCACCGCGAGCCCTTTCAGCTCCACGCTCCGGCCCATGTCGGGCGAGACGCTGTTGAAGGCCACACCGAAGAGCACGCCCGCCGCCCCGCCGAGCGCGGAGGAGAGGAAGAACGACCAGGCGATCACCCGGTCCACGTCGACGCCGAGGATGCGCGCGGCGCGCGGCGACTCGGCCACTGCCCGGATCTGCCGCCCCAGGCGCGTCGCCCGCAAGACCGCCGTCAGCGCGGCCATCAGCGCCACCGAGACCGCGATGATGGTGAGCTGGAGCGCGGAGACCGTCGCGCCCAGGACGTGCAGCGGCTTGTCCGGGAACGTGCCCTGCGGAAAGCGCTGCACATCGGGCCCCCAGATCTGCAGCGCGATCGCCTCCAGGATGGTGGCAGCCGCCAGCGAGCTGATCAGCCCCGAGATGTTCGAGTCGGCCCGCCCGCGGAGCGGGCGGAACGCGACCCGCTCCAGCCCGATGCCGATCAGGCCGGCGGCGAGCAGCGAGACGGGCAGGGCGATCGCCAGGGGCATGTTCCCTCCGGCGACGAAGGCGAGCGCGATGAACGCGCTCAGCGTGAAGACCGCCTGGTGGGCGAGGTTGAGGATGTCCAGCACGCCGAACACCAGGGCGTACCCGACGGCGAACAGCGCGTAGATCGCGCCGAGGAAGACGCCGTTGATCGCCTGCTGCCACATCCAGACGGATCCCCCAAGCGCGGCGGCCGGAACCATGCAACGACGTCCGCGACCGAAAAAGCATAGCGCCGCCCTATCGGCGGCGGCTATTGGACGATCTCGAACTTCCCGTTCTTGACCTGCTGCACGGCGGGCTCGTGCTGCGCGTCGCGCGTCGATGTGAAGGAGAACTTGCCCAGCGGGGTGTCCAGGTCCTTCACCTGCGCAAACCCGTTCTTGACCTCGTCGCGGCCCGTCTTGAAGCCCGCCTTGCGCACCGCCTCGGCGACGATGAGCACGCCCGAATACGCCTGCGCGGAAAACTGGTCGGGGTTCACGCCGCGCTTCTGCATCAGCTCCTTGAAGCGCTGGTTGGCCGGAGCGGTGCTGGCCGAGTTCCAGGAAGTGCCGACCAGGACGCCCTCGGCGGCCGGCCCGGCGTTCTTGATGAACGCGGGGCTGTTGAACCCGTTCCCGCCGAGGATGGCCCCCGCGTACCCGAGCTGGCGGGCCTGCGCGACGATCGCCGCCGCGTTGTCGGCCAGCGCCGAGACGACCACGATCTCCGGGTTCTTGCCCTTGATGGCGGTGAGCTGCGCGCTGAAGTCCCGGTCCGGCTTGGCGAACGTCTGCGTGTCCACCACCGTGACGGTCTCGTCCGCCAGCGCTTTCTTCATCACGTCGTAGCCCGCCTTGGTGAAGACGTCGTCGTTGCCGTAGAGGACGGCGGCGGTCTTGAAACCGATCTTCGCCTTGGCCTTCTTCACCGCTCCGGGGACCACCTGGGCCTCGGTCAAGGAGTCGCGCCAGACGTAGTCGCCGATGTCGGTAATGCCCGTGGGCGAGGTGTTGGAGATGGCCAGCACCGGGACGCGCGCCTGCTGCGCCAGCGGGTCGGCCGCGGTCGCGGTGGTGGAGAGCGTGGGGCCGATGATCACGCTGACCTTGTCGGTGTTGATGAACCGCTGGAACACGTTGATGCCCTGCTCCTTGCTGGTCGCGTCGTCCTCGACCAGCAGCTCGAGCTTGATGCCTTGCAGGGTGTTCCCGCCGTTCACTTCCTCGGTCGCCGCTTCGAGCCCGTTCTTCTGCGACTGCCCGTAGGTGGCGGCGGCGCCGGTCATGCTCAGCGCCGCGCCCATCTTCAGGGATGCGCCTTTGGTCTGGGCGCTGCTCGCGCCTCCGGAGTCGCCTCCGCCTCCGCCCTTGCAGGCGCCGATCGCAAGGGGAACTGCGACGGCGGCCAGGCGCAGGCTCCAGCATCCGAGACGCATCTGTCGGCCTCCCGGGGCACGCGGGCGAGCGGTATGCGTACACCAGCGCCGGGCGGCCGAGCAAGCCGCTCGGCGGGAGCGCTGCCGGTGTGCGTCTTGCGTTTTGACGGTAGTTTTGGAGAAGATACGCGGCGCTGTCTGCGCGGCGATCCCACGCGCCGCCATTACCGAGTGGAGAAATGAAGATCGCGGCGCTCGTCCGCAGACGTTGACTGTGTGCGGGAGGGGGATCTTCCGCCGCATCCAACCCGCAGAGGAGGAGCTCATGGGAAGTATCTCGAAGGCAAGGAGAAGGTCGTGTTGGGCCTCGTTGATCGCGATGCTGGCCGCGACCGCTGCGTCCGCGCAGCAGGCTCCGACAGGGACGCAGACCGAAAAGCCACAAGCGCCCGAAACAGCGCCGGCGAGGCCGGCCACACCCCTCCCGGCCGTCGCGCAGATCGGTCCGGCGCGTGAGGTCAAGCTCGCCGAGTACACCTGGTTCCGCTTCGGCGCCCAGGTCCAGGCTTGGTTCAAGGCTGCGCAGGACCGGATCGTCCAGCCGGACGGATCCGACGGCGGATACGCGATGGACTTCTACTGCCGCCGCTGCCGCTTCTTCACGACCGGATCGAACGTCAAGGACGTGTACTTCAACGTCCTGTTCGAGGCTGCGAACGTCGGCAAGGCCGATCCGACCACCGGCGCCAGGACGACTCCGGTGCCCTCGATCCTCGACGCTTACGGCCAGGTCAAGTTCGCCGACGCCTTCTGGCTGAGCGGCGGCAGCATCCTGTTGCCGTTGACCCGCAACGGCCTGCAGCCGACGACCACCTACGTGAGCATCGACACGGCCAACGTCGCCACGACACCCGCCCTGCAGGGCAACACCAATACCCTCCGCGACCTCGGCATCCAGGCGAACGGCTTCTTCGCGGACAATCACGTCGAATACCGCCTGGGTGTCTTCCAAGGAACCCGGCAACCCGGCATGGCGACTCAGACCGCCGGCCACAACGCGCCCCGCTTCGTCGCCATGGTGTCGGCAAACCTGTGGGATCCGGAAACGGGCTACGTCAACGGCGGCCACTACTATGGCACCCGGAAGGTCCTCGGCGTGATGGGCAACTTCGACTACCAGGCCCTTCGCAAGAGCGGCCCGGCGACGACGCCTTTTAACGCTGCTCCTTTTCCAGCTGGGACCGGTTCGGGGGCCGACAAGGACGCGTACGTGGGCTTCAGCGGCGCCGCGTTCATCAACTATCCGCTGGCCGGCAGCCCGAATCCGAGGGGCGGCGACGAGATCGTCGGCTTGCTGCAGTTCGGCTATTACGACGGCGGCTTCAAAGGGACTCTGACCGTTCCGACCAACTTCGGGACCTACCCCCTCGTTCTCAAGCAGACCAACTACCTTGCGGAAGCAGGGTACTACAACCACGCTGGACACTTCTCCGTCTTCGGCAAGTACGAGATGCGGAAGATCAGCGAAGATTATGCCCTCGCGTTCAGACAGGCCCTCCCCGCAGGCGTGTCCCCCAGCCAGACTTGGATCGCGGGCGGATTGAAGTATTACGTGGCTCCCGCCAACTTCCTGAACTTCACCCTCCAGTACGAGCGGGTCATCAACAACGACGCGCCTGGCACGGAGCAGGGAGGCACCAACAACATCACGTTCCAGATGCAGACGATCCTCTACTGAGCCAGGACGGCCGCGCGGCGCGACCGCGTGTCGTCCGCCGAGGGATCAGCGGTTTCAGAGCGAGGCGCCCCGGGCAGCGCGAGCCGTCCGGGGCCCGACCGGCAGTGCTACTTCTCGATCTGCCCGCGCACCTCGCCCGGCTTGTTGTTCGCGGTGTGCAGGTTGACGTAGGTCCCGCCCGACCGCATCGCCGCCAGCACGTCGTCGAGCGTCATCGCCGACCCGTCCGCCTTCTTCCCCTTCACACCGGTTGCGTCGAAGGTGCCTTCGCCGGCCGCCGTTCCCGCCGACGCGCCCGCCGCGATGTTGAGCGGCACGATCACTGGCCCTGCCGCTCCCGGCGCGCCGAGGTGGATGTGCGCCATCAGCGGGGCGCCGCTCAGGCCCGACGCGGTCAGCTTGTAGACCACCGTCGTCCCGTTCACCGTGAAGTTCGCCATGCCCGACGGCGACGCCGCCCCGTCGAGGTTGGGAGCCGGGACCTCGCTGCGCGGGTCCAGCCTGGCCTGGAACGTCTCGGGCGCCGCAGCCGCCTTCGACGGCTCGGGCTGCGACGAGGACGCCGTCGCGCACGCGGCCATCGCCAACCCGACCACTACCGGAAAGGTTCGCCTCATTTTGGTCCCTCCGCTGCGTTTTGCAGATTCTGCAAGCGCGAATATTGGCAGAATTGGAATCGAACCGGAAGCGCTGGTATGAACTCCGGCACGCATGGCCGTTGCGATCGCCGCGCTGGCGCTTCTCGTCGCTGCGCCGGCTGCGCTTGGGACGCTGCCTCCTCCTGGCAGCGCGGGCAGCCATGAAGCCTACTGGCGCCACGTCAAGTCCGCGCAGCTGCGCGCCCTGGAGGATGCGCTCGAGGCCTACGACGCCCACCTCCGCAAGCACCCCGCGGACGCGATGGCCGCGGTCGAGCGTTGCAAGCTCATCGCGGCGGAGATGGCCTCTCACGACGACGAAGAATCCGCGCCTTCCGACGATGGTGCGACGCCGACGCACGGCGGCTGCCTGGAGGGGCTGGCGCGCGACTTTCCCGAGTCCGTCCTGGCCGTCCGCTATCGCCTGGACTACAAGTGGTCCAACGACGCGATCGCGTTCGGCAAGGAAGCCCTCGCCAATCCTCGGATTGTCTGGACGAACGGCGACCGTGCCGCCGTGTATGTCAAGCTGTCGCGGAGCTACTCCGCGAGCCAGCAGCTCGCGCTCGCGAGTCATTACGCGCGGCTGGCGATGGACCTCGATCCCAGCCTCGACATGACGCGCGAGGTCGCCTCGCAGCTCATCGCGGAAGGGCGGCGGACCGAGGCGGTGGTCGTGCTCAGCTCGCGGACGGACGGTCCGGCCTTCGAGCTCGCGCACAAGGCGCGGATGCTGGCCGATGCCGGCGCGTTCGCGCGCGCGGCGTGGATGCTCGACCTCGCCGCGGGGAAGGCGAAGACGGCCGTCGATGCGATGCTTCGCGCCCGCATCCTCGAAGGAACCGGCAAGCTCCAGCTGGCGCGGAAGACGTATGCGGAGCAAGGCGCGGCGTGGAATCGCCTCGAGGTGCTCACCCGGATCTTCGAGATCGACCTGGCTGGAAGCGATCCCGCCTCCGCGGCCCGCTCCTACCACGACCTTCGCGAGCAGGGCTGGAAGACGGATCCGCTCGGACGCCGCCGCCTCGCGCTGGCGTGGAAGTTTCCCCGTGCGGGTTGGCGGCCGGGCGACCTGTCCGGCGTCCTGGCGCTGCTGGGTTGCCTTGCCGGGTTGGCGTTGCTGCCCGGGTTGTTTCTCGTTCCCCTCCACTCGTGGTGGCTCCGGCGGCGGCTCCGCGCCGGGACGGCCGAGGAGCCGGCTACGGCGCCGACATGGGGTTTTCGCCACGCGTGGCTGGCGATCGCGGCGATGCTCGTCTGCCAGTTCCTGGCCGTCTACGTCTTCGCCTACGACGACCTGGCCTCGTGGTTCGCGGCGGGCGGGCAGCACGGCTCGCCGCCGCGGGCTCTCGCCGCGTTCGGGCTCTTTTATGCGCTGCTGCTGACGGCGTTCCTCGCCGCGCTGGTCGTGCGCCGCAGGGAGCGGCTGCGGCTCCTGGGCCCGGGGACCTGGTCCTTGCCCAAGTGCGCCGGCCAGGCGGTCCTCGGGCTCGTGGTGACGTTCGCGGCGGCGGTTGCGAGCCACCTGCTCTTCAAGCTGCCCGGGAAGATCCCGCTGGCGCCCGGCGCGACCACGATCGAGTCGATGGTCAAGGCCACCGTGGACGTCTACGGCCCCGGCCTGGCGCTGGTGGTCTTCGCGCTGCTGATCCCCATCGCCGAGGAGCTGATCTTCCGGTCGATCCTCCTGGACGTATTCGGCCGCCAGATGCGGTTCTGGCTGGCAAACGCGGTCCAAGCGCTCCTCTTCGCGACCCTCCATGGCGACCCGTCGCGGCTGCCGTTCTACTTCGTGTTCGGCTTGGTGGCCGGCCGCATGCGGCGGGCGTCGGGCGGATTGCTGCCCGGCATCCTGATGCATGCGGCCAACAATGCCATCGTCGTTTCGATGCTGGCGGCGGTCGGCGCAGCCGCACCGCCGCGCAAGATGCCGGCCCCGTTCCCGGACGCGGAGCTGGCCGCCTGCGTCACCTCCTCCCGCGATTCCCAACTGCAGGCCGCGGCAGGAAAGCTCTCCGGCGGCAACGCCGACCCCTGGCTGCTGAACAACGTGGCATGGGCCCTCGCCATCGAGCCGACCACGTCCCGTGCTTGCCTGCTCCGGGCCGAGCGCGCGGTGGACGAGGCGTTGCGGTGGTTACCGGAGAGACCATCCGTGCTCGACACCAAGGCGACCGTGTGGTTCCGCCAGGGTCGCCTGAACGAGGCCATCGATCTGGAAAGGGGCGCCAGCGCCTTGAGCGGCGGCTCCCTGCATTTCTCCCAGCTCGACCGTTTCCTGCGCGCGCGGCAGGCGGGCGCCGATCCCATTCTCCTCGGGAGCGCCGCTTCCTCGCCGAGGATCGCCTTCGAGCCCCGCGACGCCGGCACGCAGCGATCGATCGTCGTCGACACCGGCGGCGCATTCGAAGACGGTCTGGAGATCTACGCGCGGGTCGCCGGGCCAGGAGGAGAGATCGGGCTCTTGCAGGTGGCGGCCGGCCCGCTGCATACGGGTTCGTACCGTTTCGAGGTGCCGAAGCGGCTGATCGAGCTTCCCGACGACGTGCGCCTCGAGGTGGCGCTGGTGGATGCCCGCGGGTGCGGCAGCTGCTCGGGCGGAGGGTGGCGCTGGCGCCTGGAGCGGCACGACAAGCTGGTCGATTCCTATCCGTAGCGAGAAGCTTGGCCGTCGCCGCGGTGCATTGGTCGCGCGCGCTGCCGGCACGCCTCAGGGACCCCATCTCCGCATCTCATGACCTGGGAGGAGGCGTGGCGTTACACCTTCTGCCCTCTCACCGCGATCGACGATCCGTTTCGCGTGCTACCCTGCGGACGGCCGTGACCGGCATCGACGAGGCGTCCAGGACGTCCTTCGATCGCAGCGCGGAGCTGTACGACGCCGCGCGTCCGTCCTACCCCGAGGCGCTCGTCGACGAGGTGGTCGCGCGGAGCGGAATTCCGATGGGGGGACGGATCCTCGAGATCGGCGCAGGCACCGGCAAGGCCACGCTGCCGTTCGCCCGGCGCGGGTACGCGATCGTGGCCCTCGAGCCCGGCGGCAACATGGCCGCGGTCCTGCGCAGGAAGGTGGCTGCGTTCCCCGAGGTCGCCGTCGAGGAGACCACCTTCGAGGCCTGGAGCGGCGCCGATCGGTCCTTCGACCTGGTGGTCTCGGCCCAGGCGTTCCACTGGGTCCCCCCGGCCGCCCGGTACGTGAAGGCCGCCGCGGCGCTTCGCCCGGGCGGCGCGCTGGCGCTGATCCGCAACGAGACGTCGGGTCTCGATCCCGCGCTGCGCGCCGAGTTGGAGGCCGCCTACGCCCGCTGGTTCCCGGCCGTGACCTGGACGCCGTCTCGCGACTCGATCGAATCGAAGCGCGGCGAGCTGACCGGCGAGATCGGTCGGAGCGGCCTGTTCGGGCCCGTCCAGGCCGCCTCGTTCCCCTGGACCGCGGCCTACACGACCCGGCAGTACCTCGATCTCGGCGCCGTCGCGAACGCGATCGAGCGGCGCGGCGGCCGCATCGAGGTCCCGTACGTCGCGGTGCTGCTGTTGACCGTCCGCAACGATTGATGCCAGTTGTGTGCATGGCCGTCCCTCGGGCTTCGGCGGCGCTCGCGCGCTTCACCGTCCTCGATCTCAGCCGCGTCCGGGCCGGGCCCACCTGCGTCCGCCAGCTCGCCGACTGGGGCGCGAACGTGATCAAGGTCGAGGTGCCCGAATATTTGGAAGTGGGAGACCCGGCGGGCGGACCGCGCCAGGGGCCGGACTTCCAGAACCTGCACCGCAACAAGCGCGGCATCACGCTGGACCTCAAATCGCCTGACGGCGTGGGCGTCTTCCGGCGCCTGGCGGCCAAGGCCGACGTGGTGGTGGAGAACTTCCGCCCCGACGTGAAGACGCGCCTCGGCGTCGACTACCCGGCGCTGAGCAAGACCAATCCGCTGCTGGTCTACGCCAGCATCTCCGGCTTCGGCCAGGACGGGCCCTACCGGGACCGCCCGGGCGTCGATCAGATCGCGCAAGGCCTGGGCGGGCTGATGTCGATCACCGGCGAGCCTGGCCGGGGGCCGATGCGCGTCGGCATCCCCATCGCCGACCTCACCGCCGGCCTCTTCTGCGCGCTCGGCATCCTGGTGGCGCTGCTCGAGCGTGAGCAGTCGGGCAAGGGCCAGGAGGTGGCCACCTCGCTCCTGGAGTCACAGATCTTCATGCTCGATTTCCAGGCGTCGCGCTGGCTGAACGCCGGCGAGGTGCCGCGCCAGGCGGGCAACAACCATCCGACCAGCATCCCCACCGGCGTTTTCAAGACCCGCGACGGCCACATCAACGTCGCGGCGGTGGGCGGGACGATGTGGGAGCGCCTCTGCCGCGCCATCGGGGCGGACGCGTTGCTGCAGAGGCCCGAGTACGCCACCGCCGCGGCGCGCCTCACGAACCGCGACGCGCTCAACGCCGAGCTCGAGACCTGGCTGGCTGGCCGCTCCAGCGCCGAGTGGGTCGATCGGCTGAACGAAGCCGGCGTGCCCTGCGGCCCCATCCACTCCATCGACAAGGTCTTTGCCGACCCTCAGGTCGAGCACCTGGGGATGGTGCGGGAGATCGTGACGGGCGGCGGCACGCTGCGCGTCGTCGGCCAGCCGGTGAGCCTGGGCCGCACTCCCAGCCGGATTCTGGCTGCGCCGCCGGGTCGCGGAGAGCACACCGGCGAGGTGCTGCGCGAGTTCGGCTTCTCGGAGGCGGAGATCGACAGGCTGCGCCGGGACAAGGTGATCTGAGGGAGAGCTGCATGGACACAAGCGACAAGATGCTCGCCCGCAAGGAGGGGCGCGTCGGCACGATGATCTTCAACAACCCCGAGCGCCACAACGCCGTGTCGCTCGAGATGTGGCAAGCGGCCGCGAAGATCCTCGACGACTTCGCCAAAGACGACCAGATCCGCGTCGTGGTCCTGACGGGGGCGGGCGGCAAGTCGTTCGTCTCCGGCGCGGACATCTCCAAGTTCGAGGACGAGCGCGCCACGCGCGAGGCGGTGGAGCTACAACGCCGCCACCGAGAAGGTGTACTCGGGGGTCGCCGCCTACCCCCAGCCAACCATCGCGATGATCCGGGGCTACTGCATCGGGGGCGGGCTCAACCTCGCCGTCTGCTGCGATCTGCGCTTCTGCTCGGAAGGCTCGCGCTTCGGTCTGCCCGCCGCGAAGCTCGGCCTGGGTTACGGCTACGCCGGGCTCAAGCGCTTCATCGACACCATCGGGCCGGCGCACACGAAGGACATCTTCTTCAGCGCCCGCCAGTTCGGCGCGGCCGAGGCCCTGGCCATGGGGCTCGTCAACCGCGTTCTCCCCGATTCCGACCTGGCCTCCTCCGCCCGGGAATACGCCGAGGGCGTCGCAGCCAACGCGCCGCTCACGGTCGACGCCATCAAGCAGATCTCCCTGGAGGTGCTGAAGGCGGAGAGCGAGCGCGACTTGAAGCGCGCCGCCGATCTCGTCGCCCGCTGCTTCGCCAGCCAGGACTACGTCGAAGGCCGCAAGGCGTTCCTGGAGAAGCGCAACCCGGTGTTCACCGGCAAGTAGGAGCCGCCGTGTCGTCGGTCATCCTGCGCGGGCTCACCAAGCGCTTCGGCGACCAGACCGCGCTCGACGGCGTGTCTCTCGAGATCCAGCACGGGCAGCTGGTGTGCCTGCTCGGGCCCTCGGGCTGCGGGAAGACCACGGCGCTGCGCCTGGTGGCCGGCTTCATCGAGCCCACCGCGGGCGAGATCCTCCTCGGCGACCGGGTGGTGTCCTCGCCGGGGCGCGCGCTGCCTCCCGAGCAGCGCAACGTCTCGATGGTGTTCCAGACCCATGCGCTCTGGCGCGGACCGGTACCCGGGGGAGCTGTCCGGCGGGCAGCAGCAGCGCGTCTCGCTGGCCCGCGCGCTGATCGTCGAGCCCGACACGCTGCTGCTCGACGAGCCGCTCTCGAGCCTCGACGCGAACCTGCGCGAGGAGATGCGCTTCGAGGTGCGCCGGTTGCACGACGCCTACCGCTACACCAGCATCTACGTCACGCACGACCAGGGCGAGGCGATGACGACCGCCGACCGGATCGCCGTCATGAACGCCGGGCGGATCGAGCAACTCGGCACTCCCGAGGAGGTGTACGACCGACCGCGTTCCGAATTCGTCGCGCGCTTCCTCGGCGGCAGCAACATCCTTCGCGGCAGGGCGCTCGATGCGACGCACGTCTCGTTTGCGGGAACTTCGATCGAGTGCCGCGGCGCGGCGCTGGCCGCCGGCGTGGAGGTCGCCGTGTCCGTCCGCCAGCACGAGATCGGCATCACGAACCACGCGACCCGTCCGGCGGCCGCCAACGCCGTCCAGTGCACGGTCGTCCGCAACGTCTTCCTGGGCGGCGCGCGGGATTACGTGGTCGAGGCCGCGGATGGCACGCAGCTCCGGATCACGGCCGCGCCGGCGGAGAGCTTCGCTCCCGGCGCTTCCGTCTGGCTGACCCTGCCGCCCGAGCGGTGCAGGGCGCTGGTATCCTGTGGAGGGGACACCATCTAATGGTGTCCCCCATTGTCCGGAGACATCCATGCAGCCACGCAAGGTCGGCAGGCGCCAGGTCCTCCGGGCTCTCACCGTGGCCGCGCTCGCGCTGCCGCTGCCGGGCAGGACGGCCCTGGCCGCGGGGCCCGCGCCGGCCAAGGTCACGCCGGCGCTGATCGAGGCGGCGAAGAAGGAAGGCAAGGTCATCTGGTACACCGCCGTCGACCTTCCGGTGGCCGAGCGCATCGGCAAAGCGTTCGAGGCGAAGTACCCGGGCATCGACCTGCGCGTGGAGCGCTCGGGCGGCGAGCGGATCTTCCAGCGCATCGGCCAGGAGTACGCGAGCAACATCCACGCGGTCGACGTGGTCAACAGCTCGGACGCCGCGCACTTCATCGTCTGGAAACGCGACGGCATCCTCGCGCCCTACGTGCCGGAGGACGTCGCGCTGCACTACCCGGCGGAGCACAAGGACCCCGACGGCCTCTTCGCCAGCTGGCGCGCGTGGCTGAGCGTGATCGGCTACAACACCAAGCTGGTAAAGCCCGAGGACGCGCCGAAGAGCTTCGCCGATCTGCTCGATCCGAAGTGGTCCGGCAAGATCGTCAAGGGCCATCCCGGGTATAGCGGCACCATCATGACCGCCACCTTCCAGATCTCGCGCGATCTGGGCTGGGAGTACTTCGAGAAGCTGGCGAAGCAGAAGGTCATGCAGGTGCAGTCCTCCGCCGACCCGCCGAAGAAGCTGGCGTTGGGCGAGCGCGCGGTCATGGCCGACGGTAACGAGTACAACCTGTTCCAGCTCAAGGAGAAAGGCGAGCCGGTGGAGATCGTCTACCCCACCGAAGGAACGCCGCTCATCGTCGGTCCGTCCGGCGTCCTCAAGGACGCGCCCCATCCAAACGCGGCGCGGCTGCTGCAGAGCTTTCTCTTCTCCGTCGAGGGGCAGCAGCTCATGGTCGATTTCGGCGGGCTGCGCTCCATGCACGCGCTGGTCAAGGACAAGGCAGGCCGCAAGCCCTTGCGCGAGATCAAGCTGATGAAGGACGACCCCGCGGCGGTGGAGAAGCAGGCGGACGAGATCAAGGCGCGGTACAGCAAGTACTTCAAGGTTTGAAGGGTGGCCTCCCGGGCATTGCCATCGCGGGCTCGCCCGGACCTCT
>WNGM01003057.1_pt1 | contig 13398 bp, 14 predicted proteins | sample 5400571 | NCBI WGS metagenome assembly WNGM01 (sample SAMN13153378, study PRJNA577476) | soil metagenome | isolation source: 100 cm soil or saprolite under Garry oak tree replicate 2 | place: USA:California | collected 2016-06-15
TCATTTCTCCTTCTGGTTCTCAGCACGTTTGCCAGCCCGGTAGAAACCCGGATCGGATGAGGCCACTCGTTCCCCGCGCATGAACCCGGTCAGGAAGGAGGGGGTGGGATGACGTGAGTGCTCGATAGCTTTGATAGCTGCCTCACGGTCGTAATCCACGCGCCGCAACTGGATGCGGTAGCCCTGCTCGTCGGCATCCAGAAGGACATAGGTCGCCTGCAGGCCCGGCGTGACCGGATTGCTGACGCTGCCCAGGTTGATGGCACGTATCCTGCCAACCTGACGATCGAGCGGAACATGGGTATGCCCGACGATGACCACGTCTGCCTCGCAGCCAGCAAGCCGTTGCTCCAGTTTGCCATCGCTGTGCCTGAGCTGGATACCCGGTCCGTCGTCTCTGCCTGGAGAAGCATGGACGCCAAGCAAGCGCGTGCCATCGGGTAAAGTCAAACGAACTTCGAGCGGCAAGTTCGTCAGCCAGTCCAGCCAGCCCGCAGCGCTGAGATAGCCCCTAGTCCAGGAGAAGCTTCTTGTCGCCTCGATGACCTGTGGCAGCAGAGCGGGATCTTGCAGTGCTTTCTCCGGCTGCACTGGCAGATCCTCCGTCACCACATAGCGATCCGTATTGCCACGGGTGAAACTGGCATGAGGAAGGGCGGTAATCTTCTCAAGCGGGGTCACCGGATCGTAGCCAAGCGCGGCGAAATCACCCAGCACCCAGTATGCATCTACCTCGCCCTGGCTCTGGATATCGGCCAGCACAGCATCAAGAGCGAGAGGATTCCCGTGAATATCTGAGAGGATGGCCAGACGCATCAGTACCTCCTTTGTGCCCTTTTGCTCTGAGAGTGGCTACTCCTGCATTGTATCACGGCAGAAAGTTGCGTATCATCTCATACTCGTTGCGCATCGCGTGGGCAGACATCTCTTCCAACAGGGATCACCTCTCTCTGTTCAGGACCCGCCACCCCGTCGTTCCACCCTGTTTCCTTCAAAGCTTCTTGGACATGCTCCCGCCTCTTTTGCTCAGGGGGAAAACGGTGGGGAATGTCGGGAAGCCACTTTGAGTCGCTTACTGCTGTAAATATTCATGAAGTACAGAACATTATTGTTTCTCTTTTATCTTTCCTACGAAAGAAAAAGAGCGTTCCGATACGCAATGAGTCACATAACAGAGTCCGAGGTCATTTGGCTATACGAAGATTATCCCAGCCAGCTATAAAACAAATATTCCTCAGTAAAGATGGCCATAAGGGATTACCTCCTGGTTGATCATGACTTCTTACTGCCAGGCAAATTGGCTTTTGACTTTATCATGCTATCAGACTAAGCTAGACTTGAGAAGGATATCTTTCGACGAGAGAACTGGGAAAATGTAAGAAAAGTCATTCAGGAGGTTCTGTATGGGATTGACGATTTTTCAGGTAGACACTTTTACTGACAGGCCGTTTGCAGGTAATCCAGCGGGGGTATGCGTTTTGCCTGGGGCAAGAGATGAGCGTTGGATGCAGAATGTGGCACAGGAGATGAATCTGTCCGAAACGGCTTTCCTGCGCCGGCAAGGCGATGGTTACCAACTGCGCTGGTTTACTCCTGCGGTCGAGGTCGATCTTTGTGGTCATGCCACGCTGGCGAGCGCACATGTATTGTGGGAGGCAGGACATCTGCCACTGGATGAGCAAGCGCGCTTTTATACTCGCAGCGGGCTTTTAACGGCTGATCGTAAAGATGGAGGTTGGATTGAGCTTGATTTTCCGGCTAAGCTGGAAGAGCAAACCGATGCACCGCCTTATTTAATCGAAGCCCTTGGAGTTTCGGCCAGGTATATTGGCAAAAATGTCTTTGATTACCTGGTGGAGGTCGATACAGAAGAGGTCGTGCGCAAGATGAAGCCTGACATATCCTTACTGGCAAAGGTGCCTGCGCGCGGAGTTATGGTTACGAGTAAAGCCTCTTCGCCAGGCTATGATTTTGTCTCGCGTTTTTTTGCGCCCCAGGTGGGCGTCAACGAGGACCCGGTGACCGGCTCGGCTCATTGTTGCCTCGCTCCTTTCTGGAGTAAGCGACTCAACAAAAATGAGATGCTTGCTTACCAGGCATCGGCACGTGGTGGTGTGTTACGTGTGCGCGTCACTGGAGAGCGTGTGAAGCTAGGCGGGCAAGCCGTGACGGTGATACGTGGAGAATTGATGGATTAGGAATAAGGAACTGAGAGATGTTGCGAAAAATTGACTGTGTGATGATCAGGGTGGATGACATCGAAGCAGCAGCGCATTACTATGCCGAGGTATTCGGTCTCCATCCCCAGTGGAGCGGAGATGACTCTATCGGATTGATGTTTCCAGAGAGTGACACCGAAATTGTGCTACACCGCAATCTCGATATCCCGTCATCAGTGGAAGTGCACTACTTAGTCGATGATGTCGTCGCTGCTGTAGCAAACTATGCGGCGAAAGGATGTCATGTGTTAGTAGAACCCTTCGACGTTACGATTGGGAAATGCGCAGTGATTGAGGACCCCTTTGGCGTGCGGCTGTGCATCCTTGACATGACAAAGGGAGCGCGAGCACTCAACCTCACTTAATCAAACAAAGGAGTCCGACGCACATTCTCTCGAAGTGCAACTTTTTGTGGGCCTGCTGCGTGTTTTAAAGAAGCTCATGGACAAAAATAACGCCTTACCCATTATCTATCCTCACCAAAAACATTTTGTTTTAAAAAGGAGAACTTGTATGTCATTGAGTCAACGTTGGACGGTCATAGGTATTTTTGAAGACCAGGGTCAAGCGCAACAGGTTATAGATGAACTGCAACAGGCTGGATTTAGCGAAGACCAGATAGGATTTGTGTTCCGTGAAGGAGAGCCTGCGGTTAGCAAGGCGGATATTGAAGCTGAAGAAAATACGGGAGCTTTTAAGGGAGGTATTGTTGGAGGGATCCTTGGTGCCGCAGACGCACTGCTAACGCCTGTGCTGGGCCCATCAGTCGCAAATACTATTCCTACTGCGACAATGCCCGTTGCTGAGCAGGCCATAGATAGATTTCAACACGCAGGCACTGACGATGGGCAAAGCAAGGTCGAGCCTGTTGTCGCTGTAGACCCTGCAGGCCCTTTAGACACTGCTGGGGTCGAGCGTGAACCGCGTGAGGAAGCTGCAACCACAGTTGAGACAGCAACTGGGGAGAATGTGGAGAATACGGAGGATGCGGTAGCTACTGATAAAAAGAGACTCATAGAAGAGGAAGCTACAGGAGCGGTCACAGGTGGGATCGTAGGAGGGGTGTTGGGTGCAGCTGTCGCGCTACTTATTCCGGTAATAGGGCCAGCCTTTGCAGGTGGCATCCTGGTAACGGTATTCAGCGCTGCACTAGGAGCTGTGACGGGAGGTATGCTCGGCGCTTTAGTGACGCTAGGTGTACCGGAAGAGCAGGCGCGCCATTATGAAGAGGAGTTCAGGGCTGGCCGCACGATTGTGACGGTGAAGACTGACGATCAGCAGCAGGAGGCCCTCGATATTATGTACCATCATGGGACACGCTATGCCAATGCTCATGACAGGTTGTGAGAATAGTTCCGCTACGCTCCCTGGCCCGTGGCTAGCCCATAAAACAGAAGAATTGCAGCGGCAAACATAACAATGGCTGTAAGCGCCAGGCCAACATTTGAAGATCCTGCTTTTGATCTTCTTTCATACTTTGATCTTTCTGAGTGAAGTTCTTGCGAGCATCACTCGAGCCTGTACGTGACATCATGAACCTCCCTACCCACTTGCCAGGCCATAAAACAAGAGAGCCGCGGCAGCCGTGTTGATGTTTTGATGGTGAGCAAAAAGCGTGGCGGCGGTACAAACAATAATAAAGTACGAGACAAAATTTCCAGCAACCACTCCAAGCGCAACGTCTAAAGCAGCGCCTCGCAGCTGTTTTTTCTGTGAGCCGGCCCGAGACTCTTCTTTTTCAGCTTGCACTTGCCAAAACATGGAATAGGGCGAAAAAGTGGCACCTAACAAGGCAACGGCACTACTAATGGTGGCAGAGTCAAAACCTATTTGTGGCACAAAGGTATGCACAAGTACAGCCTGCCAATCCGCTCTTGAAAAAATGGCTGTAATGATATAGGTGACAAAAGCCAGGCTCATTACAATGAAAATCTTTTTGATCGTCTCAAAGCTGCGATAGACAGTCAGGTACCATAAGATTGCTGCAATAGGTTTTTTTCTTGAAGGCCACGCCTTTAGTAACGACTACTTTTTCAATATTGCCATTCTGGTCCTCTACAACATCAGCCACCTTAGGTTTACTTACATCCTTTTCACCCAGATCACCCTCAGTCGCCTCCACCACCATTCCGGGTTCTATTTTTTCAACATCAGAGTTTTGTTTTTTAGCTGCCATAAGTTATTTTTGCTATTATCTAGGCAGAGGCTTGATGACGAACAATAGTTACTATTGTTCGTCATCAAGCCTCTGCGAAACCGAGAATAGATTTAAGCAGGGAAACTAGAAATCATTGAACCAGCCCTGCACACGTTGAGAAAGCTGCTGCCAATACGCTCCTAGTAGCTGGCGCGTTTGGGAGCCGGGCCAGGGAGTATACAACAAAGTCAGAACAACTCCTGCCAGTAGACCCATCCGGAACAAGAACTTGGCTCTTGCCCGTTTGCGCTGATAAGCTTCAATGCGGTCTTGCAAAGAATCTTGCACGTCTTTTACATTCTCTGTGACTTTTTTCAGGCTTTTACCAGCAGTTTTTGAAGTCTTACCCAAAACGTCAGTTGCTGTTCCTAGTCCGGATTGCAGCGTGTCCTGTATCTTCGGCAAGCCAGATTGAACGCTCTCCTGGAGAGTGTCCTGGAGGCTGCTTAAGTTCTTCCGCGCCTTTTTCTGTGCTTTTTTTAGATTTTTACGGGCACTCTTGACATTCTTGTCCATAGCATCCTGTGCCAGGCCTAAACCAACTTGCAACGTATCTTGTGTCTTCGACAAACCGGCTTGGACATTCTCCTGCATGGTCTCCTGGAGACTACTCAGCCTCTTCTGCGCCTTTTTGAGATTCTTGTTGGCCTGTTTCTGAAGATTACGTCTCCTAAAATTACGTCTCAGCAGGTTTTGTGACAGGTCGAGCGCCACCAGGAGCATTTTCTGAGTTCTTGTCAGGCCAGTCTGTACAGTATCCTGGACCGTAGAAGCGGTCGAACGCGCAACATCTTTAGCCTTACTGCTGACATCCTGCACAGTAGAGGCGGCTGATTGCACAACACTGGCGGCTTTGTTCTTTACATCCTGGGCCACACGGCCGTTATACTGAACATCGTCATCGGTTGAAATGATAACCCTCACTTTATCGTTTGGCATGGGATCCTCACTTTCTTTGCAACGCGCAAATACAATTATGCATGGTATAACCCTCACTTAGAGCACGCGAGAAAAGCTTATGAGGTTTCATCACCTGGCCCCATTAGCTGTCGTGCAGAAAGGGCTGCCACAAAGTTCTCAGAAGGCGCTTTTCTTTATTCTATTCTACTCAAACCAGGTGCACCTATAGACTTTCCAGAATTGCACCACTTTGTCCGTACCGGCATCCCTAAAAATATGATACCATAATGTAGATACACCACTAACTTATATACATGGGAGACTCAGGGCTTCTCAAAAGTTACATGGCTCAGCTAAGACGAGCCGCCTGCGGCGGCAAAAAAGGAAAGAAAGAGCGTGGCGCGGCGGGCGGCCGCCCGCCGCGCCACGCTCTTTCTTTCCTGTGGGGGGTGGAGAGCACATTCGACGACTTTTGAGAAGCCCTGATGGGAGACTTGTATTGGGCTGATGGGGAGAGAAAGATCAGAGGAATATATACCCATGGACTTAATGGATAAACTTGCCAGCGTGGCACAACGATATGAAGAACTGAATAGATTGATGGCACAGCCAGAGGTACTCGAGGATCTCTCGCTGCTACAACGCTATGGCCGCGAACATGCCGAACTTGAAGAGGTCGTCCGCAAATACCAGGAACTGCTCGATAATGACAGGCAGATCAACGAAGCGCAGGAAATGTACGAGAGTGACGATCCGGAAATGCGCGAACTTGCCTTTGAAGAACTAGAACGTCTCAAAGCGCGCAAAGAGCAATTGCTTGAAGAGGTAAAAGTATCCCTGTTGCCTAAAGATATTATGGATGAGAAAAACGCTATTGTCACCATCCAGGCGGGTGCCGGCGGTGACGAAGCAGCACTTTTCGCAGGCGAACTCTTCCGTATGTACAGCCGCTATGCTGAAGGAAGACGTTGGAAAGTCGAAATCCTGGACCTCAATGAGACCGGGCAGGGCGGTATCAAAGATATTACCTTTGTCGTTAGGGGCAAAGGTGCGTATAACCGCTTGAAATATGAAGGGGGCACTCATCGTGTCCAGCGCGTTCCTGTTACCGAGGCAAACGGGCGTATCCATACCTCAACGGTCAAGGTGATTGTATTGCCAGAGGCCGATGACGATATTCAAATCGATATCAAGGATAACGACATTCGCGTTGATGTCTATCGCTCTACCGGTCATGGCGGACAGAGCGTGAATACAACCGACTCGGCGGTCCGCATCACGCATCTGCCTACAGGACTGGTGGTGACCTGCCAGGATGAGAAGTCACAGCTCAAAAATAAGCTTAAGGCTCTCACTGTCCTCAAGGCGCGCCTGTGGGACCTGGAAGAGGCACATAGACAAGAAGAGCTGAGTAAAACGCGCCGCTCGCAGGTACAGACGGGCGACCGCAGCGAGAAAATTCGCACCTATAACTTCCCACAAGACCGTGTAACCGATCATCGCATCGGCCTTACACGTCATAATTTACCGGGCGTGCTCAACGGTGAGCTCGACGAATTCATTGACACCTTGATCACAGTTGATCAGGCGAACAAGTTGCAGCACCTGTTTGAGGAAGAGGTAAAGGTGAAGTAGGGCTGTCAACGACTGAAAGAGAGGTAACTTAAATGACGCAATTGGTAGCAGGACATGTGAAAGTGTCTCAGGAGACTCTTCCTGAACTCAATCCTTCATACAGACTACTGCTCGGCCCGGGCCCGTGTAATGTTGATCCGCGTGTACTGCGTCTCGCTTCAGCACCACAGCTAGGTCATCTTGATCCCGAGCTTTTCACCATCCTCGAAGAAACTGCTCAACTATTGCGCTGGATATTCCAGACAAAGAACGAGATGACCCTGTGTATCTCCGGCTCCGGCTTTTCTGGCGCAGAGGCGGTACTGAGCAATCTGCTTGAAGAGGGCGATACGATTATTGCAGGTAACCTTGGTTTTTTCAGCGGCCAAATCGTTGAAATCTCGCAGCGAGCAGGGGCCAACGTTGTAAACCTGGAGACTGAACTGGGAGCGCCCCTGGATCCCGCAGTTCTCGAACAGGCTTTTAAAGACAATCCAGGCGCAAAAGTATTTGCCACCGCTATTGCAGAAACTTCTACAGGTCTCTTGCAGCCCTTAGAAGATCTGGAACGTGTCACCCACGCACACGGCGCACTCTTCATTGTAGACGCGGTATGCGGCCTCGGTGGTGTGCCCATGAATGTCGATGAGATGAAGATCGACGCATGTTATGCCGGTAGTCAAAAGAGCCTGGGTGCGCTGCCAGGCCTGGCACCTGTGACACTTAATGAGCGAGCAGTACAGGTTATCAAGAATCGCAAGAGGCCTGTGCAGAGCTACTATCTTGACCTTGATCACCTTAACCGCTATTGGAATGGTGATCACACATACCATCATACATCGTGCAGCAACATTATCTATGGACTACGTGAAGCCTTACGCATTGCCATGGAGGAGGGCCTGGAGGCTCGTTGGGCACGCCATCAACTCAATGGTGACGCTCTAAAAGCTGGTATCGAGGCCATGGGCCTGAAGATTCTCACCAGGCCGGGTTACGCCCTCTCTGTATTGACCGCTATTAGTGTGCCAGAGGGCGTTGACGAACTGGCTGTCCGTCAAAGGCTTCTTGAGGAGTATAACATTGAGATCGGCGGGGGCTTTGGTCCACTGAAAGGCCGTTTGCTCCGCATCGGTCTGATGGGTTATAATTCGTGCCGCAAGAATGTCGATACTGTGCTTTCGGCACTTGAGCACGTATTACAAGGCCCTGGCTTTCAACCTCATGTAGGAGCAGCGCTTGCCGCTGCCGACGCCGTATATAAGAAATAGGGCAACTCTTGTTTGAACAACCACAATCTATTCGCACAGTATTCTTTGATGCAGGATTTACACTCATACGCCCCTATCCCTCTACACCTGAAATCTGCCAGCAGGTCTGCCAGCGGCTCAACTTGCATGTTCACCTGGACGCGGTGAAAGAGCGCATGACAGAAGCGCAAGACTACTACTATCGCCAGATGCGTCTCAATCGTCATACCTGGGGAAGTGAGCAAGCTATCTCTGAGTTTTGGATAAGCTACTACATGAACTTACTGCGCCCTTTTATTGAAGAGCACGACGAGCCACGCCTCTACCAACTTGCACAAGTCATCAACCAGGAATTTGATAAGCATACCAGTTGGGAAGTCTATTCTGATGTGTTTCCAACTTTGGAAGCGCTGCGCCGCCACAAATATACGCTTGGGGTGATCTCCGATTGGGGCATTTCCTTGGGACCTATTCTTCGTCGCCTCAATCTCACTCCGTATTTTGATTGTTTGCTTGTGTCGGCCGTGACCCGTCATGCCAAACCTTCACCCCTGCTCTATGAGATGGCACTAGAGCGGGCGAATAGTATTGCGGATTATACACTCCATATAGGAGATTCCTACATTCATGACGTGCTGGGCGCTCGAGCCGTCGGAATGACTCCTGTCTTGCTTGACCGGCCAGGACACTTAGAAAAGAGTAACGTTGATTGCTTGCTTATACACTCACTTGCAGAACTGCTCGATCTCCTGGAAGCGCCGGAATAACGAGTGCCCTTGCCCGCCATATTTACCTGATCGAATATACCTGCTATACTAGAAAGGCATAAGCACATGTATCCCCCCTTCAGGAGCAATCGGCATGGAAGTAAGGCAGAGCACAAACAGGCTTGAGGGGCAATATGTACCCACAGTCTTGCAAAAGGCTATTGGGGAACCGTTACGTTCTGAACAGCGCACAGGCGAATTCTTACCACGTGTACTATCTCGGGTAGACATGCTGGCCATTTTCATTGCTATTGTTCTCTTCATCCCTAATGTTTCTATTGTGCAGGGGGCTGGCTCTGCCACCTATCTGTACTGGGTCATTGGTACTATTACCTTTCTCGTTCCAGGGGTTATCGTCGCAGGTCAATTGAATCGTTTTATGCCGGCAGATGGCGCAATTTACGTCTGGACGCACCGGGCGCTGGGGCCGCTCTGGGGCTTCTTTGCAGGTTTCTGCGCCTGGTTTCCAGGCGTTTTGGTACTTCTCGCGGCCAGCGCTGGCATCGTATCCTTGATACAGGGCATTGGAACGCAGATCGCTGGGCCGAATGCAAACTGGCTTGTAGAGCCATGGCAACAGGGAATGGTTGTCCTGAGTGTGCTATTGGTGGCGGGTTGGTTATCTACAAAGCCTTTGCGCCTGCTTATGACGATAGCAAAGGGAGTGGTCGCTCTCTATTTATTGGGTATTTTCGTGGTTGGCCTGGCCGGAATTGCGTGGCTACTGCGTGGACATGCTCCTGAGGCCTCGCTCTCGCTGAACCTGGCTGTGCTTAAAACTCCGCAATTTGCTCTGTATGGTGTAGTCGTCCTGGCGTTACTCGGTGTTGAAGTGCCTTTCAATATGGCAGCAGAAACAAAAAAACGCAATGCTGCTAAGCTCTTTTTGCGCTGGGGATCCGTCATCGTCATGCTCGCCTACATCATTGGTACATTTGGTGTAATGGCAGTTGTACCACAGGGTGATGCAGGTGCAACATACTCGACGCTTACTGCTGTCGGCGTCGCCTTTGGCCCTCCCGCCGCTATCCTGGTTGGTATCGTCTTCATCGGCTTCTTTGCATTCGTCACCGTCATATATAATGTCGCTTTTGCACGCATTTTGTTTGTTTCTGCACTGGATCACCGTCTTCCTACCAGTCTTGCCACGGTAAATCGCAGCAATGCTCCTTATCTTGCCACTAATGTGCAGACAGTGATCGTCATCGCTATTGCCATCTTCGCCTACTTTTTGGGTCCTCTCCTTTACCCGGAAGTAGGTACGGTTTTCTCGTCTGACGTCTATAATGTCTCTCAGGCCACTACGACCGTCATCTGGTGCCTGTCTATGGTTATCCTCTTTCTCGATCTGCCCGTTCTGTTATATCGCTTTCGAGGGTTTCTCGTTAAAAGGTCGGAACAACTGATTGTACCTGCCTGGCTGCTGTACTTCTGCTGTGGGGTAGGAGGTATAACCAGCCTGTTTGGCATATGGACAACATTGACTTCATCATGGGATATTAAGAACATCTCTAACAATCATTGGGCAATAACTGTCAGCTTATGCGCACTTTTTTCGCTTGTCATCGGCTTGATTGGCTCAGCCTACCCACGCCTGTTGGGTAACCTGAACGAACAGACCGCTGCCGCCCGCGAAAATGCTCGCCTCTACAGTGAATTAAGCGCCACTTATGACAGGCTTAGCGAGGTTGATCGTCTGAAAGACGCTTTTTTGACAACGGCCAGCCATGAATTACGCACCCCGCTTACCATTGTGCAAGGCTACCTCGAACTGCTTGGTGAAATGGAGGATGCCAGTCCCGAAATACGACATAGCTTCTTGACCAAAGCACGCCGAGCTTGTGACGAGCTGGTCCTATTGCAAGCCAACATTATGGACGCCAGCCGAATTGAATTTGATATGGCCACTCTGCATTCTACGAGCATCTCGCTCAAAGATGTCTGTACAAGCGTGGTCGATCTCTTTGAACCGTTAATTCTCCAGGAGCAGCGCCACGTAGAGATTCATGTTGCGGCATCTATACAGGTGTGGGCTGATGAGATACGTCTGAAGCAGATTCTCCGCAACCTTTTTGCCAATGCCTTGCGCTACTCTCCACCTCAGACACCTATTTTCATCGCTGTGGTTGAAGAGCCAGAGCAGGGCTTTGTACGGATCAAGGTGATTGACCGCGGTTTCGGAGTGCCGCCTGATAAACAGGAGGCCATCTTTGAACGCTTTGTGCGCCTGGAACGTGATATGCATGGTACCGTCCGGGGCAGTGGCCTGGGACTCGCTATCACTCGCCAGCTTGTTGAAGCTATGCATGGTACTATTGCTCTCGAGAGCAGTGGCGTCAAAGGGGAGGGCTCTACTTTTTCGTTTACTTTGCCCACAAGTGAGACGCTATAATTTCCCCTCTATCGATGGGTTAAAGCGATAAAGCCGGGCAGGCCGGTGCGTTCCCTCCATCTTCTTGTCCCCAGTATCTTCCAGGATACCGGTAGCAAGAATCTTCTTGCGGAAATTACGCTTGTCCAGCTTCCTATGCAGAATAATCTCATAGACCCGCTGCAGCTCACGCAGGGTAAATTGCTCAGGCAACAGGCTAAAAGCAATGGTGGTATAGTCAAGCTTACCGCGTAAACGTGCCAGGGCATAGTGAAGAATTTTCTCATGGTCAAAGGCCAGAGGAGGCAACTGATAGACCGAAAACCAACCTACATCGGCAGCATCATCTGCTGCCCTGACTTGTAAACGCGCCGAGTCCAGGAGTGCAAAGTACACTACGGTGATTACGCGGGTACGTGGATCACGTCCCGGGTCGCCAAAGGTATAGAGTTGCTCCAGGTAAACATCCTCGACACCCGTCTCTTCCTGCAGTTCGCGCTTGGCAGCGGCCTCTAAAGATTCATCTATGTTTACGAAGCCACCAGGGATAGCCCACATACCCTCATAGGGCCAGGAGCGACGTTTAACCAGCAGAACCTGGAGGTCACGCTGGCGGAGACTCATCATGACCACATCCACCGTTACTGATGGCCGATCATACTTGCTCGCGTCATAGTGGTGCGCCCTGGCCTCAGCAGTCTGTGGCTCCTTACTCCGCACGCTCTTCGTTGCTTCGCTCTGCTTTTCCGTCTGTTCCATAAAAACTAACTATCTCTTTCAAAAAGGATGCGACACTGACATCGAAACACGCTGACTTAGTGTATTGTCAACACTAAAATACCTGAACGCTTCTAGCCTGTCAAGCCCTGTCTCCAGGCTCTATGGCTCTACCAAAAACCTTCCTTCCTGTGCTATACTTGCTCTTGCATGCAAAATATTCAATCGCATATACGGGGGAGAGACAGGTATTGTCAGGAACCCGCCTCCTGCAAGGGGGGCAGGCTTGCTCGCAAGAGGAAGCCTCATCTTGACCAGTCTCAGCCACTAGCCTCTTTGAGGCTAACGGGGCTACGTTCGGGAAGAAACAAGGTACGTTCAAGTGCTTCACCAGCTTGGACCTCTACGGTGCAGGATTAAACAGGTTGACGGGGTAAAGCCAGTGTCTTGTACGCTAAACCTTCCCTGAACGTTGACGAGGTGAGCATTACCTGGGTAACCAGAGGCCCTCATGGGCACAACACAAAGGACGAGTCATGAGTAAAGTCTTTGTCTTGGATACCAACAAACAGCCGCTCAATCCTGTGCATCCGGGGCGTGCTCGCTTGCTGCTCAAGCAGGGCAAGGCGGGAGTCTATCGGCGCTATCCGTTCACGATTAGGCTTTCGCGGGCGGTGGAGCAACCGAACCTCTATCCCTTGCACATCAAAATCGATCCAGGCAGCAAGACCACCGGGATTGCCCTGATCAACGATGCGAGCGGGGACGTGGTGTGGGCCGCTGAACTCACGCATAGGGGAGAGCAGATCAAGCGCAATCTGGACAGGCGCCGTGCTGTACGTAGAAAGAGGAGGCAGCGCAAATCCCGGTACAGAAAGCCTCGCTTCAACAATCGACGCAAGCGCAAGGGAACACTACCGCCCTCACTAGAGAGTCGCGTTGGCAACGTGGTCACATGGGTGTGCCGTCTCATGAAGGTGTGTCCTGTCACGAACATCAGTCAGGAACTCGTGCGCTTCGACACACAAGCTTTAGAGAATCCCGATATTGAGGGAGCGCAATACCAGCAAGGGACACCGGCAGGCTATGAAGTGCGGGAGTACGGTGCGATGTGCTAATCGCTTATCTTGAGTGAGGAGCCTGAGAACTCCTCCAGGCTAGTGTCCAAGCCTGTCACTGACTTCTACGTGCGCTCCTGGTAACGGGAGGGTGCGAAGCTAGAAGGAATGTCCAAAGGGAAGCTTAGCCACAAAGCTGAACTGGGCTAGGTGAAGAGCGGACGGGTGAACGCAAGTGAACCCTTGACGAGGCTGCGTTAGCGCCGGTCATCGGAATGTGGATGAGAAAGACGATGATGTTGGGAGAA
>WNGM01003934.1_pt1 | contig 13391 bp, 13 predicted proteins | sample 5400571 | NCBI WGS metagenome assembly WNGM01 (sample SAMN13153378, study PRJNA577476) | soil metagenome | isolation source: 100 cm soil or saprolite under Garry oak tree replicate 2 | place: USA:California | collected 2016-06-15
CGACAAGACGTGAATATAAGCCTCGTAAAGCTAGCGGTACCGATTCTCACGGGCAATGGCAGCTTTCATTTCTAGAGCTTGGGCTTGCCGCAGCTCTCCTGGGCGGTATTAACGTGCCAAACGAAGGATTGAAAGTGCTTTATGTCGACGAACTGAAGGATCTCTACAACGCAGAAAATCAACTTGTGAAGGCTCTACCCAAGATGGCCAAAGCTGCTTCTTCGGAGGAGCTGAGAGCTGGGTTTGAGGAGCATCTTGAACAGACCAAGAGCCACGTACAACGTCTGGAGCAAATTTTCGAAATGCTTGATGAAAGTCCCAAGGGAAAGAAGTGCAAAGGTATGGAAGGTTTGATAGAGGAAGGCTCGGAAATAATGGAAGAAGACTTTGAAGGTGCTCTGCTGGATGCCGCATTAATAGGTGCTGCTCAACGTGTGGAGCATTATGAGATTGCTGCATATGGGACAGTGCGCGCGTTTGCGGAAGAGTTGGGCGAATCTGAGCATGCTTCGTTACTTGCGGAAACCCTCGAAGAAGAAAAGGAAACGGACGAGAAGCTTACCGAACTGGCGAAGCAGATCAATGTAGAGGCTGACGAAGGATCCGGGCAAGCGGAGGAAAAACAAAGGACACACCAGAAGAGACCTAAGCGGGCTGCCTGAAACTGACCGAATAGGAATGTTCATGGAAGGATCGATTTAGATCCTTCCTTTTGTTTTTGGTGGCGAACGCCAAAACTCCGAATATCAACGTCTCCGTTACTTATGCGGAGGCGACGTATGCGGACTTGGAGCAGAACGCGAAGGCGGTGCGGATCGAGGCGCTGGACTGCTCATCCGCGGCGAACTAACCCGAGATCCCGGCGATGTCGTTCGCGATGCCGACGACCCTGACGCACTTGCTCCCCGCTGTGCCGGTGAAGCCGACATCACGGGAGACGTTCGAATAGGCTCGCTGTGGACCTTCGTAGTGACAGACCCTTCCTGCCTCACCTGTTGCGACACTTTGCCCAAATCGCGGATGCTGCCCCGCGCAATGCCCAGACCAGCGGAGTCGCCACGGATTACGACCTTGTTACCAGATCCTGGCGGGGTCACAGAGGGTCCGCGTTGCACCACGATCGGGTTGTGTGCCGATGTTGCTGGTGGCTGTGGCGGCGTGAACTGCCGCGGAGGATTGATAACTCTCGGAACCGTATTCCATCCCAGACTTGAACCCCATCCCGCACCGGTAAAGTATGGCTGCCACAGCGTGCCGTAACCCGGCGCATTGAAATAATTTCCGTAGTAGTTCAGATCGCTCATGCCGTAGGCATAAGGCGAGTAGTTTCTATAGGAACTGGTTAGATAGCGCTGGTGGTATTCCTCCTGGTGTTTATCCCAGTCATCGTATGGATCTTTTTCCAGATTCTTGGCCAGAGTGTAGCGGTCCTGATCCGCCAAGTCGAAAGTTGCCGTTTGCTTTTTGCCCATCTGCACCGAACCGGATGGGCCTGTGACTTCTACGTCGCCCTTGAAAACTGCCAGTGTAGCGTCTGTATCACCCATTGCCACACGCAAGTGAACCGAGCGCGTGAGCACCATTTTCTCGCGTCCGAAGTTCAGGGTGAACTCATCGCTCTTGGCGCCGTTGAAGTTCAGATAAGCAGTGCCTTCCTGCAGTTTCACCGTCGTGACCAAATTCAATCTCCGCGCGCCCTTCCCCATTGCCGCGAAGCTTGACTCCCTGGGTAATCGGCAGATTTAGAAACGCTTTTTCGTACCCTTGACCCGTATTGCGATCAATTTGAACGTTGCCTTCCACGTCGCTCAGGCGGACAATGCGAACTTGCGAGTCCGCGAAAGATGGAACTGCCAGCGCTACCAGCACGAATAAATGCATCCAGGGTTTTCGAATGGACATGTGACGCCTCCCGAGAGCTGCCCTTTATTAATTAGAACACTCCACCGGATGGTGGGTTGTCAACAAATAGTCAAAGAGGCTGAGAGCCGGGAACCAATCACTCCGAACTGTTCTTTCGAGAGCCTGCGACCGTCGGCAAGAACTCCCGCAGCTTCTGTTTTCTATTCAATCACTTAAGGAGATTCCTTACGTCCTGCCGCGAGCAGTCGCTGGGCTCGCACTCGCCCCGGGTTGACGACGGAGGCGTCCCCTGCAATCTTCTCCAGGATGGGCGAGACGGCCGACAACCCTTCCAGGCCATTCTGCTTGGACATCTCTTCCATTCTCTTCAGCTCCTCATCCAGTGCCAGCTTCTGATAGTGGTGGTCATACTCCAACCGCCGCCCAAATTCCAGAGTTGTCGAAAGTCTCTGCAGAAAATCGGTTAGCTCTTGTACAGCTGGAATTCGCGAATAATTGTAGGTCGCCTGCGTGTTTTTCTCAGTGTCAGTGTACTTCAAGGTCTTGACGCCGGTCGAAGCCATCCCGCGCTTCTTCGAATCGACCTCTCCTTCAAAGTAATGGGCTCTTTTTGCCAAATCGAAAATGCGAGTGCGATCGGACGGGGAAATCGTAAAGTCGAAATGAAAGTCATCTTCTTCCGATCCTTGGCTTGTATTAACGTGGCTGTCGTAGGTGGCGTGCCCATCGGCGAAAATCGAAATTGCGTAATGATCTGGTTCCGATCCCGGAAAAGCAAAGTCGAAGGTGATTCGAGGCTGCTGCTCAGCCCTCAAAGAAGAATGGAAGGACAAGACCAGACAGAACAATACTACTGTTTGAAACCGCGAGAGCTTCCGTGATTGTCGAAATTGGTCGCAATTCATTAAGTATAAATTATGCCAAAAATGAATTGCGGGCGCTCTGAGCGGCGCCATTCAGCGCGCCACGGCTCGCTGCCGTTCCAGTGTTGCCGAGGTATGCAGATGACAGATGGCAATGGCGAGAGCGTCGGCCGCGTCCGCGGGTTCCGGGGTTTCGGTCAAATTCAGCAGTCGCGTAACCATGTGCTGTACCTGCTGCTTCTCCGCTCTGCCGTATCCCACAACCGCGGACTTGATGGAAAGAGGCGAATACTCCGACACACTCAGTCCAGCATTGGACGCAGCCAGCATCGCCACGCCGCGCACCTGACCGAGCTTGAGTGCCGATTTCACATTCAGTGCGTAAAAAACATCTTCAATGGCCACGTTATCCGGTCGTTGCTGAGTAATGATTCCGCTCAACTCCTCGAAAATGGTGGCTAAACGCGAGGCCATGGCGTCGCGGGTAGAAAGCTTGATCGCGCCACAAGTCAAACAAATCAGCACGCCGTGATGACCAAGCTCGACCACACCGTAGCCGGTGTACTCGGTTCCGCAGTCAATGCCCAGGACCCGCATAAGTGAGAGTCTATCTTAAGTTTGAGATGATGACGTCCAGCATAAGGTAGTGCCACCAGCCCGATTGGCTGAATGCTGAATGCTGACCTCTTCTTCTTCAACAGCATCTCGGCCGTCGCGCTCGTAAAAGTTCATTCTCCTGCACAAATTCTGCATAGGCTTTGCAGGAAGAAACCATCTGCTTTCGCTCCAGAAAACGCCTATACGCAGACTCATCAAAAATTTCACGCAGCATCGCCAGTACAACATTCACCATCTCTCGCAGACGCATCATCCCTGCTCCTCGGTGGCGAATCGGCTCGCCACGAATGGAGTTTCTTTTACCCCGGCCTGTTTGCGGCCAGAGAGTACTTTTACGCACTCCAAAACCGATTCCAGCAGTATCAGCACCACCATGACCAGTAAGAAGCCAGTTACGATGGCATCGAGCCGATCATTAAAGATTAGCCGAGAGGCTTCTTGTGTCGGAGAAGACGCGAGGTTACGAGCATGTGCCAGGAAACCGATGCGCGGGCTGGGATCGAAAATCTTTTGCCAGGCCGCGGTAAAGGTCACGGAAACCAACCAGCCAAGCGGCAGCAACGTGACGAGGGCGTAACGGACTTTACCCATCTTGATGATGATCGTAGTCGCCACACAAAGGGCCACGGTCGCCAGCAATTGATTGGAGATGCCAAACAGCGGCCACAGAGAATTAATTCCGCCTACCGGATCTTTCACGCCCTGCCAGAGAAAAAATCCCCAAGCGGCGACCACCAATGCGCTGGTAGCCACGATCGAGGGATACCAACTGGTGCGGCCCAGAGGCTTCCATATGTGGCCCAGTGCGTCCTGCACCATGAATCGGCCCACCCGGGTTCCGGCATCGAGAATGGTTAGGATGAAAAGCGCCTCGAACATAATGGCAAAGTGATACCAGAGCGCCATCACTGCTTGTCCGCCCAGGCTATTGGAAAAAATATGTGCCATGCCAACCGCAAATGCGGGAGCGCCGCCGGTGCGGTTGAACAGTGTCTGCTCACCCACCGCCTGTGCTAGTGAATGCATCTCGGCCGCGGTTACAGGAAATCCCCATGCCGTAATGGTCGCCGCCGCTACTTCCGGAGCTTGGCCCACCACGCCCGCCGGACTGTTGATCGCGAAATAAGTTCCCGGCTGCAGCACGCAAGCTGCAATCATCGCCATGATCGCCACCGTGGACTCCGCCAGCATCGCGCCGTAACCCACGATGCGGGCTTCGGACTCTCGCCGGATCAGCTTGGGTGTCGTGCCACTGGCAATCAGCGAATGGAACCCGCTGATTGCGCCACAAGCAATCGTAATGAAAGCAAATGGAAAAATGCTCCCGGCAAACACGGGACCGCTGCCGTCGACAAATCGCGTCAAAGCCGGCATGTGCAATGTGGGACGCAGCGCAACGATACCCAAGGCCAGCAGAGCGATCGTTCCTAGTTTGACGAAGGTGCTGAGATAGTCGCGTGGCGCCAGCAGCAGCCATACGGGCAAAGCGGAAGCGGCAAATCCGTAAATGATGATCAGAATTGCCAGTGTGGGGCCGGTGAGCGTAAACACCCGGGCCACGCTCGGTGTCTGTGATGCCCACTGTCCTCCCCATATCGCTAGCATTACCAGGACGAATCCCAGGACAGATGTCTCCAATACTTTTCCAGGCCGCAGGCGCCGCAGGTACAGCCCCATGAGCAGCGCGATGGGAATCGTCATCGCGATGGTAAAAGCTCCCCAGGGACTCGCCTTCAGAGCATTCACCACGATCAATGCCACCGCGCCTAGAAGTATGATGATGATGCTGATGACCGCCAGGTAAGCGACGAAACCGCCCACCCGCCCAATTTCCTCTCGGGCCATCTCGGTCATCGATTTTCCATCCCGCCGGATCGAGAAAAGCAGGATCACAAAATCTTGTACGCAGCCTCCGAACACCGCACCCGCCAGCACCCACAGGGTTCCGGGCAAATAGCCAAATTGCGCAGCGAGCACCGGGCCGACCAGCGGTCCTGGTCCTGCAATCGCCGCGAAGTGATGACCGAACACGACCCACTTGTTGGTGGGAACAAAATCGCGCCCATTTTCCAAGCGCTCCGCGGGCGTGGCGCGTTGTTCGTCCAAGGCAAGAACCTTGGCTGAAATAAAATTGCTGTAGAACCGGTATCCCAACGCAAAGCTACAAAAAGCAGCCACTACCAGCCACATGGCATTGATCTGCTCACCACGGCGCAGCGCAATCGTGGCCACGGCCAGCGCGCCCAAAAGAGCAATGCCGATCCACATCACAATTCGGAGCGGTTTAGGCATGGGTTTGGTTCGAAGAGTATCCCAATTATTGTGGCCAATCCTGCGCCTTCGCGCAATCAGCAAGCGAGGCTCCCGCGGTCGTTGGTGGTTAGTCCTTGGTCGGTAGCGAACCGCCAACGACGAACGACCAATGACCGGTAAAGGGCTCTAGCCCCTCCTACGCCAAGCGGACGAGTTAATGGTAATCTTTAATGCTCCGTCCCACTGAATGCACCTGAAGCGTATCCGCAAGGCGCCCTTGCATTCATTGCAGAGTTCGGAGCGCTCTACTTCAGGACGGACGACAGGAGCAGGCGATGAAAGTCGGGATGCTGACCGGTGGCGGGGATTGTCCCGGTTTGAACGCAGTGATCCGTGCCATCGTGCGCAAAGGCAGCTTCCATTACGAAGACGAATTTGTCGGATTTCTAGAGGGCTGGCGCGGTCTTCTGGAAGATAAGAGCATGCCGCTCGATCTCTCGAGTGTAGGAGGAATCCTGCCCCGAGGCGGTACGATCTTGCGCACGTCACGCACAAACCCCGCTAAAAAGCCTGACGGCCTGGAAAAATGCATTGCCACTTTGAAAAAGCACAGCGTTGATGCGCTGATCGCAATTGGCGGGGACGACACCCTTTCGGTCGCTCAGAAACTACATGAAAAAGGCGTGAAAGTAGTAGGCATTCCCAAGACGATCGACAATGATCTCGCCGGCACCGACTACACTTTCGGATTCGATACCGCGGTCAATGTCGTCACCGAGGCCATCGACCGCGTGCATACCACTGCGGAGGCTCACAACCGTGTCATGGTGGTGGAAGTGATGGGTCGCGATGCTGGTTGGATTGCCATCCACAGCGGCATCGCCGGCGGCGCCGATGTGATTCTGATTCCCGAGCGCCCCTTCGATGTCGATAAAGTTGCCGAGACTATTCGCCTGCGCCATGCTCGCGGACGCTACTTCAGCATCGTGGTCGTTGCCGAGGGAGCAAAATTTTCCACTGATATGGATCCGAAACACGGCGCCCCCATCGTGCAGGACACGGAGAAGGACGAATTCGGTCACGCGCGATTGGGCGGAATCGGAAATATTCTGGCTCGCGAAATCGAACGGCGTATCGGATTCGAAACTAGAACCGTCGTGCTGGGACACATTCAGCGCGGCGGTTCTCCCAGCGCTTTTGATCGAGTGCTGGCCACCCGCTATGGCCTGGGAGCAATCGACATGGTCCATCGCGGCGAGTTTGGCTACATGGCAGCGTTGCGCGGTAATAAGATCGTTTCCATACCCCTCGCCGATGCCATCGCCAACAACCGTACCGTCGATCAGGAAATGATCGATGTAGCCGCTGGCATCATGGACAAGCTGACTGGAGAAGAAGAACCGGTAGAAAAATAATCCTCCGCGGATTTTTTACAATCGGCATCGCTTGCTATGGACGGCCTCTACGCCCGCCTGGCCTCGTCACTAATACAGATCATCGAGACCGTGTTGATTATTGCGGCTGCGGCAATGATCTTTCTGTCACGACGGAAAGCGTCTCCAATATCGCAGCCACCTTCCGGGTTTGCCTCCTTGCAACGTGGTTTTGGCCGGTTGGCGCGAAGAAAAAACCTTTCCGTCATACTCGTCGGACTCTCAGTTCTCACCATCCGCGCCGCCCTCATTCCGGTGCTCGGGATTCCCGAGCCGCATTGGAACGATGAATTCAGTTACCTGCTGTCCGCCGATACTTTCGCGCATGGCCGAGTAACCAATCCGACGCACCCCATGTGGGTACACTTCGAAAGTTTCCACATCATCCAGCAACCGACCTACATGAGTATGTATCCGCCGGGACAAGGACTGGTGCTCGCGGCCGGCCAACGCCTCGGGCATCCCTGGATTGGACAGTGGATCATCACTGCCGTCATGTGTTCTGCATTGTGCTGGATGCTCCAGGCGTGGTTCCCCCCAGGGTGGGCGTTATTCGGAGGAATGCTGGCCATGCTTCGGTTCGGCATTCTGAGTTATTGGATGAATACCTACTGGGCCGGTTCACTCGCCGCTCTCGGAGGCGCCCTGGTCCTAGGATCACTGCCGCGGCTGAAACAGTACCTGCGTGTGCGCGATTCTTTATTGATGGCGCTCGGACTCACAATCCTTGCCAACAGTCGTCCGTATGAAGGATTGATATTCAGCTTGTCGGTAGCAGTGGCGATGATCATCTGGATCAACCGGCGAAACCATCCCGAACCGAAAATTTTGTTAAGCCGCGTGGTGTTGCCAATTTTGCTTGTCCTTGCCATCGGCGGTGCGGCTACGGGTTATTACTATTACCGCGTCACAGGCAGCCCATTCCGCATGACTTACCAGGTGAACCGTGGAACCTACGCCACCGCGCCTTATTTCCTCTGGCAATCAACGCGGCCCGAACCCGAGTATCACGACGTGGTTATGCGTGACTTCTATCGTTGGGAACTTCGCCAATTTGAGCAAAACCGAACCTGGCGCGGAGCTCTCAGCCGGACTTTCGACAAGCTGGTTTCATCGTGGAAGTTTTATTTTGGCCCAATACTCACGATTCCGCTGTTGGCGTTTCCGTGGATTCTGCGAGACCGCAAGATGCGTTTTACACTGATCGCCAGCGCCGTCTTCTTTGCTGGACTTGCAGTACAAACATGGACCATGCCGCATTACGTCGCGCCCGCTACTGGCTTGATCTATATCGTACTCATCCAATGCATGCGCCACATGCGGTTTTGGCGATGGCATGGCCAAGGGATCGGCCTCTCCGTAATTCGGGTCATTCCGCTGATTGCAATCGCGATGGTGGTTTTGCGTGTCTCCGCCGCAGCCGCACATGTACAAATTGAGCCGGCGTGGCCCAGAGGAAACCTGGACCGTGCTGCTGTGCTGCGTGAATTGCAGCACTTACCCGGTGAGCAGTTGGTGATCGTGCACTACGGGCCCCGACACGATGTGGACTGGGAATGGGTTTACAACGCCGCCGATATTGACCATTCCAAAGTCGTCTGGGCGCGCGATATGGGCGATGATAAAAATCAGGAATTGTTGCGCTATTTCCCAGCTCGAAGAGTATGGCTCCTCAATGGAGATGACTCTCCGCCCAAGCTATCTCCTTATCTTTCCGGCGAGCCAAAACATTGACCGCATCATGGCTCACCCCAAGGCGAATCCGCGCCCACGCGCTTTTGCTGGCAATCTGCTTGTGGACGGTCTATGCCATCGACATGTCCACCCCGGGCTTGCGCGATCGCAACGGTCTCATCAAAGGGACGGACTTCCTACACTTCTACACGCTCGGAAATATCGTCCTGCAAAAACGCGGAGACTTGCTTTACAACATACAAGCCCAAGCTGCGCTCCTGCGAAAACTCGTGCCCGAAGCTGCCGGCAATCTATATGTCCCGCTCTACGGCCCTCAAGTCTCGTTACTCTTCGCCCCTTTTGCCCGAATGTCCTATTTGACGGCGCTAACAATCTGGCTCTTGCTGAATGCCTTCGTCTACGGAGCATGTTGTTATCTGGTTTGGAAGCAATGCCCGAATCTGCGCGTGGAACCCTGGACCGTGCTCGTCTCAGCCCTCGCCTTCCCCGGATTCTTTCACTTGATTTTGTGGGGCCAGACCTCGACTGTTGCTCTCCTCTGCTTTACCCTTGCATTTCTTGCCCTCAGCAGAAATCGGCCCTACCTCGCCGGTCTCGCGATCGGATCTCTAATTTTCAAACCGCAACTGGGCCTGGCCGCCGCGGTCATTTTCTTATTCTCGCGCGAATGGAAGATGATCGCCGCCGCGATCCTGGCAGCTCTGGCCCAACTCAGTATCGGCTGGCTCTACTATGGCACGCCGGTCATGAGCGACTACTTGCGCGCTCTACTGCATGTAGCAGACGTTCTCCCCATGCTCGAGCCTCGCCCCTATCAGATGAACTCGCTCCGCGCCTTCTGGTCTCTCCTGATTCCGTGGACGCCGGTAGCTTTTGCTTTGTATGCAGTGACGGTTTTGGCTGTACTTGCGGTGGCAGTGCGTTGCTGGCGCAGCAGGGTATCACTCGGATTGCGCTTTGCAGCCCTCATGCTTGCCACCGCACTGCTAGCGCCTCATCTCACCGTATATGACCTGCTGATTTTGGCGCCGGCTTTCTTATTGATGACCGATTGGGCGGTGGGCACCGGCGCCGTGGGTGCTGCGCCAATCACGCCAATTCTGCTCTATCTTTGCTATCCCTTGTTCTTGCTTGGCCCGCTGGCCCGACTCACACATATCCAACTATCAGTGATTGCGATGGCCGGATTAATGCTACTAATCGACCGCAATAGAAACCTAACCTCGAACGCCTACGTCACGTGATTGTTTTTCGCCTCGAACAAAAACTTCAGCGCCTCGGGAAACCGCCTAGCCCAGTCGCCTTCACTGTGAGTCGCTCCCTCATCGATCTTTACCCGCAGGCGGTCTTCTCCCAACCCCGCGCGCCGCAGGATGCCTTCCAGTTCTCGCACGTCGTCAACAATTTCCTGGTCGCGTTCCTCGCGGCCGCTCTCCCTGGTCCCAATCGCCAGGAAAATCCTTTCCGGCCATTGCCGAACCGCGAGACTTTGCTTCAAAAGTTGCCGGTTGGAAATAAACAACGACGGACTCTCCAGCAACAATCGCCCGAAGACTCCGGGCCGGTCCACCACCGTATAGAGCGAAATGATCGCTCCCAGCGACGACCCTCCCAGCCCGGTGTTTTCCGGACCTCGACCAATCCGGTATCTCTCATACAAGAATGGCATCACTTCATTAATCAAAAAATCTGGATAGCGCTTCCCCTGCGGCCGCAATTGTGGCGGATTCAATGACCGGTACGACAAATACTCTTTGGGACGGTCTTTCTGTGCGTTGTCTATCCCCACCAGGATCATCGGCGGAATGACTTTTTCACGAATAAGTCGGTCGGCTGTCTCGTCCACTTGCCATTCCACGCCCGTGTAAGCAGTCGCACGGTCGAACAGATTTTGTCCGTCATTTAAATATAAGACCGGATAATATCGAAGCAGGTTGACCGGATCTTCGTACCCCGGCGGTAACCAGACTCGCAGCAATCGCGTATTTCCGAAAATGTGGCTCTTGAATTCATGCAGACGCAGGTCTCCCACCACCGATGGGTTCGACCCAACAACCAGCTGTTCTCCGAGAATCGCCTGCTCTTGAATTATTTCTGCCATGAAAGTGCGCGCACCAGCGCTTACCTCAAATCTTGTGCATCCTTTGCGCCACCAGCAGCGACGACAGCACTGTAATTGCCGCAATCAACGCCAGCGATGACAGACACAAGATGCACCAAACCGCCAACACAAACGCTTCGACGTAGGTGAGGTAGAGAGCGAACCCCAATCCTGCCAGTGAAGCAATCAGAAGCATCAGTGGAACTTCGGCTTTCGCTCGATAAAGTGTGGCAAGAACCAGCAGAACGCCGTATCCAAAGATGCCGATTAACGCGACCGGGATGCCGAACACCACGGAGTAGATGCTGCGGTTCACTATGTCGCAATTAAAATTCGCTCCGAAATCGCAGAAAGAGGACGGCGAAGTGTCATAGTGATGATAGAGCGAAACCGAAGACACCGCCGCTCCGGCGATGGCCAGCAGTGCGATTGCCCATAGAATTCGCCCGCCCCTGGAACTCATGGCAGGCTGCATCCGGTCTTTTCACTCAGCGTTTCCAGGCGTAATACGCCCTCATGGCGGTCCGTGACGAATTGCCATGTGGGGAAGTTTTTTACCCCAGCCTGCACGCAGTTTGGCTGCTCGGCGCGCGAGCCCTTGGTCCCACATTCAATGTAAGGAACGTATTGAAACGCTGACCCAAACATTTCCTTTTGCTCCTCACAGTGCGTGCACCAGTACAACCCGTACATTTTGACTTGCCGTGCCGCCAGGCACTTCGCAAATGCATCGAGCCTGCTTACTCCCGGCCGCTTCCACAAATAAATCCCCAGCAATCCCGCGACCAGAATCAGAACAATAAGAATAGTGCGTCCGATTCGTGTGGTGCGGGCGCCCTCGCCCGCAGCCTTTGACTCTCGTCGCTTCCTGCGCAACTCTGACATGAAATGTTTTATACCACGACATTCAGAGCAGAAGGCAGGACATCCAGCGTCTGACATTGCAACCGGAGCACCTCCCCATCCACCATAGTGTCAACGGGCCCTTCCAGATGAAACTCGATTTGTTTTGCCGGTCGTCTCTCAGCCAGCGGATGTTGAATATGTGTCCCGTCATAAAGTGTCGGAAGATTTCGAATCAGCCCCAGCCGTCCAATCGGCCCCCAGCGGACATATTCGATCAACCCATCGCCGACCTCAGCCTTGGGAGCGATCATCATGGTCCCGCCAGTAAATTTACTGTTGTTAAAAGTAAGAAACAGGCATGGACGTCGATCAATTCGTTCTTCCCCATCCACTCGTAAAGGAAATGGCCGGCGTTGCATCCGCGCCAAGCTGATAAAGATGGATGTCTGGTATCCCAATTCTCCCCAACCTTTAAATCGCCGCGCGCGCAGCGATGCGACATTTGCCGAGAACCCCATACTCAACAGGTTGATGTAATGAACAATTCCCGCAGTATGCCTGAGACGCAAAACGTCGCATTCACGAGAACGGCCGGCCAACAGCGCTTCTATTGCGTATTCCACTCCGCGGTCGGTGAAGTCACGCAGAAATGAGTTACCCGTGCCCAATGGAAGAAATCCCAAGGTAGGCCGCTCGCCACGGTCTGCCCCCGGAAAAAGTCCGTTTACGATTTCATAAGCGGTCCCGTCACCACCCACCGCAATGAACTTACGGAAGCCTCTGGCGTAAGCGTCACGTGTAAGTCGTGAGCCTTGGCCCGGGGCGTCGGTTTCAACCGCTTCCAGCTTGATCCCACCTGCCCGCAGCCGATCCAGCGCCGGCGCTACCAGTTTGCGGCAACGTCCTCCACCCGCCACGGGATTTACTACAGCGAAGAATGTGCCACTCAAAGCTCGCTCACCGCGGTGCGCTCACGACTTTTTCCTATCTCCTCGGCCAGCACAGCGCGTTTGATCTTCATGGAGGCGGTTCGAGGGAAATCTTTTTCCCAGACCAGATATCCCCCTACGCGCTTGAAATCCGGCAGACGCCGGTTGCGGGAAACGATCTCGTCCTTGAGTGCACTGGCAAACTCCTGTCCCTCTTCAAGTCGCAACGCTATCACCAGCATTTCGCGTCCTAGGGTCTTTTCCGGCCACAAGTAATTAGCAGCGAAGATGCAATATTCCTTGACTGGTACGCCTTCGAATGCGGTCTCGATATCCTCTGGATAAATATTCTTTCCACCTTCAGTGACAATCATGTTCTTCTTGCGGCCGAATAGTTGCAAATGGCCTTTGCCATCGAACCGGCCGAGATCGCCTGTGAGCAACCATCCATCAACAATTGTTTCCGCCGTCAATTCCGGATCGTCGAGGTAATGTGACATCACTGTCTTGCTGTGGGCCGCTACTTCCCCAATGCCTTCCGAATCAGGATTAAGGATGCGCAATTCCACTCCCGGCAGTGGTTTGCCCACCGTATCCGCTCGAAACGGTTTGAGATCGTTGACCGTAAGCACGGTGCCCGCCTCAGTCAAGCCGTACCCATTTGCCACCGGAATGCCAAGTTCATAGAAAAACTCCAGTGTCGATGGTTCCATAAAAGCTCCACCGGTGAACATGGCCGCCAATTCTCCGCCGAAAGCCTTGTGTATTTGTGGGAGCAGCCTGCGGCTGA
>WNGM01003933.1_pt1 | contig 13390 bp, 13 predicted proteins | sample 5400571 | NCBI WGS metagenome assembly WNGM01 (sample SAMN13153378, study PRJNA577476) | soil metagenome | isolation source: 100 cm soil or saprolite under Garry oak tree replicate 2 | place: USA:California | collected 2016-06-15
GCCGGCGGCCAGGTCATCGTTTCCACCGCGCTGTCGGATTTCGACGAGGTGGTGCTGCGGGTCCGAGACACCGGCCAGGGGCTCAACGAGAAAGAAGTCGCCGCAACGATGGAGCCGTTCCGGACCCAGCCGCCGTCAGACCAGGCGACCCTCAGCTCCGGCGTCAACCTTTCCCTGACCAGAGCCCTGGTCGAAGCCAACCGCGCGCATTTTCATATCAAGACCGCCTCGCATTCGGGCACGTTGATCGAAGTAACGTTCTCCCACGCAACGGCAAAAGCCTAGAGCATGATGGCTTTGAGTTGAATCGGCGAGTACTCGGATCACCTCGCCCCGCTTCAAAGAGCGGCACTAGAGCATGATGTGTTGGAGTTGGATCGATTGGTCCCGTAAGCGCGAGGCACTAACGATCTCGTGTCCCGGACCCGGCATAGTGTCCCTTCGGCGGTGCAAGGCAGGGCCTGGACAAAAAATCGCGAAAACAACCCCATGCAAAGTAGAGTGGACCCCGGCTCGCAGCACTCTTGCTGCGCTGCGTCCGGGGCAGGAGAAGAAAGGCCCCAACCTAATCTCATCCCGCTCTAGCCTGCCTATCGGTTTGACGCCTGGCGCTGTAGTCCCGGCGATGTCGGTCAGATTAGCTTTGCGGGGGCTCATACCAAATCGTCACGACGATGCACGGATAAGTACCATCACCAGCTTTCTCGGCTACGTTGGTAACCACGGTATCTGTCTTTACGATCACAGCCGCGTCGATACCGTCGAGCCATGTATTAATCTGCGCTTCGATGGTGCTCGCGCTAGCGTCCATGAAGATTTTTACCTTCATTGGCTTTGGCATCCTGCAGCCTTCCGATGGTTGATGACTGATGAGCTGATGATAGGTTCGCGCGCGACCTACCGCTCTACCTTGCCTACCTTAAATCGGCGCTCCGTTAGAGCAGACGCGATTTCAGAAAGTTTTTCTTCTATATCAGAAAGTCTATCTTCCATAGATGAGAGCCTTCGTTCAACACGCAATATCCGCGCTTGCTGCTGTTGCAGGAGAGCGTTGTTGTCGTCAACAATCCCAATTGGCGTCTTACAGTATGTGCACTGTACCGAAATCATTTTGTAATCCAGCCCGCCCTTCAAACTCAGTTCTTGCACCTTGAAGGTACCCTTCTCGCACTTGCCGCACCTCGTCGTAGCGAACCCGAACATAAGAATCTCCAGTTGTTTGCGTGATTCGCCACAACGTGAGTCGTATTTGGACTTTAAGTATTGGCTTTTCCGGGGCGGCTAAAGCCTGCCAAAGCCAGCGAATCTGGCGTATGCGGGCCGTCAAAGACGGCCACCCCATGCAAAGTAGAGTGGACCCCGGCTCGCAGCACTCTTACCGCGCTGCGTCCGGGGCAGGAGAAGAAGGGCCCCAACCTAATCTCATCCCGCTCTGGAGCCTTCTGTAGCGCCTTCACGCTCTACGTTCGTGCGGGCATCTGTCGCATTCCAACAAGGTGGCGCGGCATAATTTTTGCTCGCTCCTGGCTGTTTGAATACAGGCTTCCCTACATCGCCTAGTTTTTGAGCATCCGGATTGACTTGATATGCGCTGCCTTATTGTAGCCGATTTGCATTATTCATTGCCGCAATTTGACTGGCTGCTCAGCGCGGCGCCGCAGTTCGATCTTGTGATCTTTGCAGGCGATGCCCTCGACGTCGGATCCTCGGTCGATTTCCGCGCCCAGATTGTCGTCGTGACTGGCGCTTCTGTCCGGCCTCACCCGGGTGATTCTTTGCTCGGGAAATCACGATCTCGACGAACGCAATCCGCAAGGCGAGAAGATCGCGCGCTGGATCGGCGACGTTCGCGAACTCGGCATCGCCTGCGACGGCGACAGCCTGACGATCGGCGATACCTTTTTTACGGTCTGTCCCTGGTGGGATGGACCGCTTGTCAAGCAGCGCATCGAGGACCAGCTTCGCGAAGCCGCCACGGGGCGGCTCAAGCGATGGATTTGGGTCCATCACGCGCCGCCGGCGAATTCTCCGACCAGTTGGGGCGGTAAACGTTTTTTCGGCGACGAAGAACTGGTGCAATGGATCCGGAGCTATCAGCCTTCAATGGTGATCTCGGGCCATGTGCATCAATCGCCGTTCATTGCCGACGGCTCCTGGTTCGATCAGCTCGGCAGCACCTGGGTGTTCAACGCCGGCCTTCAACCCGGCCGCCCGCCGGCGCATATCGTGCTCGATATCGACGACGGCACCGCCTTCTGGCTGCCGCTCGGCTACGAGCAATACATCGACCTCAATGCGCCGTTGCAGCGGCCGGCTGCGGCGATCACCAATCCCCCGGAGTGGCTCATATCCTTGGGTCGGATTGCCGATCCGAGCCCGGCGATATCGTTATCGGCGGCAGGTTGATCATGGTCTGCAGAATCTCGCCGACCATCGCGAGGTGATCGCCGTGGCCGGCATATTGCTGCATGATGTCGGCAAGATAGGTAGTCGCGACATTGAGCCTCTGGGCCAGCAGCCGCGCGATCAGCAGCGCCACCGCCGGTTGGTCGCGCAGAAACGATGCGGCATCGCCGATCTCGCAGACGGCCGAATCGGACGCCGCGCGCACGGTGGCGGTATGGGGCTGATCGAGCAGAACCGACATTTCGCCCAGCACTGCGCCGGGCTCGGTGATAATGGCGACGACGGTATCGCCTTTGACGACTTCAAGCCGTCCCTCGATCAGGACGTAGAGGTGTCCGGTCGTACCGCCCTCGTGGATGATGAGCGTTCCCGCCGAAACGCTGCGTTGAATTCCCCCGGTGCAATAGTCCAAAATCGCGCGCATTCAGCGACACTCCCAGCCCTTGACTCCAAGGCCTGAGGCAAGATTAGGCAGCAGGGTTGCGATCGTCGAACGGATAATGTGTTCGATCTGCTCAAATTGTTTGCATCGACCAGCGCCCGGCAAGCGCCCTACGCGGCCAGCTTTGACTCGGTCTTGCGGCGACCCGCGCCTGATAACAGCGGGCCGAACGATATGGCGAATCCGAAGAAAGCGGCAGCCCAGGCAAACGCCGCCAGATGCAGCAACGGCTCGCTGTGGGCGGGCTCGATCACCGCACAGATGCGCGCCAAAGCTGCGACGATAATCGCGGCATAGATCGCCTGCGTGGCGCCGGATGCGGTGAGCTGCTGGCCGGTGTGCCCGAGCGTCGCGCGGCTCATCACCGCCAGCGTCATGGTGCCCGCCGCCCCCGCCATCCAGGCATGTATGCCGGCGCCGGCCGGAACAAGCTCGAACGCGGACATCGCGTTCAACAGAAACCCTGATGGCACGAAGGCGTAGCCGACGTGCAGGATCAGCACCAGGCGCTCGCGCCAGGTTCGATCCCCGGCCCAGCGTCCGAGTCGCACCAGATGCAGCAATCCGGCGATCGCGAGTGCGGTCCCTGTGAATCGGCCGGCCGGACTGACAACCCAAAACGCCAGCGCCAATGCGCCGATAGCAACGACGATCACATCGAACCGGCCGAACGGCACCGGAAGCCGGCCGGGGTTTTCCCGCACCAGCCAGTTGCGGGTGAAGCTCGGAATGATGCGGCCTCCGATCAACGAGATCAGCAGCACGACGACCCCGATGCCGATACGGATGCCGGTGTCGGCGGCGCCGTGGAAATGCGCCTCGAGGTGAAACGCGATATTGCCCGTGAGCAGCAGCAGAACCAGCATCACCACATTGAGATTTCGCCAATTGCGGCCTGCCAGAATCTCGCGGGCCGCCGCCGCCGCGACCAGCAACAGGAAACTGGCATCGACCAGCATCGCCGCCAGCCAGCCGGTCTCGGCGGAAAACGTCATGCAAAGGCGTCCCGCGATCCAGATGATCACGAGCACCAGCAAGGGCGTGCCCTGGATCGGCAGCCGTCCGGTCCAGTTCGGAATCGCCGTGAACAGGAAGCCGGTGATCACCGCCGGCAAATAGCCATAGAGCATTTCATGCACATGCCAGTCGCGCGGCGCAAACGCCGAAGTCAGCGTTATCTCGCCATAGAACACCGGCAACCAGACCAGAATGGCCAGCCCGGCATAGATCGAGCCGAACAGAAAAAACGGACGGAAGCCGTTTGCGAGCAGCGGCCAGCCCCGATAGCTGCGAAAGCGGGGAACCGCCATCACGACCGCCACACTTTGGTCGCGCCGCGGCGGCCGGAAAACACCTTGCGCATCTTTCCTTCTCCGTTCGTCATCCGTCGCCAAAAGGCCCGTTTCAGGATGATTTAGGCGTAATACCGCGCGCCGTTGTTGCGCTGGCGCAAACTACCGCTTGATCGGGAGACGCAATCGAAGTCTAGATTCGCGAAGTCTAGATTCGTTTCGAAGTCGCTGCTGCGATGGAGGAAACATGGCCACAGTCGACCCTTCGCTGGTTGCCCACCTGCCGTTGTTCGCGGGATTCAGCGCCGAGGAACTCGGCGAAATCCTTCGCGAAGCCCGCTCGGTGCGATTCCCGAAGAACAGCGCGGTATTCGAACAGGGCGAAGACGCGCATTCCTTCTTCGTGCTGCTGCACGGGCATGTGCGCGCCAGCAAGACCACGCCGACCGGAGAGCAAGTGGTGGTGCGGTATGTCGCGACCGGCGAAACTTTCGGGGTTGCGACAGCGATCGGACTGCCGCGCTATCCCGCCACCGCAACGGCTGTCGACGACAGCGTCGTGCTGGCGTGGCCGTCGGCGGCATGGCCGCGCCTGGTGGCAACGTTTCCGGCGCTTGCGAGCAACACCTTGCAGACCGTCGGCAGCCGGTTGCAGGAAACCCATACCCGCGTGGTTGAAATGTCGACGCAACAGGTCGAACAGCGCGTCGCCCACGCGCTGCTTCGGCTTGCCAAGCAATCCGGACGCAAGGTCGAGCACGGCATCGAGATCGATTTTCCAATCAGCCGCCAGGACATCGCTCAAATGACCGGCACCACGCTGCACACGGTCAGCCGCATCCTCAGCGCGTGGGAGCAGCAAGGGCTGATCGGGGGCGGGCGGCAACGCATCGTGCTGCGCGAGCCGCACCGGCTGCTGGTGCTGGCCGAAGAAACCCCCGGCGAAAGCGCGCCGCCAATCCGGCCGTGATATCGGCGGGACCCGTAAGATCACGCGCAAGCGCACAGCGCCTTGAAAAAAGCGTCGCGGTCGACGCCATGCTCGCGGGCTGCGTCGTCCACGGTGTGGAAGCATGCGATCGGGCAGCCGACGCACCGCATCCTGAATTCGAGAAACACGCGGATTGTCTCCGGCGTGCGGCTCATCACATCGTCGACCAGGTCGTCAAATCCAATGGGCATGCGCGTCTCCGTTCCAGACTGAACGGTAACGCGGCGGCCAGGAAGCTGTTTGTTCCGGCGCAAGCTTCAAGAACGTATTGCGAAGGCATGACGAGCTAAGGGGCCCCCTAAACCGCCCGGCTATGTAGCTGCTTCGATCCGTCCAAATGGGCGTCGAAGGCCGCCGCCACGCTGCGGACGAGGAAGCGCGAGTCCCGCGCCAAGGCCAGCGAGGTGCCGTCGAGTTCGACGACGCCATCGGAGATCAGGTTTTGCAGGCGGGGCGACGACTTCAGCATGGCTTCCGGAACCGATCCGTGCCGCGCGCAGATCGGGTCGAGATCGACGCCGAAGTCGCACATGATGCGCTCGATGATCTCGGCACGCAGCCGGTCATCGCCGGTCAATCCGTAACCCTTCACGGTCGCCAGCCTGCCGCTGGCGATCGATTCGGAGTAGCCGCGGGTGCGAACTTCGTTCTGCACATACCCTTGCGGCAGCAGTCCGATAGCGCTGGCGCCGAAGCCCAAAAGAATATTGCTGGCATCCGTGGTGTAGCCCTGAAAATTCCTGCGAAGCGTGCCATCCCGCATCGCCACCGCCATCCCGTCGTCGGGAAGCGCGAAGTGGTCGAGCCCGATCTGCAGATATCCCGCCTGCTTCAATGCATCGGCGATCGCATCCGACTGATGATGCCTTTCGAGGCTGTCGGGCAGCGACGCATCGTCGATCTTGCGCTGGTGTTTCTTGAAGGTCGGGACGTGCGCGTAGCCGAACACGGAAAAGCGATCGGGACGCAGTTCGACGCATTGGCTGACGGTGTCGAGACAGGACGCGACGGTCTGGTGCGGCAGTCCATAGATCAGATCGAAGTTGACGCCGGCGACACCGGCCCGCCGCAGCGCTTTGGTCGCCGCGGCGGTCTCGTCGAAACTTTGCACCCGGTTGATGGCGCGCTGGACCACCGGATCGAAGCTCTGCACACCCAGGCTCGCCCGGTTGACGCCGCCATAGGCCAGCGCGTCGATCATCGGACCGGTGAGCGTGCGCGGGTCGATTTCGATGGCGATCTCGGCCGCGGGAAGGACAAAGAAGGACTGCCTGATCGATCCGATCAGGTCGGCGAAGATCTCCGGCGCCAGGATTGTCGGCGTGCCGCCGCCAAAATGGATGTGGTCCACCTTGATGCGGCGCTCGATCTGCTTCGATACCAGATCGATTTCGCAGCGCAAGGCGGAGGCGTATACAGCAATGGGCTCGTCGCGGCGGGAAACCGAGGTGTGGCAGCCGCAGTACCAGCACATCGACCGGCAGAACGGAACGTGCAGATAGAGTGAAGCGGTGGCGTGTCGCGGTATCGCCTTGAGCCACTCGGCATAGGTGTCGGGGCCTATCGCGGCCGAAAAATGCGGCGCGGTCGGATAGCTCGTATATCTCGGCAACCGCTCCTGTCCATAGCAAGCCGCAAGATCTGGCCTCATGTCGTACCCGCCCCCGAATCGGTTGAACCGCCGTCAAAAGGCCTCGTCCGCCTCCGTCGCGCATCGGTAACTCAAACGAAGGGGACCGACCTTGCGCTCGCTCAAACCCGGCGCTGAATCCGGCAGCACCGGAAAATCGGGGATGAGGCGAAAAGTTTGCGTTTGCGCAAAGTGTGATGTCGGTTTTTGGGATGGTCATGCATCGAGCGATAAATGGGAGCCGAGGCAATGAGCCTGCACGTCCTGGACGCCGTCTGCCGGATGATCGGAATCCGCGGTCATGTTCCGCCCAATGGCGACTTACCCGCCGGTCCAAACGAGCCGTCGCTTGGGACCAACACCAGCAGGCTGATGCGGATGCTGGCCGCCGTCGTCTTGACCATTGCATGTCTGTCGCTGGTGCTTTGGGTGGCGGTCTGGCTCTCGCTCTAATTGCTGTAGCGCCTGCGAGCCATTCGCAACGCAGCGTCAAGCCCGCGGGCCGCGGATGCCGGGAAAATCAGTGGCGGGTCCGGATGTCGGCGCCGGTGTCGGGCCGCTGGTTTTCTCATGCCCGGCATCACGATCCCGGCTTCCGACAGGGTTAACGAGGTGTCACCAATCCTCATCAGGTGACCTACGTACCATTGCGGAGGATCCGGCAAAATCACCGAACCTTGTTGCAGCGCAAAGAGCCTTGCTGCGAACGGCCTAGATTGGCGTCGGTAGATAATGCATCCAGATAAAGGAACGATCCGATGTTGACCCGCAGAGCCGCCATGTTGAGCGCCGCCGCCGCCGTGTTGATGCTGGCGACACCCGCCCTCGCCGACGAATTGAAGCTGCCCCGGCAGAAGGTCGAACTGGTCGCGCCGCCGTTCGTGCACGCGCACGAACAGGCCACCAGGCAAGGCCCCAAGATCATGGAGTTCAAGCTCGTGGTCGAGGAAAAGAAAGTGGTGATCGACGAACAGGGCACCACCTTCCAGGCCATGACATTCAACGGCTCGATGCCGGGTCCGCTGATGGTGGTGCATGAGGGCGACTACGTCGAACTGACGCTGGTCAATCCCGACACCAATTCAATGCCGCATAATATCGACTTCCATGCCGCAACCGGCGCGCTCGGCGGCGGTGCGCTGACGCTGATCAATCCCGGCGAGCAGGTCGTGCTGCGCTGGAAGGCGACGCGCACCGGCACCTTCGTCTATCACTGCGCCCCGGGCGGTCCGATGATCCCCTGGCACGTCGTCTCCGGAATGAACGGCGCCGTGATGGTGCTGCCGCGCGACGGACTCAACGACGGCAAGGGCCATGCGCTCAAATACGACAAGGTCTACTACATCGGCGAGCAGGACATGTATGTTCCGCGCGACGAGAACGGCAAGTTCAAGTCCTACGAGTCTCCCGGCGAAGCCTACACCGACACCGCAGAAGTGATGCGCAAGCTGACGCCGACCCATGTCGTGTTCAACGGCAAGGCCAACGCGCTGACCGGCAAGAATGCGCTGACCGCCAATGTCGGCGAAACCGTGCTGATCATCCATTCGCAGGCCAACCGCGACAGCCGCCCGCATCTGATCGGCGGCCATGGCGATTACGTCTGGGAGACCGGCAAGTTCTCCAATCCGCCGGAAACCGGCCTGGAGACCTGGTTCATTCGCGGCGGCTCGGCGGGTGCCGCGCTCTACAAGTTCCTGCAGCCCGGCATCTACGCCTATGTCACGCATAACCTGATCGAGGCCGCCGAGCTTGGCGCTACCGCGCACTTCAAGGTCGAAGGCAAATGGAACGACGACCTGATGACCCAGGTCAAGGCGCCGGCCGAAATTCCGGCTCCCAAAACCAACTGACAAAGACCAACTGACCTGGACAACTGACGAAGCGAAGGTGCCGGCATAAGCCGGCACCCGCTTTCGAACTGAACCGAGACGGCCATGTTGATCGCGTTCAAACTCAAGCTGGCTCTGGTCTGTGCGGCGGGCTTCGCCGGTCCGCTGGCGGTTACGCCGTTGCTGACGGATACCGCTTCGCGCGATGCGACCTGGCGCGATCGACAGGCATTGGTGGAATTACACTCCGGCGCCGTGTCCTACCGCGCCGCCGGCGATTTCACCCGCACCGGCAGGCAGGCCGAAGCGCCCCTGGTGTCGGTGCGCTTCGAAAGACCGCTGGCGATCATGAAGCATCAGGTCAGCGCCTCCGACTATCAGCACTGCGTCGATGACGGCGTCTGCCGCGCGCTTGACCGCAGCGTCGCCGTTGCGGCCAACCGGCCGGCCGTGCAAATCAGCTGGCACGATGCGGATGCCTATGCCGGCTGGCTCTCGCGCAAGACCGGCGATCGTTACCGGCTGCCGACCGACGAGGAATGGGCCTACGCGGCAGGCAGCAAATTCAGCGACGATGGCCTGCCGGTCGACGACAACGATCCATCGAAGCGCTGGATCGCCCGCTATGAGCGCGAGTCCGAACGCGGTCCCGCCGACAGCGGGACGCAACCGTTCGGCAGCTTCGGTGCCAACGAGAACGGCCTGCTCGACATCGGCGGCAACGTCTGGGAATGGACCAGCACCTGCTTTGTGCGCAGCGTGCAAAACGATGCCGGCGAGATCATTTCGAACAGCCCGAATTGCGGCGTCCGTGTCGCCGAAGGCCGGCACCGGGCCTATGTCACGGATTTCATCCGCGATGCCCGCGCCGGCGGCTGCGCGTCCGGCGTGCCGCCGAGCCATCTCGGCTTCCGGCTGGTGCGCGAGCAAAAGTCCTGGATCAGCCAGCTTTCATCCCACCTCAACAGAGCGCTGTCGATCGCGCGGTCGTAACTTCGTTGAAACCATCGGTAAGCCGAATTTCAGGTCGGCGCGCAGGACGACGCCGGCAGGAAATCGCCGATCGCATCCAGAAACATTTCGGGCGATTGCAGCTGCGGGACGTGCGCGCAGCCTGCAATAATCTTGAGACGGGCGTGCGGCAAGCCGGCAGCCAGTTCGTGCGACATCGGCGCGGGCGTCGCCTCGTCATGTTCGCCGACCAGCACGAGAACGGGGACCTTGACCCGCGCAAGCCCGGGCCGCAGGTCAAGCTCGGCCAGCGCATCGCAGGCTGAACGGAACACGTCCGGATCGGTCCTCAGGAATGCTTCGCGACGATCGCGCATCAGGTCGGGATGATCGGCCTGAAATTCCGGCGCGAACAGCCGGCGCATCGCGACGTCGGTGATCGCCGCCAGCCCCCTGGCGCTGGATGCCGCCGCCATAGTGCGGAACGCTTCACGGCCGCTTGCCGCAAACGCAGCACCGCAATCGGCGAGAATGAGTTTGGTTGCGATTTTCGGATGGCGAATAGCCATCTGCAGCGCGATGAACCCGCCATATCCATTGCCGAGCACGATGGCCTCGTCTTTGCCGGCGGCATCGGTCACGGCCTCCGCCATTCGATCGGCGACGTCGGCAAGGCCTCCGCTGACCGCCCGGGATTGGCCGAAGCCGGGCAGTTCAGGGACGATCACCCGAAACGACTGCGACAACCGGGGAACGATGGCGTCGAAACTCGCCCGATCCGACAGCAGCGAATGCAGCAGAAAAAGCGGTTGGCCCTGGCCGAGCTGCGCCGCATTGACCGTGCCGTTGGCGAGAAGCCGATCCATTCCCGTCTCTCTTTCAAGTTCTAGGTTGCCGTGGGTTGGAGATGCCGATGCGGAAGCGGTGCGTTTGGGCCTTGATTGATAAATCAAAATTCAGCCAATTCAAGGCTTTGTCACTTGACGTGATATTTCACAGACTGCCATATCGTCGCTGGAAGCGGGAAAAAGCCATGCTTTTGCGCGATAATGTCTACGAGAACCTCCGTTCTGATATTCTGACATGCCGTCTGGCGCCCGGCGATGATATGCGCGAGCAGGAGCTTGCCGAGCGTTATGCCGTCAGCCGCCAACCGGTGCGCGAGGCATTGCTCAGGCTCGAGCGCGAGCATCTCGTCACCGTGCAGCCCCGCCAGGGCTACCGGGTCAATCCAATCTCGCTATCGGATGCGCGCGACCTGTTGCGGTTCCGGCTGGCGCTGGAGCCCGCCTGCGTCGCCGAGGCGATCGAGAACGCCACGCCGGAGGTTCTGAAGGCGCTGGACGAGTTTCGCTCTTTCGCGGGCGACCACGAGGACTTCATCGCCTACAACCGGGCCTTTCACTCGGCGCTGGCGCATGCGTCGGGCAACCGCCGCATGGCGGCGGCGCTGTGCGACCTGATCGGACAGGCCGATCGGCTGGTGCGGGTGAGCGTCGCCAATGTGAGAGGCCACGACCCGACGCAACTGGTTGCCGAGCATGTCGCCCTGATCGAGGCGATGCAGCGCCGCGACAGCAGGGGCGCTGCCCGCATCATCAAGGCGCATATTTCGCAAACCGAAAAGCGGGTGCTGCCGGCGCTTCGGCGCAACGCGGTGGTGGTTGAAGCATGATCCGGAAAAGTGGGAACCGGTTTTCCGATGTGATCATGCTCAAACAAAGAGATGAGATCATGATCCGATTTCTAATCGGATCATGATCGAGGGAGAGGCGCATGAACATTTCCGCGAAACCAGCCGCAACCGACATCGAAATCCACGGCAATTTCGTCGATGGCCGCGAGGTCGAAGCCGGCGCCGGCCAGATGCTGGATGTCCGCAATCCCGCCACCGGCGACGTCATCGCGCGAATTCCGAATTCGACCGCCGATGACATCGATCGCGCGATGCAAAGCGCGCGGGCCGCATTCGAAGGCCGCGCCTGGGGCGGCATGGACATTCGCGCCCGGGCGCGGCTGGTCAATCGCCTGGCCGACGCGTTCGAGGCCAATTTGGCGGCGCTGTACCGGCTGGAAACTCTCAACAACGGCCGTCCGCTCAACGAGACCCGCGCGCAGCTGTCGCGGCTGCCGGACTTTTTTCGGTATTTCGCCGGACTCGCGCTCTCACGCCGCGACGCGGTGATTCCGGTCGAGGGCTCCTATCTGAATTATACACTGCGCACGCCGATCGGCATCGTCGCCAATTGCACACCGTTCAATCACCCCTTGATGATCATGTGCAAGTCGCTCGCGGCGGTGCTGGCGAGCGGATGTGTCACTGTTGTAAAACCCTCGGAATATACGCCGCTGACGACCTTGAAACTGGCGCAGATTTTTACCGAGGCGGGACTGCCGCCCGGCGTGTTCAACGTCGTGCTCGGCCTTGGCCAGAGCGCCGGCAAGATGCTCGCCGAGCATGCCGATATCAACAAGCTGGTGCTGACCGGCGGCACCGAGGCCGGCCGCATCGCCGGCGGGGCGGCGGCGAAAGTGTTCGCGCATCAAACCATGGAGCTCGGCGGCAAGACGCCGGTGATGGTGTTCGATGATTACGACATCGATCAGGCCGTCAACTATGCGGCGTTCGGCGCCTTTATCGGCGCCGGCCAAACCTGCGTCTGCGCCTCGCGCCATATCGTGCAGGCCAGGGTCTATGACGAGTTCGTCGAGAAGCTGAAGGCGAAGACGAAGGCCATTCGCATCGGCGATCCCTTCGATCCCGCAACCCAGCTCGGGCCGGTGATCTCGGCGCGGCAGCGCGACCGCGTGTTGTTGTACTCCGGGTTCGGCCGCGAAGACGGCGCGCGGCTGGTGACCGGCGGCGCCGCCGCTCACGTGCCCGGCCATGAAGGCGGCTTCTTCGTCGAGCCGACCGTGTTCGCGGATGTGAAGTCCGATATGCGCATCTTCCAGGAAGAAGTGTTCGGACCCTTCACCTCGGTCACGCCGTTCACCGACGAAGCCGATGCGTTACGGCTCGCCAATGATTCCCCGTTCGGGCTTGCGGCGGCGATCCGCACCCGCGATGTCGGGCGCGCGCATCGCGTAGCCTCCGCCGTCAAGGCCGGCATCGTCTGGATCAACGATCACCACCGCCTCGACCCGGCCTCGCCCTGGGGCGGCGTCGATGACTCCGGCGTCGGACGCGAGTTCGGCACCGAAAGCTTCGACGATCATTTCAACACCAAGAGCGTGATGGTCGCGACCCACGACCAGCCGTTCGACTGGTACCGCGACACGGCGACGCAACGACGATTGAACTAGAGCATGATCCCGAAAAAGCCTGCCCCGCACTTGATGCGGGGTGGGTACCGGTTTTCGGAAAAGATCATGCTCCACCAATAAGGCAAATGACCAGCGGCCGCACCGCGTCCAGAGAAGACCGGCGCCGCATTAATATCAAAGGGGGAAACTTGATATGGCTCTTGCAGTAAACGCCGGCGCACGTCTCGACCGGCTCCCGATCTCATCGTTTCACTACCGGATTTTCTGGCTGGTCGGCGCTGGAATGTTTTTCGACGGATACGATCTCTATATCGCCGGTGGCGTGCTGGCGTCGGCGATCCAAACCAAATTCTCGACCGCTCCGCAAAACCTGCAATTCATCTCGCTGACCTTTGTCGGCATGACGCTGGGTGCGCTGATCACCGGATTTGTCGGCGACAAGTTCGGGCGCAGGTTCACCTATCAGATCAATTTGCTGATTTTCGGGCTGGCGTCGCTGGCGGCGGCCTTCGCGCAGGATATGAATCAGCTCATCGCCTGCCGCTTCATGCAGGGCCTCGGCCTCGGCGCCGAAATCGT
>WNGM01003420.1_pt1 | contig 13386 bp, 8 predicted proteins | sample 5400571 | NCBI WGS metagenome assembly WNGM01 (sample SAMN13153378, study PRJNA577476) | soil metagenome | isolation source: 100 cm soil or saprolite under Garry oak tree replicate 2 | place: USA:California | collected 2016-06-15
TTCGACCTCGACGGCATCTCTTGAGAGCCCAGCGCTACCGCGAGGAAATGAGGCAGCGCTTTACAGTCTGGGCAGAGGTAGGTGGTTTTCAATCGGCTGCCTAACGAATCTCAACCCTGAAAATTAAGTTGACAATACCTTACGGATGATGTCGCGATTCGTACCTCAAACTCTAAAAGTGGGATGACAAATGAAACTGCATCATCAACCAGAAGACTGCATATGCTGATGTGCTCAGCAGGAATTAGGGCCGTCGGTGCCGCTCACTCTATATTCGAGCGTAACCCTCCCTATATGAAGCGTATCAAAGGTGTTACTTTGGTAGTTGATTATCTCTCATCACTGCGGATCGTCTTTTACCATCCAGGGTATGTCGATGGTATTGTGCCAGTGAGTTTACCTCGATTTAGTAGGTCAAGGTTAATCTATCGATACGACCAGTAAGTGGAAATAGCCACTGTTGCAAATCCCCTTGAAATAATTCATTAGCCCAAAAGTACGGTAATCTGTTCACCAATTTAGATGTATGCTATATTCTTCTTGCTTCACAGCAAATACAAGATAAAAAATTATTATCTTGTACAAATGAGCTTCAGCATTGAGAAATGTAAGGGTGCATAAAACAATCATGAGTTGGTCATTTGCAATGTCTTGGGTACGGGGGGAATATATGGGCTGTAGTGAGCTCATAGAAGCTTTTTTAGCTGCCAATCAGTATACTTTTGCCTCGCATACCCTCCGTGCCTACCGCTACGATCTCACTACGTTTGCGCGGTTACGTCCAGATATTCTCATCCACGACATCACAGAATCACATCTGCATATATATCTGGATGCTACAGACGATCTGACATCAAACACAATGGCACGTCGCAAGGCCACATTGCATGCCTGTTTTGGTTGGGCCTTTAGACAGGGCTTGCTGCCCGCCGATCCCACAGAAAAGTTGAAAACTATACGAATTGACGTGCGTGTACCACAGGTGCATCTCGATAATCAGGATGGGGGCTACCTACAGATCGTCGACAAAGTGACCAAAGAACGTGTGATTCCGCTGATTGATGCCAGCCGAAGTGTCGCGTTGCTCCGGAATGTACTTCAAACACTTGATGAAGGTGACCCACTCTTTCCGGGCGACGTGAGCAAAGGGGGTCGCCACAGGAAGGCGATCAATTACACCACCATCAGGAAACATTTTGAGCGGTACGTCGATCAGGCTCGATCTACCTATTCAGAACTTTTTGATGACGAAAAAGAACCCATCACGATTCACCGACTACGACACACCTTTGCGACTCTCAAGCTGCGTGATGGGATCAGCTTGGCATCAGTGAGTATGCTTCTGGGGCATTCTAGTACGCAGACAACCCAATACTATACCAGGTTCGATTTGGAGACAACCAAGCGTGAATTAATCAACTTGGAGACAGCCAAGCGTGAATTAGAAGAAGCGCGTCAAAGAAAAAGACATTGGGAGAAGCGTCCATGAAAGGAAAGACGCTTGATACATGGCCATTCCAAGGCTGCCAAAAATGGTTGTCATCTGAGACCCATGATAAATTTTTCCCATTGAATTCGGAGGATATGTTACAAAAGTATGCCTGTCGAGGAGAAAGGAACCAACTTGGCTTGACTATTACATACTTTCACTCATCCTTGGCACATAGGTGTTATGTGTCTCTGTTAACCATATCCGATGTGGATGATATCTTTTCCCACACGTTGACTCATGTTACCGACTTGCAAACACATGAGGTAATGATCCAGCGAGATAGCATAAGTCTCGCTGATCTTCATCACTACGTTTCATGTATCGAAGTGTTTCTAACTCTGATGGACTTAAAATACTGCGCTTAGCCACTTCATACCCATACTGTTCCCAATAATTTGGACCTGAATGAGGTGCGACATCCCACGATATGAAAGGAGGTTACTTCCTGCAAGTGATCGGCCCATCCACTCAAGTCCCTTTTAGCCCTGGGTGAAATGTTGCACCGTCAGACAGAACTCTCTGCTACTAGGTAGACCAGATATCGACAGAATGTCTTCTCCATCAGAGAACCGCAGTTTATTGCAGTTTTCATCATGACGTATTGCGATGGCGAGATGAAGAGGGATGGATAACAACGTAAATGGTCAGACAAGAAAGGAGGAATGTGCTAGGAAGAAAAACAGATACGCAACCCTAACAGGACATATGAAGTAGATTTGCTTGAGTAGGCTGAATGTGCTCTCACATGATTCTGAAAATGAGAATAGGTTTCAGAGATCGAAGCTTCAACACTCTTGAAAGAATACTGAAGGAGCTAGTAGTAGAGCAAAATACGGATTGAACGAGCTGGGTAGTCTCATTACCACTCATAAAAGCAGATATGTATGCCTGGCAATCCAACACGATCCAGTCGCCCATGTGTAACATGTGACTGTCAGCGAGATCTACTTTATCGAAAAAATAAGGATACTTGGAATAGCGATATGAGCTTTCAAACTCATCTCATGTTCATAAAACGCTAGAGCGTACAGACAGTATTTTCTCTTGTTGCTCACAAGGAAGCAGGAAGAGGAAAGTCTGGGAATAAAGGGATCTCATACCTGGTCTGTTTGTATAAGAAAATCCGAGAAAAACAGGTACTCAACACAATGAGTTGGTACATTCCTCCTTCGTACCTGGCAAAAGATGAAGAGGAAAAACGCTCTACTCCCCACATTTGATCACTCTAGACGAAGTACATGAGTAGAACCCCTACGCTCTCCAAAAGAGCAGGCTTACTTAGTTGAACAACTACAGGAGATACGAACGAACATGAACATTGATGATACGACCAAAGAATATTTTCGACGCGGCATCAAGCTGTTTTACGGGAGGAAGTTATCGAGAATAGACTTATATGTAAGCATTCTGACGCTCTTCTTCCATCAGGGAAAGGAACTTCGAAATGGAGTATTTGTCCCTCTCTTGCCGCCTATCAAAGAACTTCCAACATTCAATCAGTTCCGATACTGGTACAAAAATATACGTGATCTGACCTATTCTGGTACTGCATATTCTGGTTCACACACGTTTGACATACGAGGCAAAGTCGACCTTGGGCAACAACTCCCAAATATTCCTGGCCCTGGCTTTCTGTTTGAAATCCATGAATGTATCGCAGGCATATACCTCGTAAGCGTGCTCAATCGCTTGCGTATCCTGGGGAGGCCCGTTATATGTCTCATTATCGATGTCTTTTCTGGCGTTATTGTGGGAATGAGCGTTAGCCTTCAAGGGGCAAACCAACAGGGAACCATGCTTGCACTAGAAAACATGGCTTGCGATAAGGTTGTCTACTGCAGAGGGTATGGCATACATATCTCCGAGGATGATTGGCCGAGTCATCTTCTGCCAAAGACTCTGCTTGCCAAAAGTTCCGAATTCCTCCACAAGAACGCCGACTTCCTTGTGAACACATTAGACATTCAGCTATCCAATGCCCAACCATACCGATTGGATTGGAAAGAGCGTTTCGAGCGATGCTTCCCAATGTACGATGTGCACGATGACATGGCGATACACAGTCTTCCAGAACCAGGTCGGGAAAGTCATCCACTCGACAGCTGCCTGACACTCAACGATTTTCGTCGCCTGGTGATCGATTGTATTATCGAACATAATACGGCACATCATCTGAGTGACGAGTACCTAGATGCAGAGATGATCGCGGATGGCGTCGAACCATATCCACGCGAAGTATGGAAATGGGGTATTGAGCACCGCGTCGGTAGACTTCGCATGTGTCCCACAAATGTCCTGAACCGCGCTCTTCTTATTGAAGCAGAAGCATCAGTGACGACCAAAGGTATAAACTTCCGTGGGTTGAACTACACATGTGACAATGCTATTCGAAATCTGTGGTTAGAACACATATCGAAAGGCACGAACGTGCGTTTGACCGTCCCGATTCTTTTTGATCCTCGCACTCCAAGCTGTATTTACGTACGCTCCTACAAAGATCAACCATTAGAAATGTGCAGGCTCCTTCTAGAGGACGAGACACTATTTATGGGCTGCGATTGGTTCGATAGTGAAGACTTCATCGCGCGCCAAAGGGGAGAAACGGTATTTGAAACGCAGCACCATACAATACGAACAGAGCTTCGTGAGACGCGGGACAGGATTATTGAAGAGGCCGAGACCATGAGTAGGATAAGCGAAGTGCGTGAAAATATGACGGCTGAGAAAGAGCGGAATCGTGAAGAGAACGTTTGGGATATTCAAGAACATGAAGATTGTGTTGTGGAGCATTCGCCTCGCATGTTTAAGGGGAGTGTAGAGCGTTTCTTCGCTTTCAACAATATGAAGCTGGACCATTGAGATGCCAGCTGCAAACGGCTTTCATCGAGATGAAATCGCTTTCTAGTGGTCCGGCTTTCATGATCGTACACCTATCGATACTTGCTCGAGGGATATGAATCGATTGATCCGCCTTTCTACCATGCTGTTGTGAGAGTGAACGACAAACCGCATATCAAGCTGGCTTGGTCTGGTACAGCTGTCCTTAAAAGAACCTGGTTCAGAGATTCTCGCACAAAAAGCTACTGGCATTCGATGATCGATATCCATAATAAGTTTTGTCATTGCATGACAACCTATTGCTGGAAAAGTGGAGCTTCAGGTTGATGGAAGGAAAGAGGTGGCAGAGTGTAGAAGAGCTACTCATTCCATTCATGAGCGCTTCCAATATCTAAACAAAGAACGGAGGTTTACCTTATGGCCAAATCGCGACCGGTCATTGATCGAAACACTATCGACAGATTTCTCAAGGAGGGACGAGGACAGGGAACACTTCAAGACTACAAGCCCTGGTTGACTGTCCGGGACGTACCCTCTGTTGGGAAATCAACGCGAGATAAGGGGTGGAAAACCGGAAGGACCCACCACTTTCTTAGTATACTCGAATTACTCTACTACCTTATACTAGAGTGGTCCCTTATGGTCACCGACATCCGCGAGCAGTACCCACTTCTTCCTATAGACGACACACTTGCCATCGCGGAAAACCTCGGTATCAAGCACCCTGTACACCCCAAAACCAAGGAGCCCGTCGTGATGACAACGGACTTTTACATCTCTTTGAGGAACGAAAGCGGCAATTTCGAGCAGGCACGCACCATCAAATATGCTGTGGACCTGTCAAAGCGATCGACACTCGAGAAGTTTGAGATCGAGAGGCGCTACTGGGAAGTGAGAGGGATCGATTGGGGTATCGTGACTGAACATGAGATTCCCACAGAGCTGGCCAAAAACGTCGACTTCTTGCATGACTCATGGCATCTTCCCAAGTATATGCCAGAAAAGGACATCACCTCCATCGCCGAACTCCTCACGCACCTCCTCGTGGAGCGGCATGAACCCTTGAATAAATTGACGGCCATAAGCGATACTCAGCTTAGTCTCAAAGGTGGAAGTAGTCTGAAGGTGGCCTACTACCTGCTTGCGACCAGGCAGTGGCACATAGATATGAACATACCTATCGATCCGGATCAGCCCCTCGCTGTTCAAGAGACCGATCTCAGATTCGTACATGATGGAGAGGAGTAACTGTTTGTGCGTCTGATGAAAAATATGCTCTTTCAACGGCAAGATAGATGCGTTCCACCTCGAATCGAGCGAGTCTTATGGATAGAGCAGGCAGGTTCCCGCGTCATTACCATCGATATCCATGATAAAAAAGCGTGGCCAGAGGTCCATGACAGGGAGCTGTTAGAGGCGTGTATTGCTTCTGGGGAGATCTGTCTCCTGAGTGTGGACGTGTACCAGTATCTCCGCCAGCCAGATAATGCGTTCAAACCAGAGCGCATCAAGCAGAGAGACGAGGCCTATGAAATTATACGGGATATCGTTGAGAAACACGAGGGAGAGCTCTTCTTCTCCCATGTACTTGGGCCGCTCGTAGATAAAGTTGTAAAAGCTGTAAAGGAGAAGTGGCTCTTTTGTGAGGAGGAGGAACGCTCCAAAGTGAAGGGGCGTTCCAAAACGACGGTCTACCAGTACCTCAGGCTCTACTGGCAGCGGGGTCAGATGCCCAATGCTCTGTTACCCGCCTACGACCGCTGCGGGGCAAAGAGCATGCCGCGCACACTCCATGGCCCCAAAAGAGGAAGACCAAGCAAGACGGCTCTACAAACTGGTGTGCCTACAGGGGTGAACATCACCGATGAGATCAAAGAGAAGTTTCGACAAGGAACGAAACTCTTTTATGACACGCCTAAAAAGCGAGGGAAAGAAGAAGCCTTCGAGCGCATCCAAGCCCGGTTCTTTTACAAAAGGAAGGACCCGGATCCCGATGGCATTCCTATTCCCATCATGCCATCCGTGGACGATATGCCCACATTTAGACAATACCAATACTGGTACGATAAGGAATGGGATACCAATCGTTCGCTCATAGCTCGAGAAGGCATAAGTGCATACAACCTGCGTAGTAGATCGGCGATTGGGAGCCTGCGATTACGAGTTCCTGGACCTGGATACCTGTACGAGATTGATGCCACTGTTGCGGATGTCTACCTGGTGAGTAGATTCCATCGTCGGCGCATCATTGGCCGCCCCGTGATCTATGTAGTTATTGACGTTTTTTCCAACTTGATTGTTGGCATAAGCGTGAGTTTTGAAGGGCCCAGCTGGATCGGAGCGATGCTCGCCCTGGAAAACATGGCCCTCGACAAGGTCTCCTTCTGTAAGGAGAACGGGTTCGATATTGAGGAACACGAGTGGCCAAGTTGCGGCCTTCCAAGAGAAATTCTGGCGGATAGGGGCGAACTCCTGTCGAAGAATTCAGATGATTTAACCAACAGCCTGGATATCCGCATGTCTACGACCGCCCCCTATCGACCTGATTGGAAAGGATGCGTCGAGCGCCATTTCAGGCTACTTAACGAGATGTATTGTAGCTGGGTCCCTGGGAAAGTAGACGACTATCCCAGGCGCGATCGGTCAGACTACCCGTACGATGCGAAAATGACCCTGCTCGAGTTTCGAAAGTTTATTATCGATTGCGTAATTGAGCATAATACAACGTACCAGGTTCCTGAAGACCACTTCGATCGGGCCATGATCGAAGCGGGTATCGACCCGTATCCTTGCAATCTCTGGGAATGGGGCATCAACAATCGCCTGGACTCACGTCATAATGTCACTCGGGATGAACTACGTCTCGCACTCTTACCCAAAGATGAGGCCTCAGTGACGCGTGATGGCATTCGTTTCCAAAATACTCGTTACACGTGCGATTTAGCCGAACGAGAAAACTGGTACGGAAAGGTGCGTTCCGGAGAACGGGAAAGTTGGCATGAGCCGATTGTCTACGACCCCAGAGCGTTAGACAATATCTATTTGCGTCGCGAGAATGGGCAACACCTTGAAGTGTGTAGGCGCATCGAGAAGGATGAAGTGAAGTACCGTAATTGCGATTGGTATGATATTGACGACCTTGTAGAATTGCAGGCGCAGCGTAAAAGAGATGCGGCATCGCGCGAACTTCAATCCCGCGTCAGGCACCGAACAAGACGTGACCATTTCATCAACGAGGCAACGCTCCAAACGGATGCAGCACGAGAAGAGGGAGAAACGAAGGCAAGCCGAACGCGCAACATGCAAGAAGGAAAACTGGCTGAAAAGCAGAAGGGTCGGGAAGAAAACCGCTGGGACTTCCAAAATGAAGGTTCATCCACATCACCTCGCAGGGATAAAGCAACAAGGGATGCAGGCCCTATGACATCGAAGGCAAAACGGATTGCGTTACTGCAGAAACAACAGACACAAAGGAGAGAACATGAACAATAGGAATCAAAACGAACGCGGAGAAACAGACTGGCAAGATCAGCCAGGATACCGGTATCGGGGTATTAAGGCGTGTTATCACAAACAGGAGATACCTAACTATAAAGGGAATCCTCTCCTCGAGGCACTCATTCCGATGCTCAAGGAAGAAGAGATCGGACCCCTTTTGCGCTATGATCCAGGCTATGACGAGCAGTATCGGCAATGGGAGCCTGAACTGCGGCTGCACCTGATTGTCGACGCTTTGCGCTTTGTCGAGCCTCTGTCAAACCACCTTGCCCTGGCGCAGCTCCTGGATTGCCTGCTTCGCTCTGGATACGTTGGACGCAATCCTTTTCCAAGAAAGGCACATCTTCTGAATCACCGTGCCCGCCTCGAGCGGATGAAGGCTGGTCTCAGTGCTCTTCCTCTCCTTCAATCAACCGGGCGAGAAATTTCGGTTATCGGACTGAGCGGAGTGGGGAAAACCACGGCGCTCAAGTCAATTCTCGCTCTCTACGATCAAATCATTAATCACGGCCGCTATCGAGGCAAACCATTTACGTTGCGCCAGTTAGTCTACGTGAAACTGGAATGCCCACAGGATGGTTCGCTCGGCGGCCTCTGCAAAGCCTTCTTTAAAGAGGTCGATAGATTGCTGGAAACAAATACCTTTCGATTGTACGTCAAAAGCGGTAGACGCACAGTTGATGAAATGTTGATTGATATGGCAGAAGTTGCAGCAAGGCACTTTCTGGGTTTCCTGGTCATCGACGAGATCCAGAATTTACGAGAAGCCAATGGAGATGGAGCCGCTCGGGTCCACAATTTCCTTGTCCAACTCGGCAATGAATTAGGCATACCGGTAGTCTTAGTGGGTACACCCAAGGCGCAATCGATACTCACGGGCGAGTTCCGCAGAGCACGACGCGCATCGGGTCTGGGAGCATTTCCATGGGATCGGATGCAGGAAGATGGGGAGTGGGATGTCTTCACAAAAGCACTGTGGCGATATCAGTACGTGCGTAAGCCGATCCCCTTGAGTGATGAGCTCCGACACGCACTCTACTTCGAGTCACAGGGAATCACTGATCTTGCCGTAAAACTGTTCATGCTGGCGCAGATCGAGGCGATTGCCAGAGCGAGAGACGATGAGGAAGTAAAAGTTGAGGAGGAAGTAACAAAAGCCCTCATTGAGGAGGTTGCTCAGGATCGCCTGCGCTATATGCAGCGCTTTCTCAATGCGTTGAGAGAAAATGATCCCGAAGAGTTAAAAAAATTCCAGGATATTGCTCCGCTCGATCTGGAATTTGCAGTGAGCGAGGCGATTCTTACGTTGCGGCACAGACAATCTGGAGCGCCATCTTCTACCGAAACGTCAGATTCTGCTGAAGGACAACAGTCGAAAGAGCGGGAGGAAAATACTGAGGCAAATTCAGGTGAAAGGCAAGAATCAAAGGATCAGCGCCCATCAAAGAAGAGACCTGACTTCACAAAACTGTGCTTGATAAAGACTGTACTCAAAGGCGAGCTCGATGGTATAAATGAGTACGAATCACTGAAGCAAGGTGGCTTTGTACGATTGGCCTGGGAATATTTCAAGATAAACCCAATAACGGATACTGAGGCTTTATCTGCTTGAGCGCCTAGCGGTCTGTTTCTATGCCGTCCAGCAGTGAAAAAATCGGACTTTTTTGCGAATTGGTCATGTGTGGACAAGGAGCGACCGTGTAGAGAAACATGGAAAGGGGATAGGTAGTGTGTTAGAGTACTTCCAAGATCCGTATCCTGATGAATTACTCTATAGTGTTTGGGCGCGCTTTGGCGACCAGGTACACTATTCGAACCGGAGTGATATCACCTGGGAACTGTTTGGTAGCACATCGAATTGCGCTCTCGTCGACTGGTCGTGCTCGCTTGGATATCTGGTCGGCCAACTGCCAGCAGGTCATTGCTACATGATCGACATGCTGATCAATAGACATACACTCTTTCCATTATTCGCCCCCTTTTTACCACTGGCGAGGCGACTTCGCATCCGTGATCAGATGATTACTGGTAATGGGAAAGCGCTCTCAGCCCGACTGGGAATTCTGACCAGCCATATACCTCCATATTCACGGCTGCGCTTTTGTCCGGAGTGTGTAAAGTGCGACCGTGAGCGCTTCGGAGAGACATACTGGCATCGTCTTCATCAGGCTCCAGGCGTCGAGGTCTGTCCTGTACATACCATCTTTCTTGAGAACAGTACGGTAGTAAGGCAATCCGGAAAAAAGTCGTTTTTCTCCGCGGAGAGCGTTGTACAGGCCTTTCAACCGCGTTCGGCCGCATATGATCCTCATTGCAAATTCATGCTGGACCTCGCTGAGTGTATCGATCATCTCTTACACAGCGATTATGCCTCTCCTGAAGAGTCGTTTTTAAGGAAACAGTACCTTACTCTCCTTGCGCAACATGATCTCATCACGATAAAGGGGTCGCTGCGCGTCGTCGAGTTCTTGAAATCCTTCACCGATTACTATCCACTACCATTTTTGTCACGACTGCACTGTGAGCTCAACTGTACGAACCATATCGAAGCTGAATGGCCTGCAAGGCTTCCCTACGGGAGAAAGCCCCAGCACCCGCTCCATCATATCCTGGTGATACGTTTTCTCGGTACCACAATCGATGACTTTTTAAGTTCACCTTTTCACCCTCCTCGTCCCTTCGGTGATGGCCCATGGCCGTGTCTCAATCCCGTGTGCGAACAGCATCGGAAGTTTTGCATTGCGCAGTATGCAGTTCGAGCAAATAGTCCGAAGAACCGCCCTGTCGGGCTTTTTGCCTGCCCTTCCTGCGGGTTTACATACAGTCGCGCAGGACCAGATCGATCTCCTGAAGATATTTTCAGAAGGGATAGGATTCCCTCGTATGGACGTTTGTGGGAGATCAAGCTGTATGAATGGTGGCTCGACCCAGAGATAAGTACGGAACGTATTGCCCGCCTCCTGGGGACGGATTTCAGTACAGTGAAACTTCAGGCGCAACGATTAGCACTCCCACCACGCGGCATTTCCAGGAAAAAGGATGCAGAGAGCCATATCAATCGCAAAAAACTGACAGAGAACCGGGCAGAGTGGTTGCGGCTGATAGAATTGCATGCCCAGGAGGGTATCACAGTCTTGATACGACGCAGAAAGAGAGCGCGTATCCTATACAATTGGCTCAACAAACACGACCAGAAATGGTTGCTCGCACATCAGCCACCCAAGAAGAAGCCGCAAAGCACAAAAGCGCATCTGCGTGCGTCATTTCATTCAAGAAAAGAGAGCCCAAACAAGAGCAGAAGAGAAGAGCGAGATGCAAGCATGTCTCAGAGCATAAGATTAACAGCCAATCATATTACCGATTATGCTGAAGAACCGAGAAGAGTGACGCGAGCTCAGTTAGAAAATGCTGCACCGGGAGTAGGTTGGTTGCTGAGCAGACCAGAGGACTTCCCACTTACAGCGCAAGCCTTCCGGGAAGTAAGAGAAACTCGAGAAGCATTTGCTCTTCGCCGTATTCGATGGGCATTACAAAGCTATAAGGACGAATCTATCAGGCCTACAAGGAAAGAATTTATCTTACGAGCACGTGCAAAGAATGTGCTCGACATAGTGTCTGTGCGTACAGCCATTGAAGAGGCACTCACCATACTAGCGAATAGCTGAAGGGTCCGGAGAGAAAAATGGCTCGTGGTTCCATCAACTGTCGGTTGCAAGAAATAGCTTCCTAGCCAGTATGAATAAGGTGGATCTGTACAGCCACTATAGTCGAGGCAATGGTTCGTTTCTAGGCGCCCAGTGTTTTTTTCGAAGGATTTCCGTAACGTTAGATTAAAGATCATGACTCATCCGTGTGAACCACAAGGGAGAAAGCCGCGCTCTTGATGAACAGCAAAGATGAAAATGTGGATGCCTACATCATGCATGGTATTCCTTGTACTTGTTCTCGTGTAGTTCAGAACATTATTGTTTTCGAAAATGATCTAACTGCACTTTCTCTTCAGGAGGTTCAGGACATTATTATGCAGTTCAGTACTTTATTGTCTGGTTCAGAACATTATTGTCGCTGCACAACTGAAGCGCGTTGTTCTAAAAAAGGTAAATCAAAACCAAAAAGGTTATGGTTCTCAATTACATCCGGGTCTCGTTCACGGATAAGCGTACACAAATTGGAGATCAGGCTTACCTCATCTTCGGGTGTTGGGGCCTCAATGATAGTGGCAAGTCCATGGCTATCACGGATGGCCACCATGAAGATGCGACCTCGATGCGGGTCAAGCGCGGTTGTTTCAAGGTCAAATTGTAATCGGTGCAGGTCACTATAGACTAGTCCGCGAAAATAAACCTTGCCACTTTGCATGAGGAATTGCTCGACGGGTCCAACGCGGTAGTACTCATCTGGCAGTTCATTAATACTATTGATCCGCCTTCCTAGACGACGTGAGGCGCCATCAACCAGGGCTCGTTCGAGAGAGCGGCCATTACTGGCAGAAAGGAGATAGCGGTAGGATTCTGTTGGGCCATGAAGTTCACGATAGGTGAATGCTGCGGCGTCTCCAGTTGACCCGAAGTCTGGTGCCAGTCTTGATCCCAGTTGGGCCAGATCAATTAGCGAGGTTGCAAAAAGCCAGGGGCGAAAACGTACCCGTGAGGAGACGACATGTTCACCCTCACGCTGCCAGATAATCGCCAGTCCCTCACGATTGGCCCAGACGGAGACTATACCGGGGGTTGGATCCCAACCAAATACGTAGTCATCTTCGCAAACAGAATGTGTGCTTTCGGGATTTGCGAGAGGAAATTGGTGCATTTTACTCCTGAAAGACTGTCGAATGAGAATGCATATTCTAAGTATATCATGTCCAATTCGAATGAGATGATGCTCTTAATGGTGATTTCCTTCACTCAAAGATAATCGAAATAGGATACCCCATGGTTTTACATTGAAAAGGGGCTTGACAGAAGCGCTAGAGAGCAGTAGTCTAATGTTTATTCTTGGACAGAGGAGCATCCACGGCTAAACAAAATCGTGAGAGGCTCTTTGGATTTATTTGAGACCGTTCACTAAGCGCGGTTTCTTACGAAGAAGCCTCAGCTATTATTTATGAGGGAAGCGGGTAACCATGAAACCACCACGTTTTCAGTACTGTGCTCCATATATGCTTGATGAGGCGTTGGCCCTGCTTGGTCAGAATAGTGAAGACACTAAAGTATTAGCGGGTGGCCAGAGTTTCGTGCCTCTTTTAAATATGCGTCTTGCATCTCCTACCTACATTGTGGATATTAACCACATTGCTGAATTGCACTACATAGAACAGGAAGATGGTTATTTGGCGATTGGCGCAACAGTCCGCCAGAGGCAGGTTGAACGGTCTGCATTGGTGCAAGACAAGCATCCATTGCTAATCGAAGTGGTCAAACATATCGGCCACATGCAGATACGTAATCGTGGCACAGTTGTAGGTAGTGTGGCTCATGCTGATCCCGCTGCTGAGCTTCCTGCTTTGCTGACCTGTCTCAATGGAGAAGTGCTAGCGCAGAGCATTCACGGTGAACGTG
>WNGM01004892.1_pt1 | contig 13384 bp, 16 predicted proteins | sample 5400571 | NCBI WGS metagenome assembly WNGM01 (sample SAMN13153378, study PRJNA577476) | soil metagenome | isolation source: 100 cm soil or saprolite under Garry oak tree replicate 2 | place: USA:California | collected 2016-06-15
CGATTCGGTCGTTTTCGTCCGCCCCGCGGAATTCTAGGTAGGCGACGAGCGGGTACTTCCACGCAGGAGAGGGGCCACGGGGTTCTTCAGTCGTCTCTTCGGCTTCGGCCAATCGCCACCTGGTAGCCCGCCTCCAGGCATGAGCGCACACCTGCGGGGGTCCGGCGCGTTCGCGCTGCCGATCGTTGGCGAATCGCACTATCAGGAGGCCCTTGAGGCGATCTGCGGCCCTCGTTCAGACGAGGGCGAGGATCGCCGTGTTGAAGCTCGCCTCGTACTGGAGAATGACAATCCCCACGATTCGATGGCGGTGCGTGTGGACATCCAGGGTCAGACTGTCGGCCACCTCAGTCGCGAGCACGCGCGTCAGTATCGGAAGCAACTCGAAAGGGCCGGGTGTGCTTCCACCGACGCCTACTGCAAGGCGCGCATTCGCGGTGGGTGGGATCGAGGGGAAGGCGGGCAGGGCCACTACGGTGTGTTCCTGGACCTCTCCATGGACGATTCGACCGCCACGAGTTCCATGCGAATGGATCAAAACGAACGCTCGCGTTCGTTTTCAACGCTTCTCGACGACCATGGGCAGCCCCCCAAAGCTCTCTATGGCCCCCGCGTGGCCAAGCGTCTTGTCTCGGAGCTTCTCGGTCTCTGTAAGGGCATGGTCTGTGATGGCGAGATTGCGGAGGGCGAATCGGCCGCCCTCAAGCGGTGGCTGGCCGGTCACCCTGACGCGGCGGTTCTCTATCCAGGGAAGACCGTCGCCGAACGCCTGCTCCGTATCTATGAAGATGGCATCATCACTCCTGACGAACGCCAAGAACTCAACGAACTTCTTCTGGACCTCACGGGAGAGACTGAGGAGCACGATCAGCCGCTAAATCTGTCGACACGCCTCCCGTTTGACGAACCCACTCCAACGATCCTCTTCGAGGGTCACGAGCACGTCTTCACGGGTCGGATGCTCTGCGGCACTCGTCAGGACTGCGAAAAGAAAGTGGTGGATCGGGGTGGCCGAGTAGGCAAGACCGTGACGAAGAGAACCAACTTCTTGGTCATCGGTCCCATTGCCAGTAGTGCGTGGCTCGAATCCACGCATGGCCGCAAGATTCTCCGCGCTGTGGAACTGCGCGGCGAGGGACTGCCGCTTCGGATCGTGAGTGAGGAAGCCTGGATACACGCTATCGAGTCAGTTTAGATTGACGACGTGTCCGGGTGCCGACCCCACATACTTCAGGAAAAGTGGTTAGTCTGGCTCGCAGGAGTAGCGAACGATCTCGGGGCCAGGCATGTCCGACTTGATGCCAGCGCGTGCAGCTTGCAGCCGGAGGCTGTGCATGAGGTCGTCCGCATCCTTCTGCCTCTTCTCCAACCGTGCCAAGACTAGCTCGCAGGCAGCACGGTCCAGCCCCTTCTCGACAGCCACGCGGTCGGCGGGACGACCACCCACTTTCCAGACCGAGTACTTCTGCTCGCCACAACCTGCCAGGGCCACCACAAGCACGACGAAGAGAACCATCCTCCTCATCTGGTCGCCGCCTTCGTCGGGAGCGTGTCCACGTATCGGGTGATGCTCGATCAGGCTGTCGGGAGTCTAGCCGAACGCCACGACGCGTACTAGCGACCCGGCCGGGACCGCACCGGGGCGCCGATGTGGGCGCTCAGGACGGGGGTAGTGTCTCAGTTTTGCTCCCTATCTCAGCATCGCGACGAGCCCGAGCACGGAGGCAACCGCTGCAATCAAGGCCGCCACAGCCCCAATGATCGTCCAGCGCGCCTGCCTCGTGCTCTCTCGCCGAGAGATGAGCCTTTGAATGTTGTCCAGGAGGGCCGGAGGTACGCCCACTCCCTGAGCATGGGCCGCCCTGAAAAACCGCCGAAGCTGACACAGGCTTGCTGTATCCAGCGATCTGTCGGTGATCGCTTGATTAAGTCGGGTCCAGTCGTCCCTCTTGTCAGCGCTCATCGCTTCGGCCCGCGCGGGTCCACGGTGGCTGGCGGTCATAGGTGGCGGGCGGCCTGGAGCCCCGGTGGCACCTGCCCGTGATGTTCGAGGCTCACCAGTTGGGCCGAAGGGTTCGATGTCCCCTGGACACAGTAAGGGGGCTGGCATGTGAAGATCAGCGCGGCTTCGATTGCGCAGCGCTCAGATTTATCCCGTGGTGCCGGAGCGACGAAGACCAGGTTGCCAGAGCCGTGCAGGGCCGCGTCCAGTGTGTAGCCGGTCCCTCCCCAATAGCGCCGCCATAGATTACGGCTCTCACCGATCTTGAGGATGCGACCCTCGCTGTTGGTCACTGCGTAAATGCAGGGTTTAGCCTTGAAGGCTTTGCGAGCTTCTCGGAACGTGAGGAATTGCTTCCACAGGAGCACGACGGGGAACCGTGCTGTCACGGGGGCCATTCTAGCGCTGGTCCGGCGGGCTCCACGGGCAGAACAAAAACGAAAGCGCCCCGGTCCTGTCACGAGCACCGGGGGCGCCTTTCTGCTAGACTCGCCCGGCCGGAGGTGAGGCAATGGACGACGAACTCGATCTTTCAAGCCTGACGCGTGACGAGCGCCTAGCCGTCCAATACAACAGGAACGTTCAGCTCGCGGAGCGCTATGGCGCGAGTATTCCCGTCCCACCGTTTGCGGACGGGAAAATGAAGGCGCTCCTCAAGTCGGCGGGTACGAAACTCCACGAGCGCTTGATGGATAGCTTGGTTCGTGATCTGGAAAAGGAAGCGCCCCGGCCGTAACAAGCACCGGGGCGGGTGTCGTGTAGGGGACTATCGTATAGCCTCGGCGCTCGAACCGCCCGGAGAAGGGCACGATCAGGGGGACCCGCTCACAAACGGTTACGTGGGGAGCGGCGCCGCTCCCCCCAACGGCGATCGGCTAGATCGGATCGATCGGGGGCACGGTCGCGATGAGCCCCTTCCTCTGCGCCTCAGCGAAGAGCCGCTCGACCGCGGCGCGGCCCTCAGTGCCGAGCGCCAGCGTGAACTCGTTGACGTACATCAGGACGAACCGTCGGTCGATCCCGCGCCCGTAGCGCATCGCGTACTCGAGCGCCTCGTCGACATTCGCCTGGGCCCAGGCGATCGAGTCGCGCAGCCCCTGCGAGAGCGCCCGATGCATCGGCTCGCCGAGGTCGCGTCGCACGACGTTGACGCCGAGCGGGAGCGGCAGGCCTGTCTCACGCGTCCACACCTCGCCGAGGTCGAGCACCTTCACGAGCCCCAGCTGCGCGTGCGTGATCTGGCCCTCGTGGATCAGGAGCCCGACATCGGCCTGCCCCTCGAGGACCGCGCTCGGGATCTTGTCGAAGGCCACTTCGATGAGCGGCGGGTCGCCGACGTAGAGGCGGAGCAGGAGCGCCGCAGTCGTGTGGCTCCCGGGGATCGCCACCACCTGCTCGGGGAGGATGCGGGGGTTCATGGGCTCGCGCGCCACGAGGATCGGGCCGTACCCCTTCCCCATCGAGGCGCCCGGGTCCATCATGCGATACCCGTCGGCGACGAGGAGATAGGTCGCGAAGGAGACCGCGGTGACCTCGAGCTCGGCGGTCCGCGCGCGGCGGTTCAGCGACTCGATGTCCTCGAGCATGTGCTCGATCCTGACGCCCGGGATCCGCACCTTCCCCGCCGTGAGCGCGTAGAACATGAACGCGTCGTCGGGATCGGGGCTGTGACCTATCCGTATCGTCCGCATCCGTGGCTCCGTCAGTGTTCGCCCGCAAAGGCTACCACAGGGCGAGTGGAAGCGTAGAATGGCGTCCCATGCCGATGGAGTGCGTGCCCTTCCACCTCCCCGAGCGCGCGTGGGACGCGACGAGCTGATCGAGGCCGTCGCCCGGCGCGAGGGGGTGGCTGCCCTGCTGGGCCTCGCCGGGCTCACCCTGCTCGCCTGGCTCTCCCTCTCCCGCCTCGGCCACGAGATGGCCGACATGGCAGCGATGCACATGGCCCCGGCCGGGCCGTGGAGCGCGACCGACGCGCTGCTGGCCGGCGGCATGTGGGCCGTCATGATGGTCGCGATGATGCTGCCGGGCGCGGCGCCCATGATCCTGGTCTTTGCGACCGTGAACCGGAAACGCCGCCTCGCGGACGAGGCCGACGGGGCGCCGTACGTGAACCTCGGCCTCTTCGTCCTCGGCTACCTCGCGGTCTGGAGTGCCTTCAGCGTCGGGGCCGCGCTCGCCCAGTGGGGTCTGCACACCGCGGCGCTCCTCTCCGAGGACGCCATGCGCGCGGGCCCCGTCGCGGGCGCGCTCATCCTCCTCGCCGCCGGCGTCTACCAGCTCACGCCGTTCAAGTACGCGTGCCTCGCGCGCTGCCAGACGCCGCTCGGCTTCCTGCTCTCGGAGTGGCGCGAGGGCAACGGGGGGACGCTCGTGATGGGGCTGCGCCACGGCCTCTTCTGCCTGGGCTGCTGTTGGGCGCTCATGGCGCTGCTCTTCGTCGGCGGCGTCATGAACCTCGCCTGGGTTGCGGCGATCGCCGGCTTCGTTCTCGTCGAGAAGCTGGTTCCGGCCGGGCGCGTCGTGAGCTGGCTCTCCGGGGGCGCGCTTCTGGCCTGGGGGGTCTGGGCGCTGTACTCCGTCCTCTGAGTCTTACGTCCTCTGAGAGAAGGGACGACGCCGATGGCAACGATCAAGTGGCGCCTCAAGGGCAAGTGGCTCAAGAACTGCAACTGCAACCCGGGATGCCCCTGCGACTTCTGGGCGCCGCCCACCCACCACAAGTGCGAGGGCATGCTCGGGATGCACGTGGACGAGGGCTTCTATGGCAAGACGAGCATGAAGGGCGTCACGTTCCTCGCCCAGTACCACTGGCCGGGTCCGCTCCACGAGGGCAACGGGACGGTCCTCCCGATCCTCGACGAGCGCTCGTCGCCGCCGCAACGCGAGGCGGTGCTGCAGATCCTCAGCGGTAAGGCGGGCAACGCGTGGTTCGAGGTCGTCGCCTCACTGGTCTCACGGGTGCTGGAGCCGAAGGTCGCGAAGATCGAGTTCAAGGTCGACGTGAAGAAGCGCCGCGCTCAGGTCGTCGTCCCGGGTCTCCTCGAGACCAGGGTGGAGCCGATCAAGAACCTGGCGACCGGTGGGGCGCACGTGATCGACATCGCGCTGCCGCAGGGCATGGAGTACAAGACCGCCGCGGTCTGTGCGGCAACCGTGAACCGAGGGTTCGGGCCGATCCAGTACGACTGGCCCGCGAGTCACAGCTCGCTCGCGGTCGTCGAGCAGACGCACACGGGACTCAAGCGCTAGATAACTCGTCGGGAGCGAAGCCGAGACGGAAGTCTCCGGCACGGATCGCGCGGATGATCGCGTCTCGCTCCCGCGGCGCGTCCACCTCGATCCACGCCCGGCCGAAGTGGACGGGCCGGTGCGCGTCGTCGGTGGCGACCTTCACCAGCGGGATCTCCCCCGACGCGTAGAGCGGCCGGTGGTGGCCGGTGTCGGTCACCTCCACGGCGTCCAGGGCAAGACCGGAGCGCTGGATCGTCCGCACGCGCTCGAGCGTCTCCGCGACCGAGAGCCTATAACGCGCGGGGTGGTTCAGGACGTGGAGCACCTCGCGGTCGCCCAACACGCGGCCGATGTGCTGGTCGAATCCCTGATAGTTGACCTCGACCCCGTGGAAGAGGAGCAGGCGCGTGCGGAGCCGCGGCAGCGCCCGCCAGTAGCTCGAGCCGATCAGGTCCTCGTGGTCCGTGATCGCCAGGAAGTCGTAGCCGAGCGCCTCATACTCGGCGATGAGGTCCTGCGGTGTCTTCACCCCGTCGGAGTAGGTCGTGTGCGCGTGGAGGTTGCCGCGGAGCCAGGCCATCGGCCGTGGAGCTCGGACCCGGTCAGCGAGCGGGAGGTCTGACGCTGCGGACGGGCGGCGGCCCGTCCCAGGTCACGGAGAGGCCGATCGCGAACCAGCCGTTGATCTCGCTCCAGCCGCTGAGCGGGCTGCCGACCGGTGTGTTGGGCGCGGTCCAGCCCGCGACGCCGACCCGGCCGGTGGACGCGGGTGTCTCGCGCTCGGCGCTGAGGCCGCGAACGAAGCCCGGCTCGTAGGGAACGCGCCCGCCTTTGGGATAGTTGTCGGCGTCGAGCGGACGGCCTTCGCCCGAGAGCCCGGGAGTGATGACCGCCCGCTCCCGCTCGCGCCGTTCCGCAGGCGGCGCAGGCTTCTCGATCTCGACTGGCTGGGCCGCGACCGGTGTGGCCACGAGCAGCACCAACGCGGCGGCCACGAAGAACTTCATGCGTTCATCGTACCGCAGCATCCGGCCCTCGCCTAGCGGAAGCTCGAGCGGATGGCGCGATGATACTCTGGCGCCATGCCGAGGCGACCGGCGCTCGCCCTCCTGACTCTCGCCGCCGCCGCCTGCGTCTCCCCGAGCGGCGTCGAGCGGGTGCCGATCCGTGCCGCCGACTTCAGGCCGGCCGAGGTCCGCCAGCCTGCCGTCGTCGTCCGCGTCACCTTCGCCGGGGGGCTCTCGGACAGGGAGCGCGAGGCGCTGCCAGCCGAGTACGAGGGGGCGCTGCTCGAGGGGCTCAACGCGCGCGCGGTACTGGCGAAGGACGTGCAGGTCCTCGCCGGGGGCGATGCGAAGCTCGACGCGCACGCCGCGCTCGAGCGGGCCCGCACGCTCGGCGCCGATCACGCGATCGTCGTGGACGTGCGCGTCGCCACGGGCGAGATGATCTTCTGCCGCGCGAGCCGCCGGCCCTTCCAGGCGCCGGCGACCGTCTGGAGCCAGTCGGTCCAGGTGCTCCGATCGAGCGACGGCGCCGCGCGGCTCGCGATCCCCGAGGATGCCGGGCTCACGGTGACCGACCTCGACGCCGACTGCGACGACCCGCGCGCCTCCCGCCGGCTCCCGACCTCGGACGTCATCGCGAGCGCGGTGGCGCGGCTCCTCACGCGCGTCGTCGGGCCCTAGCCCAACCCCGACGGTACCGATCCGAGTCCCCAGTGCCAGCGCAAAATCATGGAGCGAGGACCTCGAGGGCGGCCTCCGCGATAATGGCGTGTCCCGCTGTCGTCGGGTGGACGCCGTCCCAGAAGACGTACCCTTTTGGTCTCGCGCAGATTGCGCCGCCGATGACGCCGAACGTGAGACACGAGTCCTCTGTGTTCAATTCGGAGGGGAGGTCGCCGAATAACGCGTTCACATCGAGCCGAATGAGATGGATCCCCGGCAGAGCAGCCTGCAGCGCGTTCAACGCCAGATGAAGCGCTCCATTGTGGGCATCCATGAGCTGCGTCGCCGCGAACTGTGCCACGGGACCGAGCGCACGGACCGCGGGCGTATTCGCCGGATTCGGCACGTCGGGGATCAGAAAGGTTCTGGCGCCGGCCAACCAGAGCGCCTGGATATTCGCGGCGACAGCGGCGACCGCCGCCCCGATGATGCTCGAGGGATCACTCGGCAGGGTCTCCAAGGCATCGCGCAGATCATTCCCACCGATCCAGATCACGTACAAGTTGTCGGGCGAGGCGTGCCCTCCGAAGCCAGACAGGAAGAGACCCACTTGAGTGCTCAGATCGTAGAAGCGGAACACGGGTGCCGCCGGGCGCGCCCTCGCCCGACCGACCGCGTAGTTCGTGAAGACGCCAGGCGCGCGAAGCGCCGGGCTGCCGCTCCTCGGCATGTGGAGAGCCTGGGCGAGCTGCTCCGCCCAGGTGGCGCCATTGCTGAAGTGATGGCCACCGATGGCGTACGAGTCATCCGGAATCGGGACGAAGGGTTGATGCGCGGTCGTCCCAAACGCGATGAAGTGATTCCCGGGGTCCGACAGGCTGTCGCCGAAGAAGACGATCTGGGCGAAGTCACTCGCGAAGGCCGGCGGCACGAGGGGCAAGGACAGCAGCGCCAACAGAACCAGGGCTTGCCGCCAGGTTCGAGCCTTCGTGCTCTTGGTGACGTTCATCCTCTGGCCTCCCTTTGCGGGAAAAGACGATAACACCGTCCTCAGATGCCCCCCTACTCGGGGAGCGCGACGTTGCCGTCGGGCTCTCGGGTATTGCCGTCGGGCTCGCGACTGCGGATCGCAGTGACCGACCGGCCCTCGGCGTCCCGCGTCTCGAACTCCTCGGCCAGGCCGGCGTCGACGAGCTGCTGGATGAGCGCCTCGCGCTCCGGTCCGGGCGGCGGGAGCGCGTGCGATTTCCAGCGCATCACGAAGTACCCACGGCCCACGTGCGGCAGGCGCGCCTCGGCGCGCTGGAGCTCCTGGAGCCCGCGCTCGAGCTGAGAGCTCGACGCCGGACTCACCGCGGGTCGCGGGGGCCGCACGGCCGGCACGCGCCCCGACGCCCGCTCGTAGGGGCGCCGCTCGGCGCGGAACCCTGACACGCCGTCACTCAGGTGGATGTGACCGAAGCATCTCACCCGCAAGTCTTTCGACAGCTCGTCGGCCGACCACGTCGCCACCCACACCTGCTTGCCGAGCGCGTTCACCGCCTCAACGGCGGGCACGAAGTCGTCGTCGCCCGAGACGAGGACAGCCGCGTCGAAGGCGTTCGAGGCGGCGTAGTGGATCAGGTCCGCGACCAGGCGGGTGTCCACGCGTTTCTCGGTCGTGTACTCGTACTCCTTCCCGCACCCGGGACAGCGCCCCGCACGACGCACCCGCGGCTCGCGCTTGACGAAGTACCCGGGTCGGAGCTCGAGTCCCTTCAAGAAGCCCTCGACGAGCGGCGGCGCATCCGGCGAGACGCCGACGTAGTAGTAGGCGCCGGAGAAGAGCGCGTTGGCGCCTCCCGCCTGCTGCGTGATCCACGTCGCGAGCCGGTCGTAGTCCACGCGGAGCGACTCGTCGTAGCGCAGGAGGGAGCGGTAGAAGTTCTGACCGTCAAAGAAAATGGCGACCTTCATCACGCCTGCTCCAATGGAAAGACCGTGTTAATAGTCGTGGACGACCCTCGACCTGAACCAGCGACCAGACCATACCAGAAAATTCGATCGAAATCCTCGCGTTTCAATCCCCGGAGTTTCACGCCCCGGAGATGTGGCGACCGAGCGCCCGAGGTATTTTCCGCCAGACGATGCAGGGGAATGCCCGGTAGGAGCCGCCGTCGCGCTCGCCTATAGTTCACTGCCGGAGGACCCGACGGAGGTCATGGACGAGGGCGTCGACAACCTCTCGCGTCTCGACGGCGTGCGGGTGTTGGTGGTCGACGACTCCGCCGTCATTCGGGACCTGCTCGCGGCGACGCTCGAGGAGCGTGGCGCCGTGGTCACAGCGGTTGGCACCGCCGAGGCGGCGCTCGGGATCATCGTGCAAGAACGCCCGGATGTCCTCGTCAGCGACCTCGAAATGCCCGACAAGGGCGGCTATTGGCTGATCGGCCAGGTCCGCACGCTGTCTCCGGAGCAGGGGGGCACGACCCCCGCCGCCGCCATCACGGGGCTCACCGGACCGGAGCACCGGGCGAGTGCGCTGCGCGCAGGCTTTCAGCACCACATGGAGAAGCCAGTCGACCTGCACGTCCTGATCGGAATCGTCGCGAGCTTGACTCGCAAGCAGCCCGATCCTGGGTCCTCCGTCGCCACGCTCTCCCCGACGGGGTGACCGCCATCTTGCTGACGAACAAACGGGGCGGCTCACACCGCCCCGCGTAGTCTCTTAGCGTTTCTGGTGGACGATACTGGACTCGAACCAGTGACCTCTGGCATGTGAGGCCAGCGCTCTGCCAACTGAGCTAATCGTCCGTGCCTGGAGAGTTACACACTTACGGGACGGGCGTCAACTCCTGCACCCCCGTTATGCCCGGTCTTCCGCGATCCGCCCGCCTGCGCCGCGAGCGGCGCTTCCTGAGATTCCTTACTAAGGACGGGTCTTCAGCACTTCACCGGATACGTGAGTACCAAGCCGTCTGCAGGGTATGCCTTCGTCCCATCGAAGCATCCGATAATTTTTGGCAGAGGGTCTTCGATATCCCCGCTGTCGCGCCCCCTCTGGAGCTCCAGGTGCACGTGCTCAAAGCCGGGCCACGCGCGCTGGCCCGATGTGCCGACTGCCCCGATCCGTTGGCCGCGCTTGACACGGTCTCCGGGCCGAACCGCGATCACGGAGGAGTGGCAATAGACCGTTCGGTAGCCGTGGGGATCATGGTCGATGACGATGATCAGGCCGCACAAATCGCGGTTGTCCCGCGCCACGGTGACGCGGCCGTCGGCCGCCGCGAGCACGTCGGTCCCCATACGGCCTGCGATGTCGACGCCGCGATGAGGACTCGGGCGCGGATAGCCTTCTGAGCCCAGCCAGTCGCCAAAGGCCGCGAGAATTCGCGGAGCTCCATCTGCCGGGGCAGTCATCGCGCGCACAAGGTGCATCAGGGGCAGAACCACCAGAAACATCGTTGCGACGACATTGACGACCACGGGAAAGAACCGGAGGCGCCCTTCGCCGCGGGCGCGCCGCACGAACCGAGCGAGCGAGCTCACGAAAGAAAACACGACCAGTACGGCGCCGGCCGCGGCCAGGGCCGGAAAGAGAAATCGCGGGGTCCACTGGGCTACCCACGGCGATGAGGCGCCCACGAACACCAGTAGGGCGGTCGGCGGCGCGAACCACAGGACCCGGTCCACGGCTGACCTTCTCGCGAGTGGGCTATGAAGCCCCGGAACCCGACATCGCGGGCCGGGTCAGGTGCAGCGCCCCGTCAGACGTTGCGGTTGTGGTCATTTGTTGTTCGCCGCGGAGTCATCTCAGACCCACACCCCGTCCTTTGCAGTGAGTTCGCTCTGCACCTGACCGGTATTGATGGTGCCGGCCAACTCCACCAGCATGATCTTGCACTCTCGGCGCGCGGACGGCCTGTGTTCCACGCCTTTGGGGACGACAAACATCTCGCCAGAACGTAGGACCACCTCTCCGTCGCGAAGTTGAATCGTCATTTCTCCTTCCACAACAATGAACACCTCGTCCGTCTCGGCGTGCGAGTGCCAGACAAAATCACCCTGAATCTTCACCAGCTTGAAGTGGTAGTCGTTCATTTGAGCGATGTTCTTCGGTGACCAGTGCTCACTGAACTTGGCGAACTTTTCGGAGAAGCTGATTGAGGCGTATGGCATCGCGGCTCTCCGTTTCTCTCTGACGGCTAAGGCTCGCGGTCGCACGCTTAGTCCTTCGAATCCTGTTCCGACGCGGCGCGGATGGCGTCTAAGCATACAAGGCAGAGGAAGCCGCGATCCGGCACCGCGACAACTTGCTCGATCGGCGCTGGTAGCCCGCAGAAGCGACAGAGGGCCGGGGGGCTCACCCTCGGCTTTGCATGCGAGGGAGAGTCCAGGAGCGCTGCACCCGATCCCGCTTCTTCGTTGCGCTGCGCCTCCTCACGTTCTCCGAGCTCCTCGGCAATGAGATCGTTGCAAAGCGCGATACACTCGTCACAGATGTACACGCCGGGACCCGCGATAAGCTTTCGGACATTGTTCTGATGCTTGTTGCAGAAGGAGCATCGGAGCGTGCCCGGGGGATGTTTCGTGAAGGGCCACATAAAGCTTATCTCGACCTAGCAGGTGTTACCCATGTTGCCGGTTTATTCTGTTAGCGATGTTCCCGGTTGCTCACGCCGGCCCGCGCGCCGCTTGTCCTTGACCTGAGCCAGCGCCGCCTGGCGCACCTGGCGTCCCGTGCTCGGCGAGCCACCCGGCCGCTTCGGCCTTCGTGACGATCGCGAGGATCTCGACGGCTTGACGCCTGACGTCATGAAATACCCTCACTTCCCCCGACAGAAGGGTCAGGCGTCACCGCATTTCTCACGCCGACCAGGGAGCCGTCGCTACTCAGTTCTCAAATTCAACAGGGACCGGGACATCTCCCGCCATCCGCGGAACACGTCGCCGTACTCGCCATTCGACAAGAGAAGTCTTAGAGCAAAGGTTGGCGCGAATAGAAGGAGAAGTCCTGCGGGGATCAGATAGCCAGCGAGATAGAATAGGCTCAATCTCGTCCTTATCATTTTAGCCCCTTCGGATAGGGTTTAGCCTGGATTATTCACGAACGATGAAAGAGAAGAGCCACCGAGTCTCTCGCAGGTGCTATAGAAGCGGTGTCGACGCGCTTCGAGGCACTCAAACGAGGAGGCTCGATGGCCACACCCTGTATAGCGCAAGTCACATTCAAATTCGAGCCGAAAGGCAAGCCGCTGGTCGCCGCCTTCGACACGCCGCACGCCAGCTCCGATGGTGGGGCGCTCCTGCTCAAGGGGATCGACACCCAGTTCGGGTTGACCAAGCGGCTGGCGGCGTGTCTCGCGGACGACCGCCAGCCGGGCAAGGTTCGGCATCAGACGCTCGAATTGCTCCGGCAACGACTCTTTGGCCTCGCCTGCGGCTACGCCGACTGCAACGACGCTGCCCGGCTGGCCGACGATGCGATCCACAAGCTCCTGCTCGAGCGCGATCCCCTCGCCGGGCCGGCCCTGGCCTCGCAGCCCACGCTGTCGCGGTTCGAGAATGCCGTGGGGCCGCGAGAGTTGATCGCGATGGGGCACGTGCTGGCGGACACCGTCATCGAGCACCATCGGCGGCGGCTCAAGGGCCGCGCCACCCGCATCACGATCGACCTGGATCCGACCGACGATCCCACCCACGGCCAGCAGGAGTTCACCTTCTTCAACGGCCACTACGACACCTGGTGCTATCTGCCCGTCGTGGCGACGGTGACGTTCAACGCGGAGGCCGCGCAGTATGCCGTCGCCGCGGTCCTGCGGCCCGGCAATGCGCCGGCCAGCCGCGGGGCCTGTGGCCTCTTGCGCCGCCTGATTCGGCGGCTGCGCGCGGCGTTTCACGCGCCCACGATCCGGGTGCGGTTGGATGGGGGCTTCGCGACGCCCAAGGTGTTCACGTTCCTCGAGGCCGAGCAGGTCGAATACGTCGTCGGCATGCCGAGCAACACGCGGCTGGAGAAGCGCGCCCGCCGCTTGATGGGCAAGGCGCGGATACGCGCCAACGCCACGGGCCTGACCGAGCACTTCTACGGGGAGACGCGCTACGCGGCCAGGACGTGGAAGCGCAAGCGGCGGGTAATCATCAAGGCCGAAGTCGTGCGGCATCCCGGGCGCGATCCCAAGAACAATCCCCGGTTCGTCGTGACCAACCTTCCCGACGCGCCCCGGACGGTCTACGAGCAGATCTACTGCCAACGGGGCGACGTGGAGAACCGGCTCAAGGAGCTGCATCATGGGCTGGAGATGGACCGGACCAGCTGCTTGCGGTTTCTGGCCAACCAGTTCCGCGTCCTCCTGAGCCTGGCCGCCTACATGCTGTTCCAGGAGCTCCAGCGCCGCGCCCGCGGCACCGCCTGTGCGGACGCGCAGGTCACCACGTTGCGCGAGCGGCTGATCAAGCTCGCCGTCTGGGTCGAGCGCTCGGTGCGCCGCATTGTGCT